>Ga0265294_10011101_pt1 | contig 10161 bp, 6 predicted proteins | sample MunlanPumphouse3_FD_192504 | JGI IMG/M metagenome (GOLD analysis project Ga0265294, IMG submission 192504) | Groundwater microbial communities from a municipal landfill in Southern Ontario, Canada - Pumphouse #3 | ecosystem: Environmental > Aquatic > Deep subsurface > Groundwater | place...
TGTTAATTATATATATATGAAAACAAGAAACAGATTTCAATTAATTTTTTTGTTTATTTTTGCAATATTATTTATATTTTTTCAAGAGTATTCTTCGGCACAAACTGAAATAATCAGTGCTGGAACTAATAATGTCGCCGACGCTATCGCCGTTCGGATTATCCCTAATCCCGAACATTATAGTATTGAACGCTGGTATGCCAATCAAGGATTTTCTGGCTCCCCGCAAACGCTCGTGGTTGATGGTTATGACGCTATTCGCGACGGAAGGACGGTCTATGTTAATGCCGCCAATATTGATATTGATGATAAAGTAGTTTATACGAATATTTATTTGATTTCTTATAGCCAGGATCCTGTTCCAAACACTGTTGATATTTTGGGTCAGATTATTTCCCATTGGAAATTTAATAGTAATTTGGTCGATGAAGTAAGTGCTACTTGTTCAATTTCTTCTGTGAGTTGCGAAGTTGATTCTGATTGTGGCGAGGAGCAATTTTGCGCTGATTCTTCCATGGGCATTGCTTCCAGTTCTTGTTTGTTAAAAACAACAAAAAATTGTCTTACCGATACCGATTGTCCGTCCGGTTTTTTTTGCGATAGTACTAAGTCCAAAATAACTCGGGATATGAAGCGCGTTGGTCAATTGGAAGAACTTAAAAGACTTCTGGCAAATTTTAAAAATTTAAATAAAAATTATCCTTTATTATCAGCCGGAACTTACTATTCGGGAAATACTTTGTCGGTTTGGCCCAGCTGGTCAAAAGTTTTTTTGGTTGGGCTGGGCGCTAGTCGAAATTTTGTTGATCCAATTAATCGTCTCGGGTCTTGTCCCGGGTATGACAAAGATACTTGTTGGAATCAAGAAAAACAGCAATTTTTTTCCGACTTAAGCGCAGAGAGTTTGGTCATGCCAGCCGGCAGTTATGCTATCGCTTATTCCGTTGATTCTAATGGTTCAAAATATAATTTATGTTCGGTCCTTGAAAGTCGGGAGAATGTCGCATCTCTCGGTTATAAGTTCCTTCCGAATGATCCTAGCGAGTCCGCTTGCATTGTCGATACAGGGATATTTTCTGAAGGCCAAGCGGGTAATACCCCTCCTAAATTAGAAGAAGTTTCTCTTACCGGTCAAGCCAATAAAGAATTTAATGGATTTGTAAGAGTTAAGGATGAAGAAAATAATCCTTTGTCTTGGGTTATTTCAACTGATGGTGCTTGGTCTGGTTGGGTAAATGGACCAATTTTAATGGATACAAGCAATCCAAATCAGAAAAAAATTTATGCGGAAAAAGCTGGCGGTCCCGGTAATTATATTTTGAATTTAATTGTTTCTGACGGTCGTGGCGGGACCTTGGCAACATCTTCTCCGGTAGTTATTTTGGGCTCAACCCCGTTTATTGAAGCCGAAGATGCTGAGTATGCGGTTAATACGCAAAATCCCTTCGAATATAGTCTTTATTTTTCCGGAAATAATATTACTAATCCCGGGGATTCTTATGATATTTCTTTTATATCCGGTCCTTTTGATTTATTGAAATCATTCGAGAAACCAAAAATTATTCCGGCCGGTGTTAATCGTTATCAGGTTAAATATGAAGGAATAATAACGCTTGAACATCAATTTACGGAAGACGTTGAATTTAAATATACAGTTAGAATCAAGGATGAATATTCATTTTCGTCTAAAACTTTTACAATCAAAATAATTACCGAGAGTCCTCAAATAATTTTAGAATGTTCGACTTTGGCGCGTCTCGGTCAGCCGTATGATTGTTTGGTCGGGTCGATAATTCAAGGCAATCATCAAGTAGAATATTCTTCGATTGATCGATTGCCGCAAGGGCTTTCTTTAGTAGAGGATCCGAAGGGAATCATGAATCTTCGGGGCGAAACCACCGCGGCCACTAATGGGCAGACAGTAAATATTAGAGCCGTTAATGAATATGGCGCAGAGGCGACAAAATCTTTTATTTTAAAAGTTAATACTTTTTGTGGCGATGGGATAAAACAGTTGCCGAATAGAGAGGGACGGGGAGGAATTTATAATGATGGCTATGAGGATTGCGATGTTAATGATGGGATTACAAATAATGTTGCTTCTAGCAGCGTTGCTATGCAATACGGATGCCAAACGGTTGACAGTAACACCCCTAATCCGATTCCAAATAGTAATTATTGTGTTTTTAAGTCTCCTTTGAAAGGGGGAGGATATTGCGGTGATGGCGTTTGTCAGTGTTTGGCTGATAAAGATACCGGGGTTTGTACTTTAGAAAATTGTTGGAATTGCCAGTCGGACTGCGGAAATTGTATCGCAACCATTGAATCTTACGCTAAAGAAGAACAAATATCATATTTTAATGGGAAGAGATTATATAAGACCAATAATATAAATTCTTTGGGTAGCGCCACTACCACTCTTTTGTCCGGAGAAAACGCCTTAAGTTTTTGGACTCATACGGTTTCCGATAATCAGGGATTATCTTTCCGGATGCTTGTTGGTCCGACTATTAGCCCTTTTGACGTTATCGATTCTAGTAATTCTGTTTTGCGTTGTTCGGCGGTTTCTTCAGATAGGCATACTTTCAATCAGGAAGATTCCGTCCTTTCGGGGGTTAATCATGATCCGGCCAATGATCTTTTTGACGGAGAATATAATTGGACCGAGCCGGAGTTTACGGAAACTTCGGGTTTTGCCTCTTCAATTGTCGCCGATGGTTATAGTTCTCTTTCCAAAATTAAAGTGTTAACAGGAGAAGATACTGGCCCGTTGCCTTATGTTTGGGGAAATCCTCTTTCGCAAAGAAGTTTCTATTGTCGTTTAAATTATAATTATCTAAATAGTAATTTGGGCGTTTGTCGACCGGCTTGCGTTGGGAGGGAATGCGGTGATGACGGTTGCGGCGGATCCTGTGGCGATTGCAGCAATAAATTTCCGGATGCTTCCTCGGACTTTTTGGGTTGTTCCGACGGAGAATGTTTTTGTACTCCAGATTGTGCCGACAAATTGCCTTGTGCCGCCGACGGGTGCGGCGGACAATGTCCTTCAGCATGCCCCCCGGGAGAATCTTGTGTTCAAATGAGCGTTGACGATTATCATGCTACCTATTTTAATAACACTTTAGTTGCTAGCACCAGCGCCGCCGGCGTATTTATTCCCGGCGTTGGAACAACGCCTTGTCCCGTTAATTGGGGCAGCGCTAATTGTTGGAAAGTAATCCAAGCGTTTAATGTCGCTCCTGTAGAAGGCAAAAATGTTTTTGCCATTAAAGCATTCGATAAGGGGGGGCTTTATGGGATTGCTGCGCAATTTATGCAAGGATGCCAAGCAAAAACAACTAATGATACAATTGGCTGGAAATGCTCTTCTGTCAATCCGGGTTCCGGCTGGACGTCCGTTAATTATACTGAAAACGTTAATTGGCGCCGCGCTTATGGTTATAGCACTAATGAAGATGCCGGAAACGCTCTTTATAAGTATGGTATTAACCAGATTTGGGCGCGTACGGCCGAAGATACTTTAAGTACGGCTTCTACGGTGTGGTGCCGTTATACGTTCTATTTAGAGTCGATTGCCGGACAGACGACTTGCACCAGCTGGGATTATTCTGATTGGGGCGATTGCTCAGGCGGAATTCAGACAAGAACAATTTTAGAAGCTTATCCCGAGGGATGTGCCGGCGGTTCGCCAATATTATCACGCCCTTGTATTGAAATTTGTGATTGTAACGCCGCGATTTGCGGTTATAATGGACCGGATGGTTGCTATTGCGGTTCTTGCCAGGGTGACTATGTCTGTATAGACGGCAATTGTTGTATTTATGACGATAATTCAGAAGGGCCTCAGTTTATGTGCAGCCAAGTAATGTAAAATATTATATATAAATCTATGGATAAGAATAAAAAATTGTTAATTTTATCAGGATTGATTATTATCACTCTAATTATTATTTTTTTGATTTTTTTTGATCGTGATAAAATTAACAAGAATCCAGAAGAAGTTCCGACAGCCATTGTTCCGGTATTTTTAGATGATTCGGAGAAGCAGCAATTAGGTGTTCCGGTTGATATGGAGATTCAAGATCTCGGTCGCGGTGACAATGGAGAATTATTGTATTATCGAGTAGTCAAAGATGAAACAGATATAATTTTAGATTCAACCGAAGTTCCTCCTGCTAGTCCGCGTCGTAATTAATAGATTGGTTAAGACTGGCAAAAATATTTTTTATCAGTTATAATTTAATTATTAGAAACTTTATTGAAAAAATATGTTTAATGATTTAAACAACATTAATGAGCAAAGTCGTCAGCAAGTCGACGATATTTTCGCGGAAACTGATAAAACTCCCGAGAGCGGGCTTCCTTCGGAATCGGTTGCCCCGTCTGTTCAAGCTTCTCCTAATTCAGAAATTGAAACACAAAAAATCGGCTTGAATACTATGAACGAAACAGTCGAAGACGATCAAGATAAATCCGGGGGAAAATGGTTTAAAATCATTTTAATTTTAATAATTATTGCGATTATCGGATTGGGCGGTTATTTGGTCTATAGCAAATTTTTAGTTGTTCCGGAGGTGGTTCCCGAAGTAAACAAATTAAAGGATAATAACCCGTCAGTCAAAGAAGACGCTGGTTCTTTCGTTCCTTTGCCCGGAGAAGAAATAAACACTGAAATATCTGATGATCAGGAGATTGTGAGCGATTCCAGTGAGCTTATTCCAGAAATTCCTGGAGTAAATGCCCCGATTATTGAGAATGAGCAAGTTATTCCCGATGTTATTTCTGAAGAATTTGAAAATTCTGTTTCTATGCCGACAATCGATTCTGATGGTGACGGATTGACGGACGCGGAAGAAGAAATTGCCGGCACTAATATCAATGTAATTGATACGGATAACGATGGATTAAGCGATTACGAAGAAGTTAAAATTTATAAAACCAATCCGCTTAATTCTGACACCGATGGCGATGGTTATTCCGATGGCGAAGAAGTAAACGGTGGTTATAATCCGAATGGCCCGGGAAAGTTATCTGATTTATCCGCGGTAGCCGAATAGATTTAGTTTTTTATGTTAAATATTCCCGATAATAAATCGCGAACGCGGTCAAGTATTTTTACTGAAAATCAGAAAACTAGACCGCGTTTATCTTTAAATCTGCATACCATGCCGCAGACTGCCGATAGCCATTTTAAAAATTGGCTAGTCTTAGGGGCATTAATTTTCGGGTTAATGATTGTGATCGCCATTTTGATTTTTTGGTAATATCATGTTCAATAAAGAAAATAAAAAAACAGAAGAAAAAGAAAATAACCATAATTTTCTAGAAGCGGAAGATATGATTATTCATAATATGCCTACCCCGGCCAAAATTGACGGGGGAGGCGCTTCTTTGTCTGGCACTAAGTCAGAGTCTGCCGGATTTGTTAATTCTTCTCCGGCCAAGAATAATTCCAAGGTTGTTGGATTAATTATTATTCTTTTCGGCTTGGCGTTTATTATTGGATTGGTTTATTTAACTTATCGTTTTGTTATTGCTCCGGCGGCCAATCCAAACAAGCAAATAACAGAACAGCCATCCGGTCAGGAGATTAATGATAAAGATAAAAACGATAAAGATGGGGTAGAGGGAAAATCTCAAGAATCACAAATAGTAGAGGAATATGATGAAGCACTTTCTTTGGAAACTGATTTGTCGACAGACGCTGCGGTTGTCGCTCCTCTTTTAGAAGCTGATTTTAATGAAGATTTTGTAGAAACTAATCGAAATTTGTCGCCGGTTCTTGATTTTGATAGTGACGGGTTAACCGATGATGAAGAGGATATCCTCGGGACTAAACTCGAATTTATTGATTCCGATGACGATGGTTATATTGATTTGGCCGAATTTACCAATGGCTATAATCCGGCCGGTGCAGGAAAATTGGAAGATAACGTTAACCTGGCTATATATAATAGTCCAGCTGGATATACGTTGTTTCATCCTAAAAAATGGCCGATTAATTCAGTAAATGGCGGATTATTTACTACTTTCACCGCTCCCGATGAATCAATTATTCAGGTTTCCATTCAAGATAAACCATCCGGAGTTTCTGGAATTCTTGGTTGGTATGAAAGTTATTTTCCTTATGTAACCGTAACTTACGATAATCTAGAAAATGTTGATAATTGGGACGGAATCATGGGAGAAGATCAAGCTAATTTTTATCTGACTAACAGAGAAAGTAACAAAATTTTCATTATTTCTTATATTCCGTCTAGTGAAAATCGTTTTGCTTATCCTAATATTTTCAGAATGTTTATCAATTACTTTAAAATTAATTAGTTGCTTGTCGGGTCTGAAAAATAAAGCCCCTCGATTTTAGTCGAGGGGCTTTTGTATTTCAAAGTTATTTTTTATTTATTTTCCGATTATTTTATCAATTATGCCATATTTTAAGGCCTCTTCCGCGCTCATAAAGTTATCGCGGTCGCTATCTTTTTCAACAGCGGAAATTTTTTGTCCGGTATGCTCCGCTAATATTTTGTTCATTTTATCTTTAGTCTTCAGGATGTGCTCCGCGCGGATTTTAATATCTGAGGCCTGTCCTTCGGCGCCGCCCATTACTTGATGAATCATTACTTCGCTATTGGGGAGAGAAAATCTTTTCCCTTTTTTGCCGGCCGCCAAAAGAACGGAAGCCATTGATGCTGCCAAGCCGACACAGATAGTAGAAACATCTGATTTTATATATTGCATCGTATCATATATGGCTAGCCCCGCGCTGACAGAACCGCCAGGGGAGTTGATGTAGAATTTGATATCGGCATCCTTGTTTTGAGCGTCTAAAAATAGTAATTGAGCGATTACAATATTGGCGACATGGTCATCGATTGCTTCGCCCAAGAAAATAATCCGGTCTTTTAGTAGCCGAGAGTAGATATCATAAGCTCTTTCAGTTTGCCCATCCTTTTCAATGACAGTAGGTATTAATGGCATATTTTATTTTTTTATTGATTAATATCATTATTATATAGTAAATATGGCATTTTGTAAATATTTTTAGGCAATAAAATAGGAGTTTTTTAACTTTTTGAGGGAAATTCAATTATTGGAATTCGGTTAATTATAAAAATAATATTTTTACATATTTTGTCAAGGGTTGTTAAATTACTATTGCCTTGATTTTTATTTACAGTTATTCTAAGATATATTAAAGTTTAAGCGAATATAAAATAATCTTATGTCACTCATCCAAAAGTTTTCAAAGTTATCATTGCGAGCCAAATCTTGGTGGATATTGGGCTTGATTGTTATTTTCACGTTGATGGTCGGCCTGGCGTCCGGAGGCGATATTTATAACAATTTTTCCAAAAATTTAGCTGCAAAGACCAATAATATCATTGTTTTGCCGCAAGTAAAAAGTATTCCTTTCAGTTTGGGGTTGGATTTGCGGGGCGGCGCCCACTTGGTTTATGAGGCCGATGTTACAAACATTGCCGAAGCGGATCGTGCCAGCGCGATGGAATCGGCGCGGGATATTATTGAGCGTCGTGTTAATGCCTTCGGTGTCAGCGAGCCGGTAGTTCAGGTAAATAAAGGAATTAATGGAGAATATCGAATCATTGCTGAGTTAGCCGGGATAAAAGATGTTGATGAGGCCATAAAAACGATTGGCGAGACCCCTATTTTAGAGTTTAAGGAACAATCAACCGAAATTCAGGAACAAGATTTAAGTGCCGTTGATTCTAATGGGGAAATTAAGCTTGATTTTGATTCAATGTGGAAAAATACTGAATTAACCGGTAAATATCTAAAGCGCGCGTCAGTACAGTTTAATCCTAATGATGGTTCCCCTGAAGTATCTTTGGAATTTGATTCTGAGGGTTCGGCATTATTTGAAGATATTACCGCTCGCAACTTAGGGATGCCGGTCGCTATTTTTCTTGATGGTTATGTTATCAGTGCTCCCACGGTTAATGATAAGATCACCGGCGGGCAGGCGGTAATTACCGGTCAGTTCAGTGTTGAGGAAGCAAAATTGCTTGTAAAGAGGTTGAACTCCGGAGCATTGCCGGTACCGATTTCCTTGATTTCTGAAAAAACAGTTGAAGCTAGCTTGGGGGCGGAAGCAATCGCAAACAGCGTAAAAGCCGGATTAATCGGGCTTTTACTGGTTTCCATTTTCATGATTTTATATTATCGCTTGCCCGGATTTTTATCGGTTATTTCATTATTAGTTTATGGTTTAACCGTTTTAGCTTTATTCAAAGCTTTGCCGATTTGGTTAAGTTTAGTTTTGATTATCGGCATGGTTGGGTTGATCTTTTATACTTTTAATGAGTTGAAAATATTTAATGGCACTTTAGCTCTGCTATTTGCCGTCACAGGGCTGTTATTATTTTTCTATGCCATTAAACCAATAACCTTAACTTTATCAGGAATAGCCGGTTTGATCTTGTCTATCGGCATGGCAGTGGATGCGAATATTTTAATTTTTTCTCGAACAAGAGAAGAGCTTCGTGCCGGCAAAACAGTTCGTCAGGCCGTAGATGAGGGCTTCAAGCGAGCTTGGCCGTCAATTCGTGATGGGAATGTTTCCACTATTATTACCTGTTTTATTTTAATGTTTTTTGGAACTTCTACCGTTCAAGGATTTGGCACAACGTTATTTATTGGTGTTTCCGTTTCTTTGTTCAGCGCCATTGTTGTTACTCGTATTTTGTTAGGTATTGTTTTGAATAACTGGCTAGAAAAGCATACTTGGCTTTTGGGTGCTCGTAACCAAGAAATTAAATCAATTAAATAATTTTATGTATAAGATTATCCAAAACAGAAAAATATTTTTATCGTTTTCCACTTTAGTCGCTGCCGCTTCGATTTTCGCGTTGATTTTTTGGGGATTAAATTTTGGCATTGATTTTTCAGGGGGAAGTTTGTTGGAAGTGAAGTTCGAGGGTTATCAACCGAGCATCACCGAAATTCAGGAAGGACTGAAAGACGCTAATTTGCAAAATTTGGTTATTCAGCCGACAGAGGATTCCGTAATTTTAAGATTTAAAGATGATACCGAAAATGCTCATCGCGCCGCCGTGGGTGGTTTGGCGGCTTTGGCTAATGGCAAAGAAGGAGCTTCTTTCAAGGAATTACAATTTGATTCTGTCGGACCGACTATCGGTCAAGAATTAAAAAGCAAATCTTTTAATGCAGCAATTATAGTATTTTTGATGATTATTATCTATATTTCCATGGTCTTCCGTAAAGTTTCTTTGCCGGTGGCTTCTTGGAAATATGGTGTTACTGCTTTAGTCGCTTTATTCCATGATGTTCTCTTTACTTTGGGAGTGTTTTCGGTTTTGGGACATTTTTATGGGACGGAAATAAATGCGTCTTTTATTGCCGCCATTTTGACGGTTTTGGGCTATAGTATTAATGATACGATTATTGTTTTTGACCGTATTCGCGAAAATCTTCCCAAAAGCCAGGAAGATTTTGAAAATACCATCAATCGCAGTGTCAATCAAACTATTTCTCGTTCAATTAATACTTCATTTTCATCGCTTTTAGTCTTAGTGGCGATTATAATTTTTGGCGGCGCGACTATTAAAGATTTTGCCCTAGCGCTCGCGGTCGGTATTACCGTTGGTACTTATAGTTCTATTTTTATTGCCAGTCCGCTTTTGGTTGTTTGGGAGAAATTGGCTCGTCGAATGAGATAAAAATGAAAGATAAAAATAAATTATTTTTTAAAATTCCCGGTAAATCCGGGAATTTTTTTGTTGCTATAATAAATATTCTTATTTTGATATAATATAGACATGAAAATAAAGAATTTTTTTAGTTTTAATAATTATTTTTCTTGGCGGAGATGGTTAAATTGCGCGATTGAATTTTTCTATTTGGCGCCTATTTTTTTAATTCCGGTTTGGTTTGCTTTTTTAATGCCGACTTTTAATGTTTTTGAATTGAATAAGGCGATTTTATTCAAGATTTTTGTTTTAATTTTATTTTTATTGACGATTTTTAAAACAATTTTTTGTCCGGAGAATTTTAAGCTTAATTTTCAGGAGTTTTTTAAAAAATATTATTTGATTCCGATAATATTCATCGCTGGGCTGAGCTTAATTTCGATTTTTTCGATTGACCCGCTGCTCAGCTTTTATGGCGCGATAGAAAGACAGG
>Ga0265294_10011102_pt1 | contig 10160 bp, 9 predicted proteins | sample MunlanPumphouse3_FD_192504 | JGI IMG/M metagenome (GOLD analysis project Ga0265294, IMG submission 192504) | Groundwater microbial communities from a municipal landfill in Southern Ontario, Canada - Pumphouse #3 | ecosystem: Environmental > Aquatic > Deep subsurface > Groundwater | place...
GGAGGTGACTGATTATTGTCTTGATTGTCTTTGTTATCTTTTTTGTCTTTATTATCCTTGTTGTCCTGCTTGTCTTTGTTATCCTTATTGTCTTTATTGTCTTTGTTATCCTGCTTGTCTTTGTTATCCTTATTGTCTTTGTTTTGCTCATTTTTGAGCATTGCTTGTGCATAAGCTAAATTACTCTTTGTTTCCATATCTGATGGGTTAGATCTCAAAGAGTTCTTGTAAAAATCTACGGCTTCTGAATATTTTTTTTGATCCAGCGAATAATTACCCAAATTGTGAAATACTTTAGAGTCCAAATTGGAATTATTTAAAGAATCCACCAATTCCGCAACAATTTTTTGTGCCTCTTCGCTATTTCCTTTTTTATATAAAGCATTGCCCAAATTATACTTACCAAAAACAGAAGATGGATTTTTTTCCAATGCCCTTCTATATTCCAACTCTGCTTTTTCTATATCTCCTTTGGCATATGAACTATTACCCGAACGCACTTGCCCCCTTTCGGGTTGTGCGACAACTATTACAGCACAAAACATAAACAATAGAAATAAATACCTCTTCATATACACCAATTTTTAATTATCTATTTAAAGAAAATTCTCCCTTTTCTTTCTGTTATAATAAATTCCAAAACAAAGAATATAAGAGCAATAGCAAAAAAATACATATATTGTTCATTGAAATCTTCAAAGACAACCGAACTAAATGTTTGCCTATCCATATTCCTTATCTGCTCTACAATCGTTTCCAACCCAAAATCGCTATTTCCAGCACGAATATATTTGCCACCACCCGCCTGGGCTATATTCACTAAAGTCTCTTCGTCTAAACGAGTTACAACAATATTACCATCTTTGTCTTTTAATAGTTCTCCATCTGGCATTGGTATTGGTTTACCTTCTTGAGAACCAATACCAATCGTATAAATAACAGCCCCAAGGTCTGCTGCCGTTTTAGCAGCAGCTATAGGATCATCTTCATGATCTTCACCGTCTGTTATAAGAATAATAGCCTTACTAGAGTTAGTGCTTTCTGCATTAAAACTCTTAACTGCCAAATTGATAGCATCGGAAAGAGAAGTACCCTGAATAGGTACAGAGTTGGTATTAATGGAATTCAGAAACATTTTTGCAGAGACATAATCTGTAGTTATAGGCAACTGCACAAATGCCTGCCCTGCAAATACAATAAGACCTACTCTATCTTGACGAAGCTTGTCTGTTAAACGAGATATAGCAAGTTTAGCTCTTTCAAGACGATTAGGCGAGTAATCTTGAGCCAACATCGAATTTGAAACATCAAGCGCAATCATAATCTCTATTCCAGTTCCCTCAACCTCTTTAATTCTAGCTCCCAGCTGGGGCCGTGCAAGCCCAACAGCAAAAAAGAACAAAGCTATACTTAGAACAGATAATTTAACCCATCCCCTAACTGCCGATGCCCTAGGCATCAACTGATCCAATATAGCCTTATCTCCCAATTTTTCTATCCTTCTCTTACGTATCCTTCTATTTATTCCATGAATTATAAAAAGGATTGGGATTAATAATACCACCAAAAAATATTCTTCTTGTGCAAATTGTATCATACTATTACTATTATTAAGGAATCCTTCTCAATATAAAAAAACGCAAAAACAACTCCAAGACAATTGCTGCTAAAGCAATTAATGCATATTTCATAAACAACTCTTTGTAAACAGGGAATGAATCTACAATGGTACGACTGGTTTCCATTTTATTTATCTCGCTGTAAATTTCTAGCATCTTAGTGTTATCTGTAGCTCTAAAATATTTACCCCCTGTTTCCTGTGCAACTTGCCTTAAAAGAGGTTCGTCAATTTCTACTTTAACCTGCTGTACCTGTACCCCAAAAGGAGTCATTACCGGATAAGGTGCAACTCCCATTGCCCCTACTCCAATTGTATATACTCTTACTCCGTATGTCTTTGCAATCTCTGTTGCCATCAAAGGAGCAATTTCTCCCCTATTATTAACACCATCTGTAAGTAAGATAACTACTCTGCTTTTAGCTTTGGAATCTTTTAATCTTGCAATTGCAGTAGCCAAACCGTTGCCTATTGCAGTACCATCTTCAATAAGACCTGTCTCTACCCCTTTCATTAGATTTATAAGAGTAGCTCTGTCTGTTGTTAAAGGGCACTGCGTAAAACTTTCTCCAGCAAATACTACAATACCCATTCTATCTCTAGGGCGCTGAGCAATAAACTCTATTGCTATATCTTTCGCTGCACTTATTCTGTCTGGATTAAAATCTCTTGCCAACATGCTGGTAGAGACATCTATTGCAAATATAATATCTATTCCCTGGGCATTGACTCTCTCAAAATCTTGAGAAGAGCGTGGCCTAGCAAGTGCAACAATAATTGCAGCTAAAGCTATAAAACGTAAAATATAAGGAATATGTCTAGCCAATTTCTTGAAACGCCCTCCTGATCCTTTCCATGGAGAGACAGTAGAAACATGCAAAGAAGGAGTGTGTCCTCTTAATTCCCTCCACACATATAATGCAACCAGCGGAATTAAAAGAAGTTCCAGATATAAAAGTGCGGGATACTCAAAAAACATAACTATTTACCTCCAGATCTATTAACATTATTACTATTTTCTTGTTCTAATTGCTGCATATATGTATAGTTTATAAATTTTATAGCAGCTGGCAAAGAGTTCTCACACTCAATCTCCGAAGCACTATACTTTGCAAATTTCACCAAATCGGAAAGATTGAACAGTTCCGATAACCCTCTATATATCTCTTTTTCTATTTTTTTATCAGATAAATCATGTAGTATTTCATTTGAAGTTTGTTCCATTGCCTGTAATGAATATCTAGCCTCTATATACTCTCGAAGAGTATCTGTAAGACCTGTAAAAAATTCTTTTTGATTATTCTGCCAAAGTTTTTCTTCTCTTAACTTTTCTAATCTACGCAATGCAACTATATGAGGTGGGTCTACAACTATAGGTTTACCAAATATATTTTTCTTTTCGCGTAAATTTTTAATAGCTCTTCTAATTAACCAAATTGCTAAAAATAGCAAAACCACCAAACCTGCCCATGGAAGCGCCTCAGTTGATGAGTAAGGATAGTTCATCTGCTCTTTTACATCAAATGGTTTGTAAGATGTAGTATCAATCTGTATAGTATTAACCACCAATGAACCACCATCAAATGAAAGAGTATCTGTTGTCCCATCACTTTTTATTTTATAGGCTATAAAAGCTGGCAAAGTGTAAGATCCACTATCAAATGAAGTTATCACGACTCTGCTTTCTAGCTCAAATACCCCATCTCCTTTCGAAAGTGTATCAGTTACCGGAGCCACTACTAACTCTACACCTTCTGTAACAGGATTGGAAGGCGATGGAAAAATAAACTTCTCTCCTTTAGAAAGAGTCGTTTTAAACCTTAAAGTTAACTGATCTCCAATCAGAATTGTATCTTTAACCGGATAATACATCTATTTTATCGTTTTTTAAACAGTGAAATAAGCCCTTTTACATAATCCATATCGGTCGCAACCGAGACTGAATCTACTTTATACTTTCTTAATACAAGATTAATATTTTCAGTTACAGTCTGGCTCCACTGTTCATAGTTTTTTCTTACATTTTTACTGGAAGTATCTACCCATAACTCTTCACGACTTTCGTTATCGGAAACCCTAATAAGCCCAACATCTGGCAATACTCTTTCCAATTTATCGTAAACAGAAATAACATATAAATCATGCCTACCGGCTGCAATCTTAAGCGCTTGCTCATACTTCGGATATTTATTTTCTCCAACATCCAACATATCTGATAACAAAAAAGCTGTACATCTTTTTTTAATTACATTGGTAAGAAACCTTAACGCTTCCGATATATCGGTACCCTTCTCTTCCGGCTCAAACTCTAGCAACTCTCTAACAATTCGCAATAAATGACTACGCCCCTTTTTAGGAGGAATAAATTTTTCTACCTTAGAACTGAAAAAAAGTGCCCCCACTTTATCGTTATTTGCCGAGGCCGAAAACGACAAAACAGCTGCAATCTCTGTAACTAGCTCTTTCTTAGTTTTAGCTGTAGAACCGAACCATCTAGACCCACTCACATCTATCATAAGAACTACAGTAAGCTCCCTCTCCTCTTCAAAAACTTTTATATACGGAGCATTCAATCTGGCAGTTACATTCCAATCCATATTACGAACATCATCGCCAAACTGATATTCCCTAACTTCACTAAAAGCCATACCTCGTCCTTTAAATGCGGAGTGATACTCTCCGGCAAAAATTTGCCGAGACAATCGTTTGGTCTTGATCTCTATCTTACGAACTTTCTTTAATAACTCCTTTGACATACTATGGAACCTCTACTGCATTTAAAATCTCTGTAATAATACTTTCTGAGGTAATATTTTCAGCCTCAGCCTCATATGTAAGACCAATACGATGTCTTAAAACCTCATAACAAACAGCACGAACATCTTCCGGAATAACATACCCCCTACGCTTAATAAACGCATAGGCCTTTGAAGCCATAGCTAAACTAATACTTGCTCTAGGAGAAGAGCCATAAGATATTAGATCTTTTAATTTAGCTAAGTTATAATCCTCGGGAGTTCTTGTAGCATAAACAATATCTACTATATATTTTTCTATCTTTTCATCCATATAGACTTCTCTAACAACTCCTCTGGCCCTTATAATATCGGCTGGCGCCAAAACACAAGAAGCGATAGGGAAAGTTCCACTATTGTTCATTCTTATAATAAGTTTCTCTTCCTCTTTTTTAGGATAACTCACAACTACCTTGAGCATAAACCGGTCTATTTGAGCTTCTGGAAGTGGATATGTACCCTCTTGCTCAATGGGATTTTGGGTAGCCATTACCAAAAAAGGCTCTGGTAACTTAAAACTAGTATCTCCAATAGTTACCTGTCTCTCCTGCATTGCCTCCAACAAAGCCGATTGAACTTTTGCAGGTGAACGATTTATCTCATCGGCAAGTACAAAATTCGCAAAAACAGGACCTTTCTTAATTTGAAATTGCTCATTTTTTTGACTATAAATTAAAGTACCAATAAGATCGGCCGGTAAAAGATCGGGAGTAAACTGAATCCTACTAAATTTGGCATCAACTATAGAAGCCAAAGTATTTATTGCCAATGTTTTTGCAAGGCCCGGCACACCTTCAAGCAAAATATGGCCATTAGCAAGTAGACCAATCATAAGGTTCTCTACAAGATGCTTTTGTCCAACAATTACTTTGTTCATCTCCATCGTAATCATATCCACAAAGGCGCTCTCCTTTTGGATTTTTTCATTTAGCTCTTTGATATTTACGGTTTCCATATAGAATGATTTAGTATTTTTGCATTTACATTAAACATATATTACAAAATTAATGATAATTCATTTATAATGCGCTTCTTTATTTCAATTTCATATAACGGACAAGCCTTTTGCGGCTGGCAAAAGCAAAAAAACGGTCCATCCATTCAGGAACATCTAGAACATGCCTTTTCGGTATATCTCCGTGAAAAAATTGAGATAACCGGTGCAGGTAGGACAGATACCGGAGTTCATGCCATAAATTACATTGCTCACTTCAATTCCGATAATACAGCCCTCATAGCAGAGGAACACTTTACAGTTTACAAAATAAATGCCATTCTGCCTCCGTCAATTGTATTAAATAAAATATTTCTGGTAAATATCCAATCTCATGCCCGTTTTGATGCTCAAAGCCGCACCTACAAATACTATGTACACTTTGGTAAAGATCCATTTTCTGCCAATTATTCATATTTTTTTCCTTACAAACTCGACTTGGTAGCACTGAACAAAGCAGCACAATTAATACTCGGTGAAAAAGATTTCACATCAATGGCAAAAGTACACTCCCAAACAAAAACAAATATTTGTACCGTAACAGAGGCAATTTGGAAATCTGGAAGCCCTCTGCACACACCCCTGAGCCCCTCTTTAGTTTTTACAATAACTGCTAATAGATTTCTGCGTAATATGGTACGTGCAATTGTAGGCACTTTACTTGAAATAGGCAGGGGTAAACAAGAACCAGAATGGATTCTTTCAGTCCTCGAAAAAAAAGATAGAAGTGCCGCAGGTAACTCTGTACCATCACACGCACTGTTCCTAACAAATATTCAATATCCATCTAATATATTAGACCTTACCACAAACAACCTTCCTTAAAAAATTTGGCTATAGTTTTATCTGCTCTTTCACTAATTTCACAATAAGAGCAGCAGTACCCTTAATACCTAATAAAGACGAGTTTATACTCATGTCATAAGAGTGAATTTCTCCCCACACCTTATTACTAAAATAGTTATAATAGCTAGCCCGTTTCTTATCTACCTTTTCAATTAAGACAGTCGCCTTCTCACTATCTAGCCCCGTGCGACTACAAACCCTCTCTATTTTAGCTTCTTTATCTGCTGTAATAAAAATATTAAAACATGAATCATACTCTTCTAGAACATAATCGGCACATCTCCCAACAAAAAGAGCAGAGCCTTTAGATGCAATCTCTCTAATAACATCACTTTGAATATTGAATAGAGTCTCATTACTAAGGAAACAGCCAGAAGAGACATTACCTACAGGAGAGGTTCTTAGCCCAAATAGGTTGCCAATAAGTGAGAAACTTTTACTCTCATCTACATTCTCAAAAAGCTCTTTATTAATTCCACTCTTTTTAGATGCAAGTTCTATTAATTTTTTATCGTAAAAATCAATTCCCAACTTGGTAGCAACAACCTCTCCTATCTCTCTCCCTCCGCTTCCAAATTCTCTACCTATTGTAATAATAAATTTAGGTTTCATGATTCAATTGGTTTTAATATACCTTTATTCTTTATTTTACGATACTGAACAAGCAACATATATGCTGCTACAATTGAAGAGAGCGAGTCTGCAATAGGAATACTATACCAAACTCCATTCACTCCTAAAAAATTAGGCAATAAAAAAAGTAGAGGTAGTAAAAAAACTACCTGCCTTGCCATAGACATAAAAATAGCTTTTCCAGCATGTCCAATACTTTGAAAAAAGTTTGAAGTAACCATCTGAAAACCTATAACTGGAAAACAGAGAAAAATAATTTTTAACCCCGGCACCACAATCTCTATTAACTCTTTATCAGACGTAAAAACTCTTGCCACTCCCTCAGGGAAAAGTTGACTAATAGTAAATCCCATTGTCATTACAGCCGTAGCCAATAAAATTGTATGCTTTAAAACGAGACTCACTCGCTCAATTTTTCCTGCTCCAAAATTGTAACCAGCTATGGGCTGCATACCTTGATTTAAGCCCATAACTACCATAAAGTAGAGAGCAGCCATCCTATTAATAATCCCAAAGGCACCAACAGCTAAATCCCCCCCACTTCTAATTAACGCCTGATTAAAGACAATAATTATAACACTCGAGACTGCGTTCATTAGAAAGGGAGCTATACCAATTGAAAGAGAATCTATAACAATTTTCTTCTCTAATCTGAATACCCCTTTTTTAAGATGAATCTCATTTTTCTTATTTGTAAAGTGTTTTATCTGCCACATGAGCATAACTACCTGAGCCAAAATCGTTGCCAATGCAGCTCCTTTGATGCCCCATTCAAATACAAAAATAAATAGAGGCGTAACCACAATATTAATGACTACTGTAAAGATAGTTGCATACATAGATTTTTTTGGGAAACCAGACGCTCTCAACATAGCATTTAGTCCAAAATACATATGAGTAACTATGTTACCAGCAGTAATTATTGTCATATAATCCCTGGCAAAAGGCAATGTTTGTGGGCTAGCTCCAAAAAAAAGTAAAATAGGATCTAAAAAAAAGAGAACAATAACAGTATAGAGACCTCCAAAAATGACATTCAAAACAAATACATTCCCAAGTATTTTATTAGCAATTTTGTAATCTTTCTGTCCAAGTCTTAGAGACATAAGAGTTGATGCTCCTACGCCAACTAACGATCCAAAAGCTGCAGCCAAATTCATTAGTGGAAATGTTATAGCCAAACCCGATATTGCCAAAGCTCCTACTCCATGTCCAATAAATATACTGTCTGTAATATTATAAAGAGATGCAGCAGTCATTGCTATAACAGAAGGGATGGCATACTTTAGCAACAGTTTCCACACATTGCCTGTTCCAAGTTCCGATACAGATTTTATTTGCTCCATAATTATTGAGTACAAAGTTAGCATAAAAAACACTCCATTTTGAAGAGTTAATTTTTATGTGTAACTTCCGTTGCTAAATAATGGAAATTTAAATCTATAAATTAACTAACTATGAGTATGTTTTGTAATCAATGTCAGGAAACAGCCAAAAATACTGGTTGTACAATCAAAGGAGTCTGTGGCAAAAGTGAGGAGACTTCAAATATCCAAGATTTGCTAATCTACTCTTGCATGGGTCTTTCAAAGCTTACACTCGAAGCCAGAAAGCTTGGTATAGATACTAATCAAGAGAGTAAGCACATAACCAACTGCTTGTTCGCTACAATTACCAATGCAAATTATGACAATGAATCTTTAATAAATGAAATTAAAAAAGCAATATCATTTCGCAATAATCTTAAAAAGCAAGTTACTATTACTGCTCACGATTGCATAGAGTGGAACTGTACTACAGAAGAAGAGTTTTTAACAAAAGCAAAAAGTGTAGGGACTCTCACATATGATAATGACCCCGATATAAGATCTCTCAAACAATACGTTTTATTCGGTATAAAAGGAATCTCGGCCTATGCCGAACATGCATTTAATCTAGGATACGAAGAGCAAGAGATTTTCGATTTTATGGAAGAGACCTTGGTTATGATAAATAAACCTATAACCCTAGATGCTATGCTAGCTTGGGTTATGCGCACAGGAGAGTACGGAGTAAAAGTAATGGCTCTTCTAGATAAAGCCAATACTGAAACATACGGAAATCCAGAAATGTCTAATGTAAATATTGGAGTAGGCAAAAACCCAGGAATTTTAATAACTGGCCATGACCTTAAAGACTTAGAGCAACTTCTTATTCAAACAGAAGGAAAAGGAATAGATATTTATACTCACTCGGAAATGCTTCCATCTCATGGATACCCTGCTTTAAAAAAATATAAGCACCTTGTAGGTAACTATGGTGGTGCTTGGCACGCACAACTTACCGATTTTGAATCATTCAACGGGCCTGTACTCTTCACCACCAACTGTCTTGTTCCTCCTCGCAAAACTACAACCTATAATCACAGAATATTTACAACTGGGGCAACAGGGATGCCAGGATGGAAAGCTATTAAGGGGAAACTACCTAACGGGCAAAAAGATTTTTCAGAAATAATTGAAATGGCCAAAAGCTGCCCTCCACCTACAGAGATAGAAACTGGAAACATCACAGTAGGCTTTGCTCACAATCAAGTACTTGCTTTAGCCGACAAGATTCTTGATGCAATTAATTCTGGAGCTATTAAAAAAATGGTTGTAATGTCTGGATGTGACGCAAGACAGAAAAGTCGCGAGTACTATACTGAATTTGCCAAAAACTTACCTAAAGACACTGTCATACTCACATCTGGTTGTGCAAAATATCGCTACAACAAGCTTCAATTAGGTGATATAAACGGAATACCAAGAGTCCTAGATGCAGGGCAATGTAATGACTCCTATTCATGGGCATATGTAGCCCTAAAACTAAAAGAGATACTTAAACTAGATGATATAAACAAACTCCCAATAGTCTTTAATATAGCTTGGTACGAACAAAAAGCCATAATTGTACATATGGCCTTGCTCTATTTAGGAGTTAAAAATACTCACATAGGGCCAACACTTCCAGGATTTATGACACCTAATGTATTAAAAATTGTAAGTGAAAAATTTGGAGTTCAAACTATTAAGAGTGTAAATGAAGATATGGAAATATTTGGCTTAAATTAAACTAATTTATTATAAGTCCCTGCAACATATAATGCCGCAAGGAAAATCTCAATACTTTGCGGCATTTCTATTGAATAAAAACTAGTTTTTTAAAATATTATTAATTTTTTGTAATTTTTATTGTTTAGAAAATGAACTAAAAACAAAACGAATCTGTTAATAAAAATGTATTGCTTAGTGTT
>Ga0265294_10011104_pt1 | contig 10159 bp, 8 predicted proteins | sample MunlanPumphouse3_FD_192504 | JGI IMG/M metagenome (GOLD analysis project Ga0265294, IMG submission 192504) | Groundwater microbial communities from a municipal landfill in Southern Ontario, Canada - Pumphouse #3 | ecosystem: Environmental > Aquatic > Deep subsurface > Groundwater | place...
TAACCGGAGTAAGATGTGCAAGAGCATCAGCATGATTGACCGCGCGTCTCATCATATAATCCATGCCTTCAGTCGCTTTATGCGACTCCGTCAGATTTTTGATATATTCTATATCTAACATTAATGGTGAAGAAAGGTAACGTTGTTTAAAAAAAGCCGACCGCTCATTTGACGGACTGCCCTTGACTTCTCTTTCTGCAAATTTATCCATAATTTTATTTTTAGAAATTAATTATTGTAACATGTTTAAGAAAACAGTGCAAATGTAATAAAAAAAATAACAATATAATTTTTTTTTTTAAAACGACCTATAATAATTTATCATTCAACATCATATCGTAATAATATATCCTGCATTTAATTTTCACAAAAAAAATATTGCTTTATAAAGTCGGATTATAAAAAAATTATATTACTTTTGTATCGCTGAATATGGTATTAACTTAAATTAAAAGCTATGAGTTTAACCAGAAAGACATCCGATTTAAAAAAGCGGACAAAGACAGCGGTTAGCGGTGGTGGCATTGAGGCAGTTAAAAAGCAGAAAGCTGTTGGTAAGATGACTGCTCGTGAGCGAATACTTGCCCTTCTTGATGCAAATTCTTTCCATGAGTATGATTTATTTGTTGAACATGCAGGTAAGGATTTTGATATGGATAAGAAGTATTTGCCTGGTGATGGGGTTATCACGGGAACAGGGACTATAGGCGGTTATCCTGTATGCGTATATGCTCAAGACTTCACTGTTGCCGGTGGTTCGTTAGGGTGGATGCATGCCAAAAAGATAACGAAAATTATGGATTTGGCACTGAAACTTAATGTACCACTTGTCGGAATTAATGATTCAGGCGGCGCTCGTATTCAGGAAGGAGTTAATGCCCTTGCCGGTTATGGCGAGATTTTTTTCCGTAATACAACAGCCTCAGGTATCATTCCTCAAATATCGGTAATCCTCGGTCCTTGCGCCGGCGGTGCCGTATATTCTCCTGCTCTGACTGACTTCGTATTCGTGGTAAACAAAATATCCAAAATGTTTATCACAGGTCCCGAAGTCATAAAAACAGTTCTCGGTGAAGACATCAGCATGGAAGACTTGGGCGGTGCAAAAGTTCACTCCGAAATTACAGGTAATGCCCATTTTTATGCAGAAAGTGAACAAGAATGCTTCGACCAAATCAAACAGCTCTTCACCTACATCCCGTGGAACAATAAACAAAAAGCTATCCGCTTTCAAACAAAAGCTCCACTAACCAAGCAATACAAAATCGAAGACATTTTCCCTTCAAATCCTAAACAACCTTATGATGTAAAGCTAATCATCAAAGCTATATGTGATGATTCAAACTTCTTTGAAGTCCATGAAAGATTTGCTCCTAATATTGTAGTAGGTTTTGCAAGAATTGATGGAAACACAGTAGGCTTTGTGGCAAATCAGCCCTTAGTTCTTGCCGGCGTTTTAGATATTGATTCTTCTGATAAGGCAGCTCGTTTTATAAGATTTTGTGATGCTTTTAATATTCCGTTAATTACTTTGGTTGACTTACCCGGGTATCTACCGGGTGTAGACCAAGAGCATGCAGGAGTTATCCGACATGGAGCAAAAATCCTATACGCTTACAGCGAAGCTACTGTCCCTAAATTAACAGTAATACTACGCAAGGCTTATGGCGGTGGTTATATCGCCATGTGTTCTCATCATTTGAAAGCCGACTTTGTTTTTGCATGGCCCACAGCCGAAATAGCTGTAATGGGTCCCGAAGGTGCTGCTAATATCATCTTCCGCAACGAAATAAACTCCGCCGAAAACCCTGAAGAGGTTAGAAAACAAAAAATCAAAGAATATAAAGAGAAATTTGCTAACCCTTACGTAGCGGCTGCTTATGGCTATATAGATGCTGTCATCGCCCCTGAACAAACTCGCGATATGCTTGTTCATGCTCTCAGTATCTCAGGACACAAAGCTTTACCTGCTTATCAGAAAAAACATGGCATTCCACCATTCTAAAATTTTTTGCAAATGAAACTTCCAAGTCGTTATAAACATAAAAGAGAACTTCAAGCAGACAACGATGATTCTATAACTAATTTTTTGGCTCTTGAAGGTTATGCGTATCGTACCAAATTAACACCTAAATTCGTTAACAGACATATATATGAACCTGAAAATTTGAATATTATTCGCTCTAAAATACCCGGTGTCATAAAAAAAATTGCAGTTTCTGTTGGCAATGAAGTTAAGAGAGGTACTGTGTTATGCATAGTTGATGCCATGAAAATGCACAACGAAATTTGTGCTTTTCAAGATGGTATAATTACAGATGTATATGTTAAACCGGGACAGACTATAACTAAAGAAACTGTTCTGTTTAATATAATAGCCGTCAATGATGAACAAAATATTTCATCAGATAACAACCAAGCATCAGTAGATATTTAATTCTGAACGTATTAAATCTACATACACAGGAAGATGGTCGCTAAAACCGCCAATATATTTGGCACCTAAATGGGTCCGGTATAATTTCTTGCCGCCAAACTTCTCATCTTCCATCAATAAAAAATCGAAAGCTGCTATTTTAGCTTTCGATTTTTTTACGACTAACCCATTCCCTTTTAATAATGCTTGTGAAACCAATATCTGGTCGAATACACTCCATAGAGCAGAGTGCTTTAATGTTCCTATCCCTTCTTGTTCGTAAATATTATTCATCAAATTAACAATTGCAGTATCATAACATAAATATTTGCTGATGCTTTCATCAACAGGGTCATCATTCAAATCTCCCATTATTAGAATCTTAGCTGATTTATTGCGCATCAATATTGAATCTGCACAACTTCTTACAAAATTTGCAACATAATTCCTTTTTGTAACTGTAGCCCCTACCCCGCCATACCTTGAAGGAAAATGACAAACAAAAAAGCATACTGTGTCCGTTATTTCTGTATCATCTGTAATAAAAATACCTTTTACATATAAAACATCTCTTGTATGCGAAATTGTATCAGGCGGTATTGCAACTTTGATGGCATAATACTCCAAAGGCGTAAAATAATTTGGCAGATACAACATCGCAACATCAATACCTCTTGGATCAGGCGATTCAAAATGAATAAATTTATAGCCATATTTAGATAAGGGTGTATCGTTCAAAAGTTTTTTCAACATAAAAGCATTCTCAACTTCACATGCACCTATTACACATGCCGGCACTTGTTCATTCAAAGCTGCAATAACTTTATACATATTATTGATCTTTGCATTTACTCGCTTCATCGACCAAGCCTTCATTCCTGTTGGCGTAAAATCTTCATCTGCTTTTGAAGGGTCATCAAAAGAATCAAATAAATTTTCAAAATTATAAAAAGCAACTCGATATACCGAATCGTTAGCGACAGCTAAAAAACCCGATAATAAAACAAGCAAAATGACAAGTAGCGTTTTCATACATCTTTTTTATCTAAGTCGTAAAAAAGATAAAAACGTTACCATCAATTTAAGAATTATTTTTCGTCAGCTTTCACTTCGTCCCATATTTTATCCATTTCCTTCAACGACATATCAGGTAAAAACATATCTTTAGCTTTAACACGTTTTTCTACTTCTTGAAATCTACGAATAAACTTGCGATTACTTTTTTCTAAAGCATCTTCAGGGTTAACTCCTATAAAGCGAGCATAATTAATCAGAGCAAACATCAAATCGCCAAATTCCATTTCCATATTTTCCTTATTATCATTGGCGACAACTTCTTCATGCAGTTCATCAATTTCTTCCTGCACCTTATCCCAAACTTGCGAAACATCGTCCCAATCAAAGCCGATACCACGAGCTTTTTCCTGTATTCTGTATGCTTTAATTACAGCAGGTAACGACTTTGGCACGCCTGACAGTACCGAAGTTCTGCCGGCTTCTGTAAGTTTTATCTTCTCCCAATTATTTTTCACATCTTCATCTGTCTGAACTTTCACGTCTCCAAAGATATGAGGATGACGTTTAATAAGTTTATCATTAATATTCTCTATAACATCAGAAATATCAAAATAATCGTCTCCTTTATTTTCAGACCCTAATTTAGAATAAAATACTATATGTAACAGCACATCACCAAGTTCTTTTTTAATTTCCTGAAACTGTTTTTCTATTATAGCATCAGAAAGTTCATAAGTTTCCTCTATCGTCAAATAACGAAGAGTATCAAAAGTTTGTTTTTTATCCCAAGGACAATTAGTTCTTAATTTATCCATTATTTCCAACAACTCTTTAAAAAGGCTTACAGCATCTTTTTTCATTGATAATAATTTAATATGTTAATTAAAATGCACTTTAGCAGTTTGGTACAAATATTGCAACATTTAACCGCAGATAAAACGAATGCAAAAGTAATAAAAAATATTAATTTAATTTATGGAGGAAACAAGATATGAAAACTTTAGATTATTTATTTGGAATCTTGTTAATATTCTTAACAGGCTGTGCATCAGTATCAACTATGAGTTCTTACGATGATGTATACTACAATGATAGCAATTCCGGTTCTAAAAAAGATTATGTTGTAGTTCAAGTTCCGGTTAACACAGACACAGGAAATGGAACAGTTGCAGGTGATAATTTCAGCATAGACAATTATTCTGATTTTGAATATTCATCAAGAATAAGAAGATTTAATTCAAATTTATCTACTGACGATTATTATTCTGACATATACACTGATGAATATTATTACACAGGGGACACACTAAATTCCGGAAATCCAATATACATAAACAATTATTATGACTATAGCAATAACGGCGGCGGGTATTCCGGTTATGCGCCAAGTTATGGTTTTGGTCTTGGTTATGGTGGTTTGTCATTCTACTACGGTTATCCGTATTATGGTTGTTATTCGGGATATTACTACAATCCATGGTATTATGACCCATGGTATTATGACCCATGGTATTCATCGTATTATGGTTATGGCTGGTATGGGAGACCTAATTATTGGCATGGCTACAATCATGGTTATTGGGACGGATTTTGGGACGGATACTGGTGGGGTAACAATAACGGTGGCGGACACGATCCTCATCACCCAAACAGACCACACGAGCCACGTTCTCCAAGAAGCGGTCATGACGGCGCAGGTTCTATTGCCGGTGAAAATGGCTCAAGCTCCAATTCCGGTAACAGATCCATATCTTCTACAGGGAACAATAACTCCGGAAATGTTACTAATAATAATGGAAATAGGTCAGTAAACACCTCTGACCGTTCATCTGCCTCTACGGGCAACAGCTCAAGAGTCGTAAATGGTTCAACATCAGTTGAAAACAACAACACAGCTATCAATAATTCGACAAACAGTCGTTCTGCCAATTCAACAAGAAGCACAGCCTCTACAAGTACAGATAATACAAGGTACAATAAGCCTACTAACTATCAAACTCCTCGTGTTGCTTCACCAAGAAGTAGCGTAGACTATACAAATCCTCGTTCCGGAAATTCAGCAAATACAGGCAGCGGTTCTTCATCAAGCAACAGAAGTTCGTCTAACACTTCAAACAATAATTCAGGCGTAAACAGAAGCTCTTCAAATCCTACAAACAACAATAATTCAGGCGTAAACAGAAGCTCTTCAAATCCTACAAACAACAATAGTTCAGGCGTAAACAGAAGCTCTTCAAATCCTTCAAACAACAATAGTTCAGGCGTAAACAGAAGCTCTTCAAGCAACAGAAGTTCAGGCGTAAACAGAAGCTCTTCAAGTTCTTCAAGTAACAGGAGTTCAAGCGTGAACAGAAGCTCTTCAAGCTCTTCAAGCAGTAGAAGTTATACTCCTTCGAGTTCGAGTTCGAGTTCAAGTTCAAGTAGAAGCAGTGGCAGCAGCAGTTCATCATCAAGTAGAGGTGGAAGCTCAAGCGGCGGCGGAAGAAGATAAATATATAAATATAATAGCGGGACTAATTAGTCTTGCTATTATATAATCACAAATTTTTAATTTTAAATAGATAACAAAATGAAAAAAATAAATATTGCATTAATCTTATTATTATTTACGATAACATTAACGGCACAAGTACCTGAAGAAGCCTTACGGTATTCAAGACTTAGCTATACATCAGGAACAGCACGTTCGGCTTCCATGGCAGGAGCATTCGGTGCACTTGGCGGCGACTTTTCTACACTAACAACAAATCCGGCAGGAATAGGTATTTACAGAAGTTGTGAATTTAGCTTTACGCCATCATTATCATATACAGTTTCCAAATCAACATATTACGACAACGAGAGAAATGATTCAGAGACACAATTTAACATTGCAAACATCGGTTACACGCATGTTTTTGAAGCCACAGCTAATGGAAAGCAAGCCGGATTCAAATATTTTCAGTTTGGTTTAGGATTGAACAGAACAAATAATTTTGACAGAAACGTATTAGCGACAGGCTATAATGAAGAATCTTCCATCACCACTCAGTGGGTCAATGAAATTTCAAGAAACAACCCAAACTTTCTCAATGATGAAGACGGCATTCCAAACAGCTTGAATGACTATTCCACAGCTCTTGCATGGAACTCGTATCTTATTGATTTCGATACAGATAACGGCTTTTTCTTTTCTCATATGGAAGGCGGAAAAGTTCAACAGACCATAAGACTTACATCAGAAGGTTCACAAAATGAATTTGTATTTTCAGGAGGAACTAATTGGAACGACAAACTATACTTTGGTATCACTTTGGGTATTCCGTATTACAACTATTATGAACGCTATAGGATTAAAGAAGAAGACATTAATTCTGTCAATCCATACTTTTCAGACATGCAATATACAACGACACTGCGTTCAAGTGGAACCGGTATAAACTTCAAAGCCGGCATGATATACAAACCTGTTGAATGGTTAAGGATAGGTGCAGCAATACATACGCCGACATTATATGATGTTTCAGACACATATCAAGCTCAAATAGAAGCTAATTACGACCAAGAGATTAATGGATATTTTAGCTACAATGATCAGTCAAGTATCTCTACCTTTTCTTATCAGTTAGTAACCCCATTGCGTGCTATTGGAAGTCTCGGATTTGTGATAGTCAACACAGGAATCATCAGTGTTGACTACACATATCAGGATTATTCCACCATGAAATTCAAAGACGATGAATATATTTTAGATGATGCAAACGAAATCATCAAAGAAAGTTACACTGCAACTCATAATGTACGTATAGGCGGGGAGTTGGCTTTAGGATTTTTAAGATTAAGAGCAGGTTATGGATTTGAGACATCACCATATCAAACAGACATCAACAATGGTTTTAGAAGTCAGATATGTGGAGGCATAGGATTTAGGGCAGGTGCAATATACACAGACTTTGCTTTTGCACATAGTAAAGAAACTTTGGATTTTTATCCTTATTCATCAAGTTACGTAGAAGCTGCAAGCACAAGATATTTAGCAAACCAGTTTCAATTAACGTTCGGTTTCAGGTTTTAGATAATTATCTAATCATAGCGACAAAGGCTGAGCAATTTTTTTGTATCAGCCTTTATTGTATTATTTGTAAAATTAAAATAATTCTTGTAAATTTGCACCCCAAAATAATGAGATATGCTGTTATTAGACAAATTAGAAGCTTTATATCTGAGATACAATGAGTTACATGAAGAAATCAACAATCCTGACATCATTTCCGATGTTAAGAAATACATAAAACTCAACAAAGATATAAAGGAATTAGACCCTGTTATAGATGCCTATAAAAATTATAAAAACATATTGGATAACATAGAGTCCACAAAGGACCTTCTTCAAACGGAGAAAGATGAAGAGATGCGTACGATGGCTAAAGAAGAACTCAACGACTTATTGGATAGCAAGACCCAATTAGAAGAAGAGATACAGATACTTTTGTTGCCCAATGATCCGCAGGACAGAAAAAATGCGATAGTAGAAATTCGTGCCGGCACCGGTGGTGATGAGGCGAGTATTTTTGCTGGAGACTTATACAGAATGTATATGAAATATTGCGAGACCAAGCATTGGAAAGTAGAGCCTGTGAGTGCAACTTACGGCACTGTTGGTGGATATAAAGAAGTCATTTTCAATGTTATAGGCAATGATGTATATGGGCAGTTAAAATACGAGAGTGGAGTTCATCGTGTACAGCGGGTTCCGGAGACGGAAACTCAGGGCAGAGTACACACTTCGGCAGCATCAGTAGCTGTATTGCCGGAAGCAGAAGAATTTGATGTAGATTTAAAGCCATCTGACATACGCAAAGACACTTATTGTTCATCAGGTCCGGGCGGACAATCTGTTAACACCACCTATTCAGCCATACGTTTAACGCATATCCCGACAGGTATAGTTGTAACCTGTCAAGACCAAAAATCACAACTTAAAAACTTGGATAAAGCAATGCAAGTACTTCGTACCCGTATCTATGAACTTGAATATCAGAAATATCTTGATGAAATCTCAAGCAAAAGAAAAACCATGGTTTCTACCGGTGACAGGTCTGCAAAAATCAGAACTTATAATTATCCTCAAGGACGTGTTACCGACCATCGCATTGGTTTATCATTATACAATCTTCCTGGCGTTATGGACGGGAATATACAAGAAATAATTGACAAACTGCAAGTTGCAGAAAATGCCGAACGTTTAAAAGAATCTATAACTTCCGATTAACAAATACATCTTTTATATTTTTATTTATATTTTCGATATTCACATATAATGACAAAACAACAATTAATTGACAGCATATATAATAAAAATTCGTTTTTATGTATAGGACTTGACAGTGATTACAACAAATTACCGTCATGTATTTTAGACAATGATGACCCGATTTTTGAATTTAACAGAAGAATTATAGATGCCACTCACAAATATGCTGTAGCATACAAACCAAACATAGCTTTTTATGAAAGTCGTGGCAGCCAAGGTTGGCAATCATTAGAGAAGACCGTAGACTATATTCGGAAAGTTGATGACAGTATATTCATCATAGCTGATGCCAAGCGTGGAGACATAGGCAACACCTCCAAACAATATGCGATAGCATTCTTTCAAAACATTGATTTTGATGCTGTTACAGTTGCGCCTTATATGGGGAAAGATTCAGTTACTCCATTCTTGTCTTTTGACGGCAAATGGGTTATTTTACTTGCGTTGACATCAAACGAAGGAGCATACGACTTTCAATTTATTAAAGCCGGTGAAAAGCATTTATTTGAAACAGTTATAGAGACTTCAAAACAATGGGGTGCCAATGAAGACAACATGATGTATGTTGTTGGTGCTACAAAAGCAGAGATGTTGAAAGACATAAGAAAAATTGTGCCGGACAACTTCTTACTTGTTCCGGGCGTAGGAGCACAAGGCGGAAGTTTAAGTGAAGTCTGCAAATATGGTATAAACAAGGAAGTAGGCTTATTGGTCAATTCATCACGAGGTATAATATTTGCATCTAAAGGTGCTGATTTCGATTTAGTTGCAGAACAAAAAGCTAAAGAGATTCAGTTAGAAATGAAGGAAATAATAGCATCACTTTAAGCTATTATCATATACAAAACACGTAACTATATTTACATACACATAATATAGTTTATCAGCAACAATATCATTATATAAATCACAACCATAAACATTACATAAATGGAGAATTTAAAAGAATTAGCACTTGAATATCATTCAAAAGGTCGTCCGGGCAAATTAGAGGTTATTCCATCAAAGCCGAGTCAAAGTCAGTTAGACCTTACGCTTGCGTACACTCCGGGTGTAGCGGCACCATGTCTTGAAATAAAAGAGAACGTTGAAGACATATATAAATACACGGGGAAAGGTAATCTTGTAGCGGTCATTTCCAACGGCACGGCTGTATTAGGGCTTGGTGACATAGGTGCAGCAGCCGGCAAGCCTGTGATGGAAGGTAAAGGTTTGTTATTTAAAAGATTTGCAGACATAGATGTTTTTGATATAGAAGTTACGGAAAAAGACCCCGCAAAATTTGTAGAGGTTGTCAAATCCATAGCAGTCACATTTGGCGGCATCAACTTAGAAGACATTAAAGCGCCGGAATGTTTTGAAATAGAGGAAAGATTAAAAGCCGAATTAGATATACCGGTGATGCACGATGATCAGCATGGCACTGAAATAAT
>Ga0265294_10011106_pt1 | contig 10159 bp, 14 predicted proteins | sample MunlanPumphouse3_FD_192504 | JGI IMG/M metagenome (GOLD analysis project Ga0265294, IMG submission 192504) | Groundwater microbial communities from a municipal landfill in Southern Ontario, Canada - Pumphouse #3 | ecosystem: Environmental > Aquatic > Deep subsurface > Groundwater | place...
TATTCAAAAGAAAAAGAACCATATGCATAAAACAAAGAAAAAACCACAATCAATATTTGTTTTTATATAATTAGCTTTTGCTACAAATAACAATGCTGTAACTCCTAATAATGAGGTAATTAGATATATATATTTTGTGTTTTTGACCAATATAAATGATAACAATATACTACGTACACTACCAATCCACAAATACTTTTCAAAACTTGTAAAATTGAATCTACTCATTTTATTTTATATCTTCTTTTAAGTAAAATAAAAATAGCATTTTAACCTACACCTTCTATAACCTGATGGTGGAGATTAAAATGCTATTAGATTAGCATCTTTTGATACCCGGTGGCATCGCAAAATATTATATAATTGGCAGGGGTGACAGGATTCGAACCCGTACAAACAGTTTTGGAGACTGTCGTGCTACCGTTGACACCACACCCCTAAAGAGCTATATAATATTATGATATATTTAGATTGATTAGTCAAGAATTATCTCACTATTAAGCGCTATTTTTTTCTGTTGTGAATTTTTAATGACTTTTCTACGAGTAAATTCTTCTCTTTCTCTTTCTTCTAAAGTATCGCTAATAAAGCGAATTTTAACTTTATAATCTGGAATAACAATATTTTTAAGGGCATTAGCTCTCTTCCTTGTTTTTCTAATAGCATCAGCTAACCGATATAAACTATTGTCTACTTCCGCTAAAACTAAAGTTAAATCTCTAACTTTCAAGAAACTTTTATATGCATAGTCAAACTTGGTATTTGTACTAGAAATACCATAACGGATTTTTACATCCTCTTCATCATATAATACTTTTGGGATTTCTACCCCCATAACCGAACGATAAGTGATATCTAGATTATTATCAATCGGTATTGCTTTAGCAATATCATTAATGACTCCGAGTGTAATATTCGCTTCTTGTAAAGTAAAATATGCTCTTTGATAGACATATGAGATTTCGCTTCTAAGAGCCTTAACTCTCTCAACTTCTTTCATCATTTCTCTAATAAGAATATTTCGCTTTCTATCCATTAATTCATATCCAAGTTCAGCCAATTTTACAGTTTTCTTCAAAGCCAATAAATTGCCTTTTGTTGGGAAAATCTGTTTTTGAGACATCTTATATCTCCTCGTTTGACAATTCTTTTATATAAACACTTTTATCTAAACCAAATGAATCTACTGCTTCTTGATGATTGTAGTATTTTTCCAGTACTTTTTCATCAGTTCTATCTAGTTCTTCTTTAGGAAAAATTGATAATAACTTCCATCCTAAGTCTAAAGTTTCGGTTATGTCCCTATTAACATATCCTTGTGAAATAAAATGTTTTTCAAATTCTTTGCCAAATTGAATATAACTTTTATCTGATGAACTTAATTCATCTTCACCAATAACTGACGCTAAACTTCTAGCATCCATAACTCTAGCATACGATGCGAATATTTGGTTCATTAAAGCTTGATGATCATCTCTTGTATAACCAGCACCAATTCCATCTTTCATCAATCTAGAAAGCGATGGCAATACTCCAATAGGAGGATAAATCCCTTGTTGATGCAAATCTCTATCTAAAACAATTTGTCCTTCAGTAATATATCCAGTTAAGTCAGGAATTGGATGTGTAATATCGTCATTAGGCATTGTTAAAATTGGAATCTGTGTTACAGAACCCTTAGCGTTTTTCACAATACCTGCTCTTTCAAACAATGAAGCTAAATCAGAATACAAGTATCCAGGATATCCTTTTCTACCAGGAATCTCACCTTTAGAAGAAGAAAACTCACGCAACGCTTCACAATATGCAGTCATATCTGTCATTACTACAAGAATATGCATATCATGTTTATAAGCTAAATACTCAGCTGTTGTCAAAGCACATTTTGGAGTCAACAATCTTTCAATAATTGGATCATTTGAAAGATTCAAGAACATAACAACGTTATCCAAAACACCAGCTTCTTCAAAAGAACGTCTGAAATAATTAGCTACATCATTTGTTACACCCATAGCAGTAAATATAACAGCGAATTTTCCAGAATCTGTTCCTGTAAGTTTAGCTTGCTTAACTATTTGAACAGCTAAATCATTATGAGGTAATCCTGAACCTGAAAATATTGGTAATTTTTGTCCACGAATCAAGGTTGTTAAGCCATCTATACTAGATATACCCGTATTAATATAATTTTTAGGATATAATCTTGAGACTGGATTTAATGGTTCTCCATTGATATCACGATACTCATCAACATAGACAGGACCTAAACCATCAATTGGTGTTCCCATTCCATTAAATACTCTTCCTAAAACATTCTTAGATAAACCTATTTCCATTGGTTTACCATTAAATTTAATAACAGTGTTTGTTAATGAAAGATCTCTTGTACCCTCAAAAACTAATATAGCAGCTAAATCTCCTTGAATTTCAACTACTCTACCATGTCTGATAGTGCCATTTTCAAGTCTGATTTCAACCATTTCTTCAAACCCGATACCTTTAACATTGTCTAAAAAGATTAAAGGACCGTTAATTTCTTTTAAGCCTATATACTGTAAATTCATAATCGGCCTCCTTACTTGATGCTGCTTAATGCTTCATCGATCAACTTATAATAATCTTCGAATAAATCTAATCTATCATTTGGAATTTCATACTTAACTTTGATAACAGTTTCAAAAACATTGCTCTTAACTAATAAACTAAAAGCTTTTCCTTCTTTTAGTACAGATGAAGCAGATCTTTCCAAGTATAAAATTAATTTCATCATTTTTAATTGTTTTTCTAATGGAACAAAAGTATCATCCTTATGAAAAGCATTTTGCTGTAAATATCCTACACGAATAACTCTAGCAACTTCTAAAACTAATTTTTGATCATCCGGTAAAACATCTTTACCAATTAGCTTAACAATTTCCATTAATTTATTTTCTTCAGCTAGAATAGCTATAAATCTTTGTCTAGCATCTAAAAATTCAGGGCTTATATTTTTGTTGTACCATTTACTTAGGTCGTTTATATATTCAGAATAACTCAAATTCCAGTTTATAGCTGCATAATGTCTTGCATAAGCTAATTCTTTATCTAAAGCCCAAAAAGCTCTAACAAATCTTTTTGTATTCTGGGTAACGGGTTCAGAAAAATCTGCACCCTGAGGAGAAATAGCTCCAACAATTGAAACCGATCCTGAATTACCACTTAATGAATCAACATATCCAGCTCTTTCATAGAACTGTGAAATTCGGCTTGGTAAATATGCTGGAAAACCTTCTTCAGCTGGCATCTCTTCCAAACGCCCACTTATTTCTCTTAATGCTTCTGCCCATCTTGATGTTGAATCCGCCATCAAAGCTACATGGTAACCCATATCACGATAGTATTCAGCTATTGTTATCCCAGTATATATGCTAGCTTCTCTAGCAGCAACTGGCATGTTGGATGTGTTAGCAATCAAAACTGTTCTTTCAATTAAAGGCTTATTGCTTTTTGGGTCAATTAACTCAGAAAACTCATCAAGAGTCTGAGTCATTTCGTTTCCTCTTTCACCACAACCAATATATACAATTATGTCCGCATCACACCATTTAGCGAATTGATGTTGCATCATTGTTTTACCTGTTCCAAAACCTCCAGGAACTGCTGCACTACCGCCTTTGGCAATTGGAAACAAAGTATCAATAACTCTCTGACCACTAACTAAAGGAATAGTTAAAGGTAATCTTTTTAATATTGGTCTTGGTTCCTTTATTGGCCATTTTTGAAACATTTTCAAATCATGAATTGTATTATTCTTGTCTTTAACTTGAACAAGAATATCATCCATCTTATATTCACCATTTGGTTTAACCATAACGACTTCGCCAATAATATCTTTTGGAACAAGCAGACGATGTTCAATTAATGAAGTTTCTTTTATTACGCCAAAGATTTCTCCAAAACGAATATGATCACCAACTTTTATTTTAAAAGTAATGTCCCAAACTTTTTCCATATCTAAGCAATCAACATTTGTCCCAGGTTTAATATAAGCACCGTTCTCTTCAAAAATTGATTGTAAAGGTCTTTGAATCCCATCAAATATATTTCCTAATAATCCTGGCCCTAAAACCGCTGAAATGGATTCACCGGAATTATATACATGTTCTCCCCTCATCAACCCTGTAGTTGACTCATAAACTTGAATGACTGTAAAGTTATCATTTATTGAGATTACTTCGCCTAAAAGTTTTTGTTTCCCAACAAATACTTTTTCCATAATTTTAAAGTCTTTAGCATTTCTGACTTTTATAACCGGTCCATTAATAGAGTAAACTTCATTCATAAAAACACCTCAAATCTTATTTACTAGCTAAATCAGAATGTTCATAGAACCACTGTTGTTTTTCGCGTAGTTTTGAATCGATAGTTTCGTCTAACATAAAGCCCATATCAAAACAAATTGCTGAAAAACCACCAATTTCTATTTCATTGATTTCTTTTATAATATATTTTCCATCGAAATTTTCTTCAATGGCTTCAATCATTATCTTGTCACCTTTTTTTATTCGAAATTCAACGTTCTTCTTAGCAAATTTATCATTAATATTAATAACTTTTGCTTTGACGAATTTTTTATAATCAGCGCTGTCTACGAAATCCATACACTTCGTCCTAGCTTCATTAACAATTGAATCCAATAAATCTCTGCGTTCTTTCATTAGAATACGAGTATATTCATTTTTAACTTTACTATAGTTAGCGCTAAATTCAGCATTCAAATCATTTAAATCAATTTCTAGACTACGAAATATTCTAGCATGCAGCTCAGATTCAATTCTTTTAACACTTTTTTCTTTATTATCAGATATTTCTTTCTTAAGCTGTCTAATTTCCTCATCTGCTTTTGAAGATATCTCTTTTGAAAATAAACGATAAGCATCATTATTATTATAGTACGGCATAATTCACCTCATAATTTTACGCCAATAGCTTCACTAACATATTCATCGATACTAGTACCGATTTTTGATTGGCTATGGCGATCTGGAATTTCAACAATCAAAGGTTTTGGTCTCTTTAATTTTAATTCCGAAATAATATCTGGACATAATTCAACAAGTTTTGTTGTTATTAACAAAATACCAATAGTTTCATCATGCAAAACTCTTTCAATTTCCATCAACACTTTATTACGACCATGAAGAACTACGCCTTCTATTCCTACAAGGCGCATTCCCATTAAAGTATCAACATTATCAGTTATTAAAAAGAATTTCATTTAAATCCCTTCTTTTAAAGCTTATTGATAATCAAAATTGAAATTAATAAACCGTAAATAGCAACCCCTTCTCCAAGAGCAACGAAAATCAATGATTTACCAAAATTCTTTTCGTTTTCTGAAAAAGCGCCAATAGCAGCTGGAGCAGCAGCAGCAACCGCTACCCCCGCACCTAAAGCTGACATACCAGTTGTTAATGCAGCACCGATAAACCCAAGTCCTTGAGCAATAGAGCCTGCAAATCCAGTTACCACTGCTTCATCGCCTTCAGCTGCGAAAACTGACAAACTGCTAGATTGCCAAATAAAAACAAATAGTATCAATGCAAAGAATAAAGATATATGAGTATATAACCTTACTTTTGCTGCCTTTTTAGTTGTTTTGCCTAAAAAAGCCTTTACCAAAGGTAGAGTAATCAACACAACCAAAACTAATGGTAGAATAATTTCTAATTTACTTAACATAATTAAATCCTCCTAATTAACATTATATTTGAAAGGAATACCATTTCCTTCAAAGTATCTCGAAAACATTTCATAAAATTCTAATCTTAAAACCTGAATACCAACAATTAAACCTTCTAATCCCATAACGAATAAGTTACCTAAAACTAAAACTAATCCTTGTGCAAAGACTCCATCCATCATTTCCATTAAAGTGAAGACTACCAACATCATACCAGCATGTGATAAAACAAATCCACCAACACGCAAGAATGACATTGTGTTTGTAATGTAAGATAGCACTACTTCAAAAGCCTCAAAGAATGCTTCTGTTAAGAATCCACCTACTCCATCAGGAAACATTTTATGTCCATGCATCAATCTTTCTAATGGTTCCTTAAACATAATGATAAGAATTGGCAAAATTGCGAAAGGGACAATGAATAATGGTTGCAACAAACTATATCCACTAGTAAACATAAGTAGTATTGTTACTAATACAAATCCATAAAAAGTTAAACCAGCAACTCCATTATGAGAGAAGAAAGCTTCTGCATAATGTTTTCGTTTTAGTGATGTAATGATGTTTAATATCATTGATGTCACAATCAATATAGATCCCAAAGCTACCGTTGCAATCAAAAGTGTCATTGTAAAGTTAGAATCCATAACATGGAATGGTTTGTCCACTAATCCAAATACGTTTTGGAAAACCGGAATAAGTATCTCTTCATTTCCAAAGAATGACCCATATAGAAATCCAAATATAGCTGAACTAATACCTATTCTTACACCAACACCAGCTAATTTCATTCCCTTGAATCTAAACAACAAGGCACTTAACACTATAAGTAATAACCCTTGTCCTAAATCTCCAAACATAATACCAAATAACAAACTATATGTAATAGCAACAATCGGTGTTGGATCCATATCATGATAACTTGGAACGCCATACATCTCAACAAACATCCCAAATGGTTTTGTAAACCAATTATTCTTAAGTTTGGTTGGTGGTGTCAAACGCTTATCATAATCAGGCGGTCTCATTTCAATTTCTACATCTTTCATGTCTGCAAAAATTTCTTCAAGCCTTTTAACATTTTCTAATTCAATGAATCCATTAATATTTATCTTATTACCTAAACCTACAACAAATTTCTTTGCTTCATACAACTTAGCTAAGAAAAGTAATTCATTTTTAACTTCAATTAATCGATCCATATTTTCATGAATTATATTTTGAGTTTCTTCTTCTATTTCCATAAGTGATTGTTCAGCGACATCAATTTCCATTTTTAAGGTTGATTGAGCGCTAATAGGTGTACCGTGAACAAAATCTGGAATATGAACCCTATCAAAGAATAAAGATGAGAAAATATTGTCTATTTCTCGCTCGTTATCTACTGTAGTCATATACAAGCACCAAGCATACCCTCTATCAACATGAAAGGTTTGAAAAACGAAAGATTTTGTACTATAAAAATTTAACTTTTCTATACTATCTATAGGAATTCTACCTACTCTAACATTAATATATTTACAAGAGAATAAATCATCTAAAGGGAGATTCAAATTCTCAATGTTATTAACTTGTGTTAAAGCATCTCGATATTTCTTTATTAGCTCTAAAGTATCTCTTTTATGATTTGTTAACTGACTAATCTTTTCATGAGTTGTATGAATATACTCTCTCATGTTTTCCAAAGAATAGTCTAAAGAACAAACTTCTTTCAAAGGAATTGATATAGTATAATTCTTTTCAATATCCAATATTTCTTTAAGAATAATGTTACAAGGGTTATCAGTTGAATATGATTGCAACCCATGAACTTTATCGACTATTTCGCTAGCAGGAACAAGATTAATATAGTCAACTTCTACTACTCTGGCTAATATTGAATCAATATTCTTGGTATTTGATGAGATATTAAATAATTTTAATTTAGCAATGGCCATCTATTTCACCTCAATATATTAACATTTTTCGAATATCTTCTTTTTTTATATCATAACGAACGCCTTCGATTATGTTGAAAATATTCTTCTGTTCTATTTCATTTAAAAATATAAACACTGTATAAACTATAGCAGGAACAGTAGAAAAATACATATATCGCCTTGCAATATTATATTTAATCTTTTCCGCTTGATATTCAATATATACGTAATCGTCTTCATCAATATAAGACTGATAAACCGATTGAGATATACTAAACAGAACTTCGTTAGGATCTTCCATTTTAATTAACTTTTCTAAATCAGCTTTTTTCATTCTAATGTTTTCCAAAATCAGAGCTCGCCTAACTTCATCTTCCGGTGCGTCATAGAACTTTTTAAGACGATAAATTTTAATTATGTTATCAACTTCAACTTTTGTTTGATAAATATCCATTAAATTTTTTCTGATTTTACCTTTAAAATTCTTATTGATTCTATCAATAACTATATTATGATATGTTAAAAATAGAGCTTGTTCAATTTCTGTATATTTAACGTCAATAGGATCTTCAGCATAAAAAGGCCTAATAACATCAGCGTATCTTGTGTTTTGCAAACTTAACAATAAATCACGAAAAGACAGAGACTTAGTTACCTCTTCAATATCAAAACTCGCATGTTTTTTAAAGAAAAGAGGAAGATCTCTGATCGAACTTTCAATATTTCCAGAAACAATTGATCTTAAACTCGATAGAACAATTTCTATTTCTCGTTTAATCATATCTATCTCATAAAACTTTCGGTCTTCTGCACTGACAAAATTAACCAACTTTGCTACATTATTAAAATAACTCTTTTTAATCAAATCTTCTAATTGACCTCGATGCAAAGAGTAATCCATAACTTTGTCTAAAGTGTTTGTGTATTTATCAGTTTTTTTTAGATATGCAACAATTTCAGGAATGCTATTAAATTTCAATAATTCTTCATAATCCGTAGGAAAAAGTCTTTTGCTATACATTGACTTAGCTTTTGAGATTATTGAATTTCCAGCAAAATTTGGCATTGTTACTCCTTATAAATCAATATCAATACAGTATTGATATAATGTTTCAATCCAAGCATTTTTATTTTTTTCGTATGTTTCTTTTAATTCTTTTAAGTTTTTTTCGAATTCCGTTTTTGATGTTATTTTAGCTTCATCGATTATTTTTTCGACTTCAATTCTTCGTTTTTCAAATATAGCATCAGCTTCTTCTTGATAAGTAACTTCTATTTTTTTTCTTTCTTCACGCAAAAAAGAACCTAATTTTGACTTTTCATCTTCTAGTTTCTCTAATTCTGTTCTTTTTAATTTATCAAGTTCAACTAATTCTCTGATTAAGTTTTCCAACAGATTCACCCTCTTGTTTTAAACAGTCTATTTTATTATAACATTTAAATTTTTTATTTAAAGGAAATATTAACTTCAAAATAAAAAAACTCATGAGAGCTTTCTATTTAGAAACAATATTTTCTATTTCATACTTTGTTCCCTCTAAAGCTTCTTGAATAACTCTCTTCGAGACATACCCCTCGTATGTCACAGTACAATTTTCAACTGAGACTTTTACATCCGAAATACCATATATTTTCTTAAAGATTCCTTCAAGCTCTTTTGCACAGCCTTTACAGCAAATACCTTTTATAAAAATGGTTTTCATATCACACCTCTTCTATATAAGATAATTATAATACTTATCAATATGTATGTCAATGAAGTCTATTTTTCAAAAAAAAAATCAGCAATAGCTGATAATGAAATGGTGGAGGGGGACGGTTTCGAACCGCCGAACCCGATGGGAGCAGATTTACAGTCTGCCGCGTTTAGCCTCTTCGCTACCCCTCCATGTTATTTTTTCGCTATTACATTATAACAAAACAATATTTAAAAAGCAACAAGATTTTTCCTAAAAATTTCAGGTATGCTGATTTAAGTCTAATTATAAGAAAATCATAAGAAAATAATCAAGTTATATGCTATAATTTAAACAAATAAAACTATTTTATAAGGAGAATAACTATAAAAATGACAATTGCATTAATAGCGCATGACAAGATGAAAACTGAAATCATTGATTTTGCCAAAAAGTATAAATCGATTTTACAATCGCATAATTTAGTAGCTACTGGTACTACAGGACATAAAATAATGGAAGCTACGGGTCTAAATATAAAATGTTTTCGTTCTGGACCACTTGGTGGTGATCAAGAAATCGGCGCGGAAGTAGCTAATGGTAAAATTGATCTAATTTTCTTTTTTCGAGACCCTCTTACTGCACAACCACATGAACCAGATGTATCTGCTTTACTTAGACTATCTGATGTCTATAAAATACCTTTAGCAACAAATATATCAACTGCGGAACTTATCATCCATTCATTAGAATAAAGACTCTCAATCTGAGAGTCTTTTGTTTAGAATGATTAAAGGAATCATCATTTCATCTTTTAAAAAACCTGCATGACTTGCTTTATG
>Ga0265294_10011108_pt1 | contig 10157 bp, 9 predicted proteins | sample MunlanPumphouse3_FD_192504 | JGI IMG/M metagenome (GOLD analysis project Ga0265294, IMG submission 192504) | Groundwater microbial communities from a municipal landfill in Southern Ontario, Canada - Pumphouse #3 | ecosystem: Environmental > Aquatic > Deep subsurface > Groundwater | place...
TCAGGGGAGCAAAGACCGGGATGAAGACCATCATGCCCCCGCGGCCGAGGGCGCTGATGAAACTGAAGACCATGACCCCTCGCATGACCGGCAGCGAGAAGATCGCACGCATCGGAACGTGCGGGGAGTCCGGGAGCGCCAGAGAACCCGGCTTTGCTTCCGGGAGGGATATGGCGACGAGGAGTGTGGCGAACGCCGAGAGGCCGGCCATGACGTAGAAGACCGACGGCATCCCGAGCGTGTCGTTCAGGAACCCACCGAGGAGCGGCCCCACCCCCATGCCAAGGAACATCGATATGGAGAAGTTCCCCATCTGGCTCCCTTCCTTCCCCTTCTCCGAGAGGTCCGCGATATAGGCCATGGCTATCGGAACGACCATGGCCGACGCCAGCCCGTGAATGAGGCGGACAACCGTGAGCGAGTAGACACTGCCGGCGATGAGGTAGGCGAGCGACGTGACCGCGTAGACGAACATCCCGATGAGGATGATCCACTTCCTCCCCTGCCGGTCCGATATCCGGCCGATGATGGGCATGAAGACTGACCGTGAGAGCGCGAAGGCTGAGAAGATGATGCCGAGCCAGATGCCGGTCGCGCCCAGGTTCTCCGCGTAGATGGGGAGGAGCGGGCTGACGACACCGAGCCCGAGCATGGTGGCAAAGACGGAGATGAATAAGACGTTATAAATTCGTTTGGCAGTATTCATGCAGGATACACCTGATTCGGGATCAAAGCCGCAAGATCGGTCTTGCGGTGAGCGTTCACAAATGCGGTGAAAATAGTTGGTAGCGATTGACCTTATATTGACCCGGTCGTCCGCCGGCTGAAGTTATACCCGGTGCGTGACGCAGCACCACCGGTCGTAGATGGGGTCACGCCGGTTCTCGAAGACCCCGGCATCCCGCCCCTGCCCGACGCACCACTCCTCCACCCGGGCCGCCTCGGCCTCTGTGCCGACGGTGATCAGCGTTTCGCCGGTGAGGTCGAGGAGCCCGGTGATGATCCCTTCCCAGAGGGAAGCGTTGTAGGAGTAGATCTCCCCGGCCATGAACACGGCGCCGAGGGGCACCGGCGTAATGTAGCAGGAAGCCTCCTGTGCGTCGATGCACATGGTGTCTTCCGGCGCGAGGCGGCCCCGGGAAAGCCCGAGCGCGAGGAGCGCCGGGTCGTTGTCGTAGGCGAGCGCCCGCACGCCGCCCGCCCGGAGGGCCGCGGTACCGACACCCGACCCGCAGCAGCAGTCGAGACAGCCCGTCCCCGCACGGTCGCCCCAGACCTCGTCGAGAAGGTCGCGAATTTTACCTTCCCGGTCGGGACGCAGGTCTTCGAGGGCAGGGTGCACGGTTGCGCAGATATCGAGGCTGTAGTACTCCCGGACCGCCGAGAGCCACGCCTCCCGGCTCTCCTGATAGATATCGCCGCCGACGACCTCAAAGCACTCGATCGCCGCGAGCGTCGGGTCCCGGAAGAGGAACGAGACGGCATGCCAGCCGTTCGAACCGTCGTGGAGCGCGAGCGCGAGCGGCTCCTCCTCCTCATCGACCAGCAACCGGGCCTCGTCCGGTTTCGCCCGGAGCAGCAGGGCTGTACAGAAGTCTTCCGTCAGTTCCGCAAACGACGGTTCAACCATCCGGCACCCGTCGACCTCAAGGATATCTGCAACCTTCATACTTCTCGCCTCTCGATCTTCAGGCCCCCCGGCGCCCGGATGACCCCATCCACGCGGGCATCCTCGTGCAGGGTGAGACCCCGGCAGGAGACGTTCCCGAGGATATGCACCTCCTGCTCGACCGTCACATCGCCGTCGCTCTGGACGTCACCGTGGATGACCGATCCTCTGGCGATGCTCGCGCCTTCACGCAGGTGGAGGCTCCCGAAGACCGTCGTCTCCTCCCGGATCGCGATCGACTCCGCACGGATGTTCCCGTGCAGCCGGCACCCCGCCCCGACGGTCATCCTCTCCGGGACCGAGAAGGTCTGCATATTGAGGACGGCGCCGGCCGGGATCATCAACGGTGTGGCGGCGGGGGCCTCTTCGTCACCCAGGAGTTTCTGGAGGACAGCGTCCAGTTCATCCTCCTTCTCTATCCCGAGGACGGCCACCAGATACATCATGATATAGATGATGACCGGCATCGGGTTGCGGATGGAGATCCAGCCCTTCGCCTCAAATCCACGCTCGATCTGGACGTTGTCCCCGATATCGAGGTCGCCTTTGACGACGAGTTTTCCCTGGATCTTCACCCCCTCGCCGAGGTAGGCGTCCTCCTCCACGACGACATCGCCAGCGACCTCGCACCAGTTGTCTATCCGGACGTCGCCGCCCGCAGTGATGTTGCCGTTGATCCTGCTGAACTCGCAGACCACGACATCGTTCCCTGAGAGGCCGTAATCGATCCGGCACCGTTCACCGATGACAATATCCTGCCCGGTCTTGAGCGTCCTCTCCTGGAGCTCGGTATGGTCCGGGAGGGTGCAGGCCCTGATCCAGTCGTGGTCTCCTGTCGGTTCCATTTACCTGGTAAGATCTTCATGCGCCATACTTATGACTCTTATTAATTAGGTCCAGGACGATCGGCATGAGATCGCAGCCGCGGATACGGTTGAGGCCGCCCTCCGCGCACGAGACCTCGTCGAACCGAACCGTCCGGTCCACCCTGACTCCGGGGCCCCTGATGACGACCGGCACCGGGTCGGCGCTGTGGTCTTTGATCGAACAGGGGGTGCTGTGGTCGGCGCAGACGACGAGCAGGGTATCCTCGAGACCGAGCAGCGGCTCGAGCGCCGCGTCGATCACCTCGATGAAGTCCCGCTTCTGGATCCCTTTTCCATCGTGGCCGGCCTCGTCCGCGCCCTTGATGTTCATCAGCACGAAGTCTTTCCGGTCGAGTTCCCCGAGCGTTGCCTTCACCTTGGCGTCCAGGTCGGAGTCGACCGATCCGGTCGTCCCCGGCACCGGTATATGCTCGAGCCCCACAACCTTCCCTATCCCGGATATGAGCGTAGCCGCGGAGATGACGCTCCCGGAGAGACTGTAGCGCTCCTGAAACTGCGGGAACGCGCCCATCTTCCCGGCGCCCCGGATCAGGAGGAGGTTTGCGGGCACGAGACCCTCCTCTATCCGCCGGGCGTTCAACGGGTGGTCGGAGAGAACCTTTGCGGACTGGCGGATGAACTCGTTGCAGGCTTCTGCAGTCTTTTCGTCCGCCGGCTCGTCGGTGCAGGCCCGGATGGTGAGCGGCCGTACCCCTTCCTTCTTCGGGTCGTTTGAGGAGACCTTATCCCCGAGACCTTCCCCCACCAGAGCGAGGGCCGCCCGGTGGCCGGCGCCCGACTCGAACCTGAACCCGAGACCGAGCGGTGAGAGGTCCACGCTCTCCCGGATCGCCTCCGAGAGGGGTCCGGTCCCGGATATCCGCCCTGCCCGGCGGTCGGTGATGAGGCCATCCCCCCCCACCGTGGCGAAGTTGCACCGGAACCCTATCATTCCGGCGGTCATGTGGATGCCGGTCCCCTCGGCCTCGAGCGGGCCCCGGCCGGTGTAGTACTCCTGCGGCGGGTAGCCGAGCAGGGCGAGGTGGGAGGTGTCGGAACCGGGGCGTATGCCGGGAGCGATGGTATCCATGATGCCGCAGACGCCCTCCGCGGCGATCCGGTCGAGGACCGGGGTCCGTGCTGCGCTAAGAGGGGTCCGTCCGTTCAGCGCTTCACAGGGGCGGTCGGATATACCGTCCAGCACCAGGAATAATACCTTGTGAGCAATCATCGAAAACAGGTGAGATCCCGAACCTGATTACTCTTCCCGGTGGGCGGGGAAGGTCCGGGTCACCGGGGGTGGGCCGTCCTCTGAAGAGAGACACACCGCTTTGCATGGCGGAGCGCCTCCTTCGCGAGGGCATCACCCCGCCTGCAGCACTCCTCCTTGCAGTCGATCATGATGAGGATATTGGCCGTCTTGATCATATCGGCCGAGAGGCACCGGATCTCCACGGCAAGGTCGTCATCGATGACCGCTTCCACGTCGCATATGACATCGTAGATCTGGTGGGAGTATCGGTCGAGCAGCGCGTTTGCGATGGAAACCCAGGTCCCGCTGCTCTCCCTCTCCCGGAGAACGGTCCACTCGCGGTGGAACTGGACGAGCATCCTCCTGATGATCCCCCGGGCCATCTTCTGCTGCTCGTCCGGGGTCCCGGGGCAGAGCACAGTCTGCTTTGCCCGCCGCGTACCAGCCGGTTGCTCTTCGGCCGTCACTATCTTCACCTCCCTGCACGCTCCGGCGGAGGTATAACCCGGCCATAGGGTATATACCCTTCGTGCCATCTCCGTCGCATGGATTCTGTGAATAGTGAAGCTATGGGCGCTAAAAAAAGGGGTGAGCAGCCGCGGCCTTATACGGTCGCGATCTGCTCCAGTTTGGACTTGGTTATCTCGACCCGGCGGATCGGATAGATCGTCTTTACGACCTTGAAGACGTCCCGTGCCATGTCGCCGGAGACGATATCCTTGACCAGGGTCTCTAAGTCGCTCTCGGCCGCCCGGGCAGTCAGGGCCTGTGATATCGCCTGCCGCACAGCGTGGACCTGGCTCTGCTCGGCCCTTGATAGGGTGAGACAGACGACCGTCACGCGCAGGAGTTTACCGTCCTTGCTGATGACCGGGTGGATGGTATCGATACGGGATGCCCGTCGCTTGACCATCGACCTGAGGTAGTCCCGGGTCACTTCGTGCCCGATGAACTCGGTGTACGCGGCGTCGCCGGTCACGTTGTTGATCTTAAACCTCATCTTGATGTGGGACTTTGAGTAGTCCTGCACAACTTCGCCGAGCGTTGCGGTCATAACCCGGCCGACCATGTTCGCGGGGTCGGCCGAGATGGTGTCGCCGATCTCAACTTTGCCGAAGGCGTCGGGTACGTAGACACGGTACCACTTCTTGGCCTTCCAGCCTTCCACCCTTCTTCCAACCTGTTTCTTCCTTGCCATGGTATCACTTCTTTCTGATTATATCATTCTTCAGCCTGAACGCACTCCGGAGTTCTCTCCCGTTTCGTTGAAGCGCAGGTGCATACGTCCTCCGCTATCGCCAGGTTCATGAGGTAGTCGTCCATCGAAGCGATGATCGACCGAAGCCTGGTCCCGTCGATCTCGACCCGCACCCCTCCCTCGATCGGGTATGTCCTGATCAGGGTGAGGTTGTCAGGCTCGAGCGCCGCCGCCACACATCCGGGAAGGCTGTGCGGCGTCTCGATGGTGCCCTCGATCCGGATCATGCGGGAACCGCCTCCAGGAGTCCCTGCCTGAACCGATCCACCTGGTCGGCGCCGATCAGGGCGCCGGCCCTCCGGTGGTGCCCGCCACCCTGGCCGCCGCACGCCTCCGCGAGCCTCCGCATCAGCGCCTCGAGATCGAGGTCAATGCCGGGCGGACAGCGTGCCGATACGGAGTAACGGTCCCCTCTTTGTCCGATGACAAATACAGGGCCGTTCTGGACGAAGTCGTTTGCGAGCGCATCCGCGACGTCGCTTGCCACGGACCCGTCGTCCACCGCAAAGAGGGCGAGGCGCTCATCGAGACGGCGCGCCCCGCGGATGCCGGCGATGACCGCCTGCCGGTAGCGGGCGGTGATCTCCCAGGCCTCCTGGAGCGCGTAGGTCGAGCGGAGGCAGAGTGATGCGCCGATATCCCCGGATCCGGCCTTGCCACAGGCGTCGACGACGGCGGCGAGGTTCACGGCCTCGTCGATCACTTCCCGGCCGAGGCTGTAGGTGGTGCCCCAGATCCCGCAGAGTGCGGCGTGCGAAGCCGTCGGAGCGGCCGTGAGCACGACCCGGGAGAGGAGGGATTCGACGTCTACGTCGTCCTCGTCGGTGACCTGCGTGACCAGTGCCCGGGCGGCGTCGGGAACGCCCGAGAACCCGGCGAGGTACGGGTTGACGGCGAGCGCGAGCTGCTCGACGAGCCCCCTCCCGGGAAGGCGGATGCCGCGGCGGGGTGCGATGAACCCGTTCGCGATGCCTTCACTGTATATGTCCCGGTTCGGCCCTTCGTTCTCCTGGCCGTCTCCTATGATCCCGAGGAGGGCGAGGCCCGCGAGGTCCCGGTTGTCGCCCATGCGCTGGGCGACGAGGTAGGCCGCACCGGCCGCCGAGAGGTTCCGGTCGCCGTCGATCCCGGCGAGGCGCGGGTTGACGTGGTAGTCGCCCTCGAAGTGGGGCAGGTGGTGGTCCACCACCATCACGTCGTCGGGGAGGTCCGAGAGTGCTGATCCAAAATCGCAGAGGAGCACGCTGCCGTCGTGAGGGACGTCGGCCGTGGTGATGCTTGAGCGGATCCTCAGCCGGAATTGCCCGCCTTCACGGAACATAGCGTGGCAGAGGATGGATGCGGCGGCTATGCCGTCCGCATCGTGGTGCGCCAGCACCTCCACAAACTCCTGCTCGAGGAGGTGGCCGGCCAGGCGAGCAGCAGCGGCGTCAAGCGACATGGATCATCAGCGGGTAAGCAGGATCTCCGCAGTCTCCGGTTTGTAAGTCCAGCCTTTCGGCATCCGTCCGGACTTGACGTAGTACTTGGCCAGCCTGCGCACCTTGGATTCGGTGATCTGGAGCTGCCGGGCGTTGTGCACATCCTTCTTGTTCTCCGCAAGGTGCTTCCTCAGCCCGAGTGCCTTCTGCATCAGGTTCCGAAGATCTTCAGGGATCTCCGACTCAAGGCCCTCCTCGCGGAGGATCTCGTTTACGCGCTTGCCAGTGGCGAGCTTGACGTCAGGGACGCCATACCTGTCTCGCAGCGCAAGGCCGATCTGACTGGTCGACATGCCGTCTTTGCGGAGATCGACGACGATCTTCTGGATCTCCGGTATGTCCGTGTTGGACCACTCGGGTGCTTCCTTCCGGTAGGGTCGGATGGAACTGCTGGTTCCGCGGCGCCGAGCGTACATTCTTGCCATTCATACACCTCCGTTAGATATACTATGCTAAGTCCAGAAAAGAGTCTGTTGACTGACTAATCTCTGTAATCCCGAGCCCTTGCGGGCCGTGCTTCCGGGAGCACGTCGGACTTACCATAGCCAGCACATATGGTGCCTGCATCATATTCTCCGGGAGGCGTCTTAAGGGTATCGTGCGGGTGCGCGAATGTCCTCGAATTCACCACGATTCGTGGGGGTTTATTGTGGTCTACAGCGACTTCTATTGCATGAAGGAAGGCCGGCAGGACCACCATACCGGGTATGCGCTCACAAAGGAGCGCCTTCTCTCCTGCGGCATCGCTGCCTCGGCCCTGGTCGCGTTCGGTGCCACCGCATACTGCCTCTCCGCGGGGATATTCGTCGTCTGCTCCCACCTCTTCTACGTCCCGATCGTCCTTGCGGCCTATCGCTACCCGAACCGAGGCATTGCGTTCGCCGGCATGCTTGCCACCGCCTACCTGGCAGAGGTGCTCCTCCTCTCCCCGAGCGGCGGGCTCGAAGTCGCAAACGCCCTGCTCCGCGCCGGGATATTCTTCGTCGTCGCTGCCGTTGTAGCGCACCTCTCAAGCCGCCTGCAGGCACGGGAGAGCCGGTACCGGGGGATCTTCGAGACGTCCCCGGCAGGCATCTTCCTCTTCCGACCGGATGACGGGAAGGTCGAGGAGATGAACCAGCGGTGCGCCGGGATGCTCGGGTACCCGGCTGGCGAGGTCCCGTTCCTCAATGTCCCGGCGTTCTGGCCCGACCATCCTGGGTGGGTCGGCCCCGACCCCGGGATCTCCGACCTCGGCTGTGAGTTTCTCCGTCGCGATGGGACACGGTTCCCCGCACTCCTCTCTGCAAACCCGCTCCCCGATCGCAAGGTGGTCTGCGCCGTGGTCACCGAGACGACAGAGCGGAATCGGATGGAAGAACGGCTCCGTCGGTCGGAAGAGACGTTCCGGGTCATCCTCAACACCGTCGACGTCGGGATCATCCTCGCCGACCCGGGCAGGCGGATCGTCGAGGTGAACGAGGCGGCGGTTCGGCTCTTTGGGGGTGCCGGACGGGAGGATCTGGTCGGGCGGCACCCGCAGAGCCTGGTTGCCGAGAGAGACCGGGAGACCGTCCGGGCTTACCGGGAGCGGGCCCTGCGCGGGGAAGCGCCTGTACCCCTGGTGTGCACGCTCTGCAGGCCTGGCGGGGCCGAATGGCCTGCGGAAGTATCGGTCACTCTCCTGAAGAAGAACGGGGATGCCCCGGAACGGCTGATCCTGGCTATCCGTGATATTACGGAGCGGTGCCGGGCGGAAGAGGAGATGCGGGAGGAGAACAGGCGTCTTTCCATCATCAATGAGGTCATCGCCGCCGCAACTGCTTCCCGAGACCTGAACGACCTCCTCCCGGTCTCGTTGGCGAAGACCCTCGCCCTGCTGGAGTTCGACCTGGGTGCGGCCTACCTGGTGTACCCGGGGATCGACCTCGCGCACCTGCGTGCCTGTGTGGGGGAGGGCTGCGCCCCGCCGCCCTGTGTGCACCGGGACGAACCACCCTACCGGTATGTGCTTATCGACGGGGAGGCGCGGTTCGTCGACCGGTTCCAGGAGAAGTATCCGGGGCATGAGGATCTCGCCGTCCGGTCGTTTGCGGCGGTGCCCATCGTGGGTGACGACGGACCGGTAGGATGCATCGCCGTCGCGAGCAGGACCCGGAAGACGATCCCCGAGAGCGAACGCCGGATCCTTACGGCGATCGCCGAAGAACTCGGTAGTGCGGTCGAGAAGGGAATGCTCCAGGAGGAACTTGAGGCGGCGCTCGCGTCTGCCAACCGCTACCTTGACGAGGCGAATGCGGCGGCCGCGGAGGTCAACCTCTACGTAGATATCCTCACCCACGACATCAACAACGCAAACACCGCAGCGATGGGCTACCTGCAGATGTTCCTGGAGTCTGCCGACGAGTCAGACGGGGTGATCGCCGAAAAGTCGCTTGCGGCTGTCTACCAGAGCAACGACATCATCCGGAACGTCTCCACACTCCGCAGGCTCAAAGCCGGATCCGCCGAACTTCGACCAGTAAGGCTTGAGCCCGTGATCCGGGGAATCTGCAACTACTACACCGATGTCCGCATCGCCTACGACGGGCCGGACGCAATGGTCCTCGCCGACGACCTCATCGGTGAGATCTTTGCGAACCTGATTGGAAACGCCGTCAAGTTCGGTGGACCGGCTGTTGAGATTACCATCAGTGTCAGGGAGGAGGGTATGGTATCGGTGACGGTTGCCGATACCGGCCCCGGGATCTCCGAAGACCTCAAGCCGCGCTTATTCGAGCGCTACCAGCGCGGGGTGACGGCGAAGAACGGGAAGGGCCTCGGCCTCTACATCGTCCGGACGCTTGCGGAGCGCTACGGGGGGAGCGTCCAGGCAGGCGACCGGATTCCCGACCGGCCGGAGGAGGGGGCCGCCGTCACGTTCACCCTGCCGCACTACCGCCCGGCAGCGGCAGGCGGGTGAGCCGAATGTTTATCTTCTCCCAGGCCAACATATGGTGGTACCAGAGCGATAGTAGTCTAGCGGTAGGACAGGGGCTTCCCAAGCCTCTAGCCCGGGTTCGATTCCCGGCTATCGCATCGGCATTCTGGATCTCGCACCTTATTGTTCGCTTTTGCCCGGGAACTGTTCTCTCTACCGGTACACCATGGTGTCCAGAGTTGTCTTACGGGCAGAACACCATCTATGGTGTATTATAGGGTGGCTTAGGACACAAACCCAATTCTAAGTCAACTTCTGTTGACACAGAACGCATCTTGTAGTGCTTCCGGACGAAGTGATCTCTGGAGTCTTTACGCCACCACGTGCGCCCACCCTTCAGGATCGTGGGCCGAGGAGCCCCCCTTCTTTTCGTCGGGGGAGGAATCGGCCCTCCGCATATCACGATCCACTTTCGCCCCGCAGGGATATTCTTTATGCCGGGTGAACACCAACCGAAACGGTGTATGCAATCGGTGACGAAGTTGCGGTTGGTTGCGTCTCCTGAGGAACGGCAGATGCTGTTCGCCACGATGGAGCGGTACAATGCAGCCTGCAACGCGGTTTCGCCGGTTGCCTTTTCTGAACGACAGTTCTCCAACATCGGTCTGCAGAAGCGGCTGTACCGCCACGTCCGGGAGACCTTCGGGCTCTCGGCGCAGATGGCCCAGCTTG
>Ga0265294_10011111_pt1 | contig 10153 bp, 8 predicted proteins | sample MunlanPumphouse3_FD_192504 | JGI IMG/M metagenome (GOLD analysis project Ga0265294, IMG submission 192504) | Groundwater microbial communities from a municipal landfill in Southern Ontario, Canada - Pumphouse #3 | ecosystem: Environmental > Aquatic > Deep subsurface > Groundwater | place...
GGTAGAGACGTTTGCCGTACGGAGCAGGTTCGATGAGGCGACGAACCAGTCGGTGATCGTCTCTGCGACGCTCCTTGACCGGTTTTCAGTCACGGTGCCGCATAACGAGACCATAGAGCAGCCCTACACCTTCCGGATTATGGATCCGAATACAAACAGGCTCGAGTTTCTCCTCTTCAGGGAGGCACCTCCAGAAGACCAGAGCGATCACATCGCTGCCAGTTACCGCGACCTGCACCTCTGGCTGCGGGTGCATTGACGGCGGTACAAAACGCCCTCACCCCATTTTTCGCATGGCTCCGGTTATCAGCGCGAAAGGCCGGTGGAACCCCGGGTAGCCGGCCGCTCCAAACCTTTATAGTTGCAAACGGTTATAGGAAGTGTGAGGTACAACGGATGAAACGCGGAATCCTGGTCGCCTCCCTCCTGGTTCTGGCGCTCGTGGTGGCTCCGGCGGGTGCTTTCAGCGCTGATGAGCTCCAGATACTTGTGGACGAGGAAGGAGGCGCGAATATCACCTTTAACTACACCCTCTCGTGGATCGAGAGGATCGCGGTCTTTTTCAAGATCGCCGAGCCTGAGCAGGAGCTGAAGTCCGCGCTCGAGGAGGCGGCGGGGGCACCTGTAACGGTGACTTCTGCAGAGAGCGACGTCGCCGCGTTCTCGGTTCCGGGTTTTGCGAAGACTCAGAAGACTGATGACGGGACTGTCTACTCCACGCCGGCGCTCAACCTCACCGGGGCTCAGGCGATGCTCGACCGCTACTGGTTTGCGCCGCTGGTCCAGGCCGACTTCTCCCCGGATCTGACGGTGGTCAGGTTCCCGGACGGTCATGAGGAGACCTTCTCCAACCAGAGCGCCATCCCGGCACTCTCTCACATTGTTCCGTGAGCGGAGCCGGAGGACCTTTTTTTGAACGCATCCCAAAAGCGCCCTGCGACCGGATGTCCCCATGGTTCAGAGCATGCTGACGCACGTTCGCAAAGAATTGAGCAAGAGCCAGCGTCAAAAGCGCTGATGCGACTTGCCACCGGGTATCGCCTCGCGGGGGAGGACCGGGAGGGGGCGAGCCCCCATTGGCGCGAACGCAACCATGGGTGCACTGTGTCCCCTGCTGGCTATCGGCGAGGTTCAAGCTCTGTTGAACCCCCATGTCGGTTCTGGTGATCGTCCCCACCCACCTCAGCGTGAGCGGTGGACGCGGAGTATCCCCATTCTGTAGTAAGACGATCACGTCCTGGAATAATGAACGAGTGGACCGATTTATCGTATGGTGCGGGTGTGTGGGCGTGATCGCCACCTCACGCGAAGACGCGAAGAGCGCGAAGGGTGACGGGGGAGGAGCTACACAGACTTCGCGTCTTCGCGAACTTCCGCGTAAGGCGGATACTGCATAGGCAGAATTAGATGAAATGCTTCACTAGTAGACCATTGCATCTTATTTTGCGGGTTCTGGTGCGGGGATCACCAGCCTCTCGTGGAAAGCCACGCGGGAGCGTTCATGGGGCAGAGCGAGAGGCTGTACGCATGAACGCGGAGTATCCCCCGGCTCACCCGGGCAGTGGACCGTGGTGGCTATCACCCCGGGGGTGGGGGCAGGGGAGGGGGCTCGCCCCCTCCCCGCAGGCGGCGGTACTGCGAACCCCCTACCTCGCCCGGGCACGATGAACTTCTGGTGCAAACCGGTCGGGCTCTCACCGGTTGCCCCCCGACAAAGATCAAGACCGTTTTCTGAGGAGGTGGACGATTGACCGCAGACTGGTCAATAGTGCCCGAAAACGACGTCCGTCTCCTGAATTGGACGGTATCCTCACGAGTCTCCATACCGAACGTTAGCGCGTATGGGCTCACCCCCTCCCCGCACAAGCCGGACCCGGGGCACGATGGAACAGCGCAGGGAGCCTCCTAGTCGCCAACCCGGGGATGTCTTTGTGGAAATTTTATCTGCAATGTTCCACTAACTGCGGGCTTCGGCGATCCTGGCCTCTGCGATCTCCCGGTAGGCCGGGTCGATCTCAAACCCGATATAGTCGACACCGAGGGCGATTGCCGCAAGCGCCGTGCTCCCGATGCCCATGAAGGGGTCCATGACGAGCGTTCCCGGGCGGCAGCCGTGGAGCCGGATGCACATCTCGGGGAGTTTCACCGGGAATGTGGTCGGGTGGGGCCGCGAGGAGCGGATGGTCTGGTAGGGGATGAACCAGGTGTTCCCCCGGTCGCGGAGGTCGCGTTCGGCCGCCTTCCACCTCCCGATGTTGCTCTTGTCCTGGTAGGGGACACCGACGCTCAGTTTGTCCAGGGCCACGTCTCCAATCTTTGTGAAGTGGAAGATGTGCTCATGGCACTGGCTCAGGTAGCGGGGACTGTTCACCGGCTGGTAGTGGCCGACTGCGACGTCGCCGGTGATCGTTTCGTAGTTCCCTACATCCTCTTTTGCGATGGCGATCGACTTGACCCAGTGGATGACATTCTGCAATGCAAAGTGCGGGCGGAACCGCTGGACGACGTCGAAGGGGATCCAGGGATCCCGGGGTTTGCCGCCGACGTTGAGGAAGAACGAACCTTCGTCGGCGAGGACCCGTGCGGCCGCGGCGGCGACCTCCCCCATCCAGTCGAGGTAGTCTTCCCTGGGCTTTCGGTCGTCGTAGGAGTTGTAGTCCTTCCCGATGTTGTAGGGCGGTGATGTGACGATGATGTCGACCGAGCCTGCCGGGAGGCGCTGCATACCCTCTATACAGTCCATGGTATGGATGGTGTTGATGGCAAGCCCGCCGGACCCCCCCACCCCTCTCTTCTCTTCTGCCACTCCGATCACCTAGAGGTTCGCGGTCCTTCCAAAAAAAGGTGAACGAACGGGGGCGGCAACGTATGCCGGACTGGCACTGCGCAGGGCCGAACGCTCCTGCGGTGGAGCGGGAGGACGCCGGATGAAAACCTCGCCCGTCCCGGTAACGGGGGGCTCCCGGGTCCGGTTGTTGCCGCTGGCGGGGAGGGGGAGATTCGCACTCCGACCCAGATTCAAGCGTATCAGGGGGCGCCGGCCGGCGTATCGTCCCCGGCGGCATCCTCCCCGTTGACCGCCATCTGCCGCGTCCTCTCGAGGGCATCGATGAGGTCTTCGACCTGGTAGGGGGTGAGTCCTTCGCTCCGCGCCCCTCCGTCCTCGAGGTGCACGATCTGGAGGAGTGCGTCTTTGAGGATCTCGAGGCGGCTCCCCGGGGGGAGGATGACCTCGAACCGGTGGAAGATGCGGTCCGGGATACAGGCGAAATCCCCGTGGATGGACGCGAACGAGAGGATCTCGTCTGCGGCGAGGATGTCCCCCTGGTCCACACCGACCTCGAGGACCGCCGGCGATACCCCGGGGTTAGCGGTGTCCTCTGTCGAAAAACAATGAATGACTCTGATATTCGTGGTTGGTCCTCCGGTTCCGGGTGGAATATTCTCTGCGGTAGATGATATAGTTGTGATGGGGGGTGGACAACCACCAGGTGATCCTGGCAGGAGCACTATGCTGGTGAGGTCGTCCCAAAACACCTCTTCCGGGAGAGGGTGTCCCCTTCCCGGTCCCTCCCCCGCGAGGCGATACCCGGTGGCAAGCCTTGTCAGCGATCTAACGCTGGCTCTTGCTCAATTCTTTGCGAACATGCGTCAGAATAATCTGAATCATGGGGATATCCGATCGCAGGGTGCTTTTGGGATGTGCTCAACACCATCCAGATAAATAACATGACAGCAATAGCAATTATCAGCGCACACCGGTAATGCGCTGGCACGCATTGGTGCATTTAGATGCGACAGCGGTTTTGCTTAAAGTGTTCCAAACAGCGCATGAATTCCATCCGGATGATGAATACGGGATCCCAAAAGAATGCTCCTAGAGGTGTAGAAATGGTGGAAAAATATGACCATAAACAAATTATCGGGCAGGAGTATGAACGGGGTATGCTTCCATACGGCGGTGCCGTCGACTTCCAGGGACGGATTGTGTATGCTGTCAGTGAGGAAGAGCACAATCTCCTGATGAAGCGAATAAAGAACCCCTGAGCATTTTATGAATAACTTCATTTTCCTTGATACTTGTGTTTTTTACGATTGTATCGAGCACTCCCGGTGCAAACAGATCGTTGACCGAGCTCACAATGTTGACTTCATTATTTGCACCTCAATAACTGTTTTAGGTGAAACTCTAATTACCATGCTCAGGCAAGATGGCTCCGGGCAGAAAATATCAGAGTTTGTCGAATTAATTAAAGAATGGGAGATGCATTTTTACGTACCCAACGACAGTGTTCGGATCATCTGTTACGAGATGGGCGAGGACCACACTGACTCCAGGATGGCAGGACAGATCACCGATAGAACCCATCTGGCCTATGCAATCGCATACGGGTTTAAGTACTTTATATCTACCGACACATTGATCAAATCATACCAGCTCCCGCACGCATTAACCAAATACGGATTCAGGATCATGGGCCGAGGAGCCCCCCTCCTTTTCGTCGGGGGAGGCATCGGCCCTCCGCATATCACGATACACTTTCACCCCGCAGAGATATTCTTTATGCCGGGTGAGTGCCAACCGAGAAGGTGTATGCAATCGGTGACGAAGTTGCGGTTGTTTGCGTCTCCCGACGAACGGCGGATGCTGTTCGCCACGATGGAGCGGTACAATGCAGCCTGCAACGCGGTTTCGCCGGTTGCCTTTTCTGAACGACAGTTCTCCAACATCGGCCTGCAGAAGCGGCTGTACTCTCACGTCCGGGAAACCTTCGGGCTCTCGGCGCAGATGGCCCAGCTTGCCATCCGCAAGGTTGCCGGGAGTTACCGGAGCACCAAAGAGGCAATCAAGGAACAGAACAAGGTTCTCGCTGCTCTTGGCAAACCCCTGAAGACCCTCACCGAGCTCTCCTTCCGGGAGCACGGGGCCATCTGCTACGATGCGCGGGTACTCTCCCTCGGCCAGAACCGGGTGAGCATCTGGACACTGGAGGGTCGGATCAAGCTCCGATACAGCAAACCCGCATACTTCCCGGCGGTCACGACCGTCAAGCAGACGGACCTCGTCTACCGAGACGGGGCGTTCTGGCTCTACGCGACCGTCGAGACCCCGGACACCGAGCCTGCCGAACCCACCGAGTACCTCGGGGTCGATCTCGGGGTGGTCAACATCGCCACCACGAGCGACGGAGAGGCCTTCTCCAGCGCTGCCACCGAGAAGGTGCGGCAGCGCTACGGCCGACTCCGGGGGGCTCTCCAGAAGACGGGTACCAGGTCGGCCAAGCGGAAACTGCGGAAGATCGCCGGGAGAGAACACCGGTTTAAAACCGATACCAATCACGTCATCAGCAAGCAGATCGTTTGCGCGGCAGAAGGCACGAAGCGGGGGATTGCTCTGGAAGACCTCAACGGCATTCTCCTGCGGACCACGGTTCGACACGACCAGCGCGAACGACACCACAAGTGGGCGTTTCGCCAACTCCGATCCTTCATCGAGTACAAGGCCCAACGGGCCGGAGTCACGGTGCAGGTGATCGACGGGGCGTACACGAGCCAGCAGTGCAGTGTCTGCGGGTTCGTCCACCCCGACAACCGCCTGACCCAGACAGCGTTCCGCTGCCTCGCATGCGGGCATACCGAGAACGCCGATCTGAACGCAAGCCTTGAAACATCGCTGCCAGGGCCGCCGTCAACCGGCCTATTGCGGTCTGCTCCTCCAACGCCGGGGGAGAGGTGGAATCGCAAGCCTACAAAGAGCATGGTGCCACCCACGGCATCATGCCCCCGACTGAAGTCGGGGGTAGTTGACTAAGCCCGAGGTCCTGAACTTAGGCGAGTTTAGAGACCGTGTTCTGGATCGTTAGTGCTCCCAGAAGTTTTCCCAATCCCTGATGGAGCCCTGGAGAGAGTCAATTTAATTTATTCCCGTAAAATAGGCAACTATCGAAGCCGGTTTTGCACAAAAGAGATAGAGCCCCAGCCGAGATTTGAACTCGGGACCTGGTGATTACAAGTCACCCGCTCTGCCAGCTAAGCCACTGAGGCATACCTTATATCGTGGATCGTCTGCAGTAAAAAAGGTGGCGCCGATCCCCCTCATGTCTCCCCGCCCTCCTCCACCCGCCCGCCGCGTTCCCAGGCAACCTCGTCGTCGTAGAGGATGCGGAGGATCCGGTGGTAGGGGATGCAGGCAACATGGGTCCCGGCATCCACCTCCAGGTACTGGGCGTCAAGCGCGAGAATCCGGTCCCCCTGCACCGCCGAGCGATCCCCCGGGGCCCCGCGGTTGACGTACTCGACCCGGACCCGGGAGAAGTCGTAGCCGGGATCATGGTAGAACCGGAGCAGCAGCCGGTGACTCGTTCGCACACCCATCATCTCCTCCGCGGATACTTCATCCCGCCGGAACATAAGGTGTATGGTGTCGCCCCGCCGGCAAACCGGTGATGCAGGCCGCGAAGCAGCGATGGGGACAGGGCTGCAATATTCATAACAGAGGAGCACAGAGAGTACCAGCAGGATGTCGCATCTCACCGTCGATCTCGGGGGCCGGCCCGGCCTCGACTGCCGGGGATTCTGTTCGTACTGCTACTTCAAACACGTCCAGGGGACGACCTCGTTCGGTTGCAAATACTGCCTCCCCTTCCAGAAAGGCTGTGACTACTGCACCCGGGGCGTCCGGGAGCAGTACTCGGGGTTCAAGGACCTCCGGACCGTTGCCGACGAGATACTCGGCAACCTCCAGGTGATGACCGACAACGTCGACCGGATCACCATCAGCGGCGGCGGGGACCCGAGCTGCTACCCGGAGTTCCGCGACCTGGTCGAACTGCTCGCCAGTATGGAAGCGCCGATCCATATCGGCTACACCAGCGGGAAAGGGTTCGACGACCCGGACGTAGCTGATTTTCTCGTCGAGAACGGTCTCTCCGAGGTCTCCTACACCGTCTTCGCCGCCGACCCCGATCTGCGGCGGCGCTGGATGAACGACCCGACACCGGAAGCCTCGCTTGCGGTCCTCGACCGGCTCTGCGGCGCAATCGACGTCTATGCCGCCGCGGTCATCATCCCGGGCGTCAATGACGGCGAGACCCTTGAGAAGACCTGTGCGTGGCTCGAGGAGCGGGGCGCAAAAGGACTGATCCTGATGCGGTTTGCTAACCGGACCGACCAGGGGCTCATCCTCGGCAACGCACCGCTCATCGAGGGGCAGCAGGTCCACACCGTCGACGAGTTCCGCGATATCGTCACCCACCTCAACGAACAGTTCTCGATGAAGATCAGCGGGACCCCGCTCTGGGACCCCTCGATAGGCTCGCCGTTTGCAATCCTCCATGAACCCGACCTGCTGCGGAAACTCCCCCGGGTCCGGAAACGCGCGACGGTGATCACCGGGAGCGTGGCGGCCCCCTTCATCCAGCGGCTCCTCTCGATCCGCGGCGGCCGTTCAAGGGTCGTCAGGGTCAGAAAAGAGATCGCCTGCCTCATCACCGCCGACGACCTCGCCGGAGTGAACTTAAAGCGGCTCGAGGATGTCGTGATCCTCCCCGGCCGGGCGTTCGTCCATGACGCCGAGGCCCGGGAGATCCTCTCGGCCGACGGCGTCGACCGCGAGGTGGTGCGCGGCCCCGAGATGCTGACTGCCGATGCGGAGACCAGCATGGGCATGACCCGGGCTGAGGTGCTTGAGAAAGAGATGGAAGGGTTTGCGGCCCTGATCAACACGATCAACCAGTACGGCCGGTGACGGGCGGGCACGCCGGGAGCGTGAACCGAAAGGCGGCGCCCTCCCGGGGGCGTCCCGGCACCCGGTCTTCGACCCAGACCCTGCCCCCATAACGCTCGACCAGGGTGTGGACGATGTAGAGCCCGATCCCTTTCCCGCTTCTTGCGCCGCTTTTCCTGAACTTCTCAAAGACCAGGGGTTTCTCAGCGTCCGGTATCCCGGGCCCGGTATCCTCGACCGAGACCGTGACGGTTCCGTCCTCCTCCCGGGCGGTGACCTGGATCACGATCTGTGGGCCGCCGAACTTGACGGCGTTGCCGAGGAGGTTTATGAAGACCGCCGAGAGGAGGTCGTCGGCAGCGACCCACAGACCCTGTGGTGCGTACCTGATATCAGCGTCCGCGAAGAAGCAGCTGACATGCCCGATGACGTCGTCAAGGCTCACCGGCCCGGGTGCGGGAGTTTCTTCCGCGATCCGGCGGATCGTCGAGACGTTCCCGATGATCTCGGCGCTCTGCCTGACCGCGGCCGAGATCCTCCGGGCAAGATCTTTCTCCGGCCCGGAGAGCGCCTCCGAAAGAAGCGCCGCGTAGCCGATGGCGGTGGTGTTTGCGTTGTTGATATCGTGCGTCATGACGTCCAGGTAGAAGTTCGCCTCCTCGTGCGCCTTCTCCAACCGTTTGCGGAGCCGCATCCGCTCGACGGCGCTCCCGATCTCCTGGCCGATGGAGGTGAGCAGTTCCCGCTCGGCGGGGGAGAAGGTGTGCATCTCCCGGCTGACCAGGTTGACGGCGCCGATGACCCGTCCTTCGGCGGTGATAGGGATGCTTGCAAACGCCTGGATCCCGGCACCGGCATCCTGCGGGTAGCGACGCGGGTAGTCCTCCACAAAATGCGGGACGCCCTGCCCGAGGACCGTATCGTAGGGCGGGGCGTTCATGTCGGCGATCCGCTGCCTGAACGAGAAACCCTCCGGAAGCCCGATCTCCGCAGCCAGCTCGGCCCGGGACCTGCCGGAATCGATCAGGTACACACTGCCGCCTCCAAATCCAAGAAGGTTCACGGTCTTCCCGAGCACTCCCGTGAGCAGTTCGTCCATATCTGCCGACGACGTGGCGGTCCTGACCACCTGGTTGATGATGGAGAGCTGGACATTCCTGCGCCTGATCTCCTCCTCGGCAGGTCTCTCTCTGATATCCATGACACCGACGGCCGTCCCGCACGTGACCGGGAAGACGATGAGCCTGACGCCGACCCTCTCCCCATCAAAACGCCGGAGCCGAAATTCGGCCTCCGCGCGCCCGGCCGTCCCGAGCAGGGCCTCCGCCCTGGGGGCGTCCTCCGGGTCGACAAAAGAGAGGAAGGGGGCCTTTAGCATCTCTTCTGCGGCATAGCCGAGGATCTCTGCCATCCTGGCGCTGGCAAAGAGCGTGGTGCCTTCACGGTCGGCCACCATGACCCCCTCGTGCAGGTTCCCGACGATCTCGCGCCACATTCCCCCCATTCTTTCGAGCGCCGTCTTCATGCGTTTCAGCGTGAGGGCGTGCCGGACGGTGCAGACCAGGAGTTCGGGGGTGATATCCTCCCTGACCAGGTGGTCATCTGCCCCGCGCCCCAGTGCCCTGACCGCCGTCTCCATATCGTCCCGCGAGACGAGGAGGACGATTGGGGTTCCGGGGGCTCTCTCGCCTGCCTGCGCCACCACCTCGGGGTCGGGGTCGAGCAGGAGAAGGTCGAATGGCTCTCCCTGGAGGGCGTCAAGCGCATCGCGAGACCGACTGCGCCAGACCACCTCGGACGGGAGCCCGGCCTCCCGGAGCACCTCCCTGATCATGCGGGCGTCGCCCGGGCTTTGGGTGATGACGAGCAGCCTGAGCGGGTCGCTCAACCCCTCACACCCCCGCCGGCGGAGTTATGGAGACAATAGAACTTCGGCTTCATCCTCGTGGAGGTGCACCCGGAGAGCATCCGGAGCGCCTCTGCCCCCATTAACGGAGGAACCAGTAATAAGTGTAACTGGTTGCCCCACGCTCAGGCCGACTCCACCAGCCTGAGGAACCGCTCGATGATCCACTCGTTCCTGACCTCAGGGTGGAAGAGGAGACCGTAGAGGGGGAGCGAGCGGTGCCGGATCGCCTGGACGCACCGGTCCGAGACGGCGAGCGGTATGAACCGGTCCGGGATCTGCACGGTGCATTCGTGGAGTTCGTACGCCGCAAAGGTCTCCTTCCCGGCGAGAAGGGGGTCAGGCGCGACCACCCGGACGTCGGTCATACCGATCCCGGGACACGGCTCAATGCCGCCGCCGAAGGCCGCCGCGAGGGCCAGCATGCCGGAGGAGATGCCGAGCACCGGGCGCTCAAACGCCGAAAGCCACCTGAACCGCCCGGGGTGCTCCGCAAAACCCCTGTCTTTCAGTGCCGTCCC
>Ga0265294_10011112_pt1 | contig 10153 bp, 7 predicted proteins | sample MunlanPumphouse3_FD_192504 | JGI IMG/M metagenome (GOLD analysis project Ga0265294, IMG submission 192504) | Groundwater microbial communities from a municipal landfill in Southern Ontario, Canada - Pumphouse #3 | ecosystem: Environmental > Aquatic > Deep subsurface > Groundwater | place...
GGCCAAAAATATTAAATCCTTTAAGCGTTAACTTTTTGTAAAGGAAAAGTATGATAATTCTCGGTTTTTTAAAAATAATAAAATATTTACTTTTATTTTATATGTAGGCTGATGATTGTTTCAACGTGCCCTGTGGTTATCGCTAGAATGTCTCTACCTGATACATGTATGGGTCGTAATAACATATGTTATTGTAAGCAAATTTCCGGTATAAATCTATTATATTTTTGTTACTGTTTTATTACTGTCGGTTAATGTTTGTTATACCGAAATGTTGTGGCATTGAACATACCATCATCAATCCTATGTGTACACTAGGCACCGTGCCTTATGTAGACATTTTACAAATCATTGTTAGCTAACATGTTTGTCTTTCGTTACTAATAATTTAATTATTTCGACGTCTGTGAATTTTTGGTTATTAGTTTTTACTTGTGAACTCATAAACATGATTTTATTTATTCCTTCATTAAACAAAACGACATTATGGTCGCTGCAAGTTATTCCTATAGTAGAAACAGGAATATAGCATGAGCTATAACAAAGGCCTTCTGGATGCTTAAATTTAATACTCTCAATAAGTGAATTTGTAACCTTATAAAACTCTTCTTTTTTATTTATTACTCCAAATTTTAAAGGCAAATCAATATCGTTGGCTATTTTCATACACAAGTCATCTGGTTCAAGATTTTTATAGGATAAATCTAAATATTTAAATAGCTCGGTATTTTTCTCTCCTCTAGAAGGCGCAATGAAAAACGCATTTAATATAACACCCGCAAGATACCAGGAAATTTTTTTATAATCTTCACATTCTAAGAATCCGCCTAAAACAATATCCTCTTTAACAACATATTCACCTAAAACGTATTTTTCTCCTTTTTTAATATGCGTTTCAAGAACGCAAATATTTTCTTTTGTTCCAAGATATAATGCAGGTTCACCATTTTTGTTTGCTCGGTTTTCTTGCATTAGTGGAGGAAACGACCATTGATCAGGATTGTTAAAATCGATATTATCATTCCATTTTCTTATTCTGAATAAATGAGTGCCCTTTACAATCTTTCTAGTTCCAAAATCAAAATCAATACCTATTCTTTCCAAAAAAATATAGTTTGTGACAACTGATAATAAATTAGTACCGAAAAATAAGTTTTTATACTTATAGTCATTAATCAATTGTTGATTTCCTGATTTTAAGGAATTTATAAGATTATTAAGAAGCTATTTTCCTTCATCATTCATAATAAATTATCTTCAATTTTTATAATAAGCAGATTTAATTTTGTGAATCTTTGTCGAACCACAAACCTTGCATTTTCCATCATCGTCGTATATTGAATCATAATCATTTTGTAAGCAATCTTCACAAAAGATGTATTCGTTCATAGCCAAGGTTTTAAGTTTATTAATTCTCTCAATTTTAATTCTATCGTGCATTATGTTTTCTTTATTAACAAAATCAGGAAGCAACAATAAAGTACTTTCTGTTTTGAGAAAGCCTTCTTCGATTTTAGTGTTTACATAAGGATATTCAAAAAATCTTATTTCATATCTTCTTTCTTTTTCAGAAGCCCACTTAGAATCTTTTATTGTGTAATACCAGTACGACAAAAATCTGGTCATTATTTCTTTTTTGTTATCATCAGATGTTTCAAGTAAATTAATGATTTTTGAAACAAAATTAAACTCGTCTTGAATGATTTTCTTATCGTAACAAACATCATAACAAATGACAGTTCCAAATTGTGGAATTTTATTTATTAAATAATATGGAGCTATAGAAAAACATATTCTGTCATTTTTATACCCATATATATTTTTGCCATATAATTTTTCCATATCATCGGAAGGTTTTACTTTACAGAAAGAGCACACATATCTCTCGATATTTTCATCAAGCCCTATATTTCTTGCCCATGAGTAATCAATCCATTGTTTATTTAAAAATATTTCCTTAAAAAATTTGCCTTCTCTTTTGTCGTTTAGCATTGATATTTGACGAAACCATATTTGTCTATTAGCAAAGGACGCATTGCAAGCATTATCATCAATACATTTATAAAAATATCGGTTTTTGCTAACTCTTGCTTTCAAAACAAAGTTTGTTAAGGATAATATAAACACCCCTCTTAGAGGTCTCTCACAAGCGTTTAAATTATATTCGTTCCATAAATTAATTAAACAAGTGTAGAGTTTTTCAATTTCTTCTTTATTAAAACACAAAATTTCTAGTTTATTGGAATTAATATTCCAACTCAGATCATATACCAAAGCGTTTGCGGCCTCTATATATTGTCTAATTACTTCTACATCCATTCCTGTCTTCTTGAACGTTTTAATCGTAAGACATAATTGGTCGCAAAAAGACTTTTTTTTCTCTATTCTAAAATACAAATAGGAAGTAAAAAATACTTTCAAAACAGGATGCAGACCTAATATTTCTTCGGAATTAACAAAATCTTCATACTTTGCTCCCAAACACATAACTTGGCTTTTAATTAAAATTATCAATTCAATTAAGTATTCATAAACAAAAAGAAAACCGGCTGGGCATTGTAGTAATTTTGATTGCATATAAATACTATTGAGCATAGAAATTTCATATTTAGTAATTCTGAAGAGTCCAAATGAGCTTGTTTCATTCAAATCATTATGAATTAACATGCTTAAAAGGAACTCCTTGTTTTCAAGTGTTGGATTTTTGATAAAATTGTTTATTGCATTATATGCATTTTCTAATCTAGCTTCTTTGTTACTTTGAATCCAGTCAGACGGTTTAATAACTTGTTCATTCATATCAATCAACCGTTTTCTCGCATGTTTCTATATACTCATTCAAATATTTAAATGGATATGGCAATACAGTAAAATTCTTATATTTCACAAAAGGAACAGCCAGAGATTCAATGATTTTATCGATAAAATTGTGGCCTTCAATACATTCAACCTTATAAAGAATTGGCGCTTTAGGTATCAAAGTATTCATACCGCTACCTTTAATGCCCGCATTATAAAAACATTCAAGATTATCATAAAGATTAACATCAACAACTCCATCAAAATAAGCTTTTCTAGATTCATTGCTTCTACTAATTGTTTCTAAAGAAAAAATCTTCTCTGAAGGCAAAGTAAAACTTCCTGTTCTGCTAATTACGATTGCGTTATTTTCACTAACAATTATTGATTTATCTTTGCCTAAATTATCAGTCAAAAAACGAGAGCATTTATCTAATGCTTTGTCGCCAAATGATCTAAGGTCGTTTGCTTTTCTTTTAAATTCAAATGAGCCCTCTGGATTAATTATCATGAAATAATGGATGTTGTTTTTTTCTCTGCCAAAGATCATTCTTTCGTTATAGTTAAATAGGCTCCAATCATCAAGACTTATTTTGCTTTGCTCAGCAATATCTAACTTTATGGCAAATTCTTTAAAAATTGTATTAATAATGGCTTCGTTATCATCAACTAATTTATCTGCGCAATCTTCGATTGTTATATGTTGAATTACTGCACTAGAAACAAATTTTTTATATGGATCATTATATTTCATTTGCTCATAATACTCTTTATTGTGAAGATACACTAAGTTTAAGGCGTTTTTATTTATCGTTTTGGATTCTACTACCTTAAAAACATTTTTGCTTTTTACAAGAGTGGAAATTGCATTAAATTCATCTATAAACTCATCTGAATTTGACCAGTTAACTAGGTTCAACGTCCTGCCCTTAAGGAGATTGATGCTTTTATTAACGAAATCATCATCAATATACTTTCCAATGGTTTTAGTTACTGTAATTTCTTTGAACTTGACAGTAAGCAAATCCAAAAATCTTTCTGAAACCATCCTAATAGTTTTGTATATGAAAAATACTTTATTGTTTTCGATGTTGCTTTTAGAAAAATCGAGATATGAGATTTCGGCTTTTTTACCAAATAAAGATCTTCTTATATAAGTTTCACTATCAGAATCAAACGTCCTCTTCAAAGCACCATTTTTATTAGAAAAAGTATATTTAGGATATTCATTTAATATTTTCTTGTTTGTAAACAAAGACGTTTGTGTAAAAGTTGTAGCTTCAGCAGTCAAGCACAATTTATCATCGACATTAATATTTAAACATTTAAATGTTTTTTTATTCTTTGACATCCACTTTGGTCTAGTAATATATAATTTCCCAGACACATTATTAAACTTATTATCATCTGACTCGAAATTAGAGAGACTGTATAAGAACAATCTAAACAATATGTAGTCTTTAATATTTTCAGAAGACACCTGTTTAATTGTTAATTTTTCATCAATCAGTTGATTGACTAAATCTATACGATTACTAACACCCTTTTTAAACATCAAGAAAACAGATCGACCATTATCGAATACCACACTTTCAGCCTTTAAAGAATCGATTGGTTTATCTAAAAGATAAGCTCCACCACTAATATACTTATCGCTAGTCGAAATTATATAAAAATCGTAAGCATTATTTATTTCATTAAAATTAAAGCGGATTGAAAGTTGATTACTAATTGCCATGTCTGCAAGCCTCCATAATCTTTTTAACTATAGAATGCATGCTTAAGCCAAGTTCATAATATTTTCCATTTTTATACTTAAATAAACTGGATATTTCTACAACATTATCCGACTCATGAATATTCAATTCTGAAGAAAGCACATTAATTATAAAAGCCTTCTTTCCGTGAACTAATTCCAATTTATTATATGATTTTAATTTATATGGGTCTCTGTTTTCTCTATCGTTTTCAGACCAGTTTTTAAAATCAATATATACATCTTTATCTTTAGCTAAACAGAAATCAAATTTCTCAAATTTAGTAGGATCATCAATTTCAGCTAATTCAACTCCTCTGCTCTCAAGTATTGCTTTGCCTGCCTGTTCACCAATAGCACCTTTGTAAATGTTTTGAAAAACAACAGGCAAAATAATGCATTCATTCATTTCAAAGGTGGTTGCATATCCACATTTTTCAAAATGTTGTCTAACACTATAACTACTTAATAAATCAAACAATCTGGATGATTTTGCATCGATGATGATATCGCCTTTATCTTTTTCGATGTTAGACCCAAATTTAATAGGTCTCTTAGCATCATCCTTGTTATATGTGTAACAAAATATTTTTCTACCTTCATTTGCAAAGAGATAAAAATCTTTGATTGATTCCAAACCGTCTTCTAAGGAGAGCTCATTTAGCTTTTGTTTAGAAATCGTTGGATATTTCAAAACAACGTCTCTTATTTTGTTCCATTGAACCATATCATCTGGATTCCATTGAGATTTATTATTGCTAAGGATGTTTTCTATACGTTTATCAACTCTTAAATTACAATCCATAGCCTTATTCAAATTGGTTATTGTTTCTAAATTGTGTTCTGGAACAACATTAGAAAGTTCGACAATTTTTCTGAATTCAGGATTCATCAATCTACTTTTCATAAAATTAAAATTAACTTTTTGCATTATCTCATTGTCGACATAAATATTAACTTTATGATTATCTGCCTTTCCTTTAGTACGGCATATTCTTCCAATAGCTTGGACTAATATTTTCACTATATGATTATTGGTAGAACCACATTGATAAGGTGTTTTATCAAAATAAACATACTTCTCAATCGGATTCATGTATTGTTTGAAAGCGGCTTTTATATTCATCATTGAACTAAATGGACTTATTTCTCCATTGGCTCTTAAGGTCTCCATTTGATAGATATATTTATTTAAATTTCCCTCTTCTTTTAAGCCTTGTTGATGAATGAGAATATTTGTAGGCAATTCAATATAAATCGAGTCTATATCTTTTTGTTCTTTTAATTCTTCATCATCAGAATTTAATTCATACTGTAAATTTTGGCCAGTTCCAACTGAAGGGTAGCTGGAAAACAATATAACTTTATTACCTTTTTTAACTTCTTCCTGATATTGTTCTTTCTCTTTATCGAAATCGCTCCCAAAAAGATAATGACATTTAGGCTCTTCTGTTTGTAATTCAGCACAAAAACCTTTAATGATATTTGTTACAAAAGGTATAGAGAATGAATCTTCATCCTCGTGCGTTTTAATATTCTTGTTAGTTAAAACTAAAAGAACTCTAGAATCTTTGTTTTCAAGAAATTTTCTAACTGAAAATAAAACCTTCCCAAGACGGACATTATCATAGTTTGGCGTTTTAGAATTTTCATCTACAGTTTTAGCAAAGATTCCTCCTGCTTTTTCAACGCATCCTTTTGATGTGAATAAAGATTCAGCGATTTCTTCAGGATTTTCACCATTTAAAAGAATCGATTGAACATCTATTTTATAGTTCTCGGCCAACTGTTTATTGACGTACTCTGATATTCTTTTTTTATCTTCAGTTGAAATTTGGTAATATGCGGTTTTTAATTTTGTCTCAATGTATTCAAGATTGTAATTCCCAGTAACACTTTTAATACTGGCTGTTGCTGATAGGCCAACAACTCGCGCTTTACTGGCTAACGAAATAATAAACTTTTCTGGAGTATTATTGAGATAGCACATCGCAATTGATGTTGATACATCATGTGAAATATCATCATTAAAATCATAATAACGAAAACCGTTCATATAAAAATCTGTTGAAAACACGTCTCTTTTTCTTGCTTCAGCAGGTAATGCGATGTCATCAACAATTAGTGACGATATTGTTTTAGCTAATTCAGAATCAAGATTAAAGTAATCTATTACCGTTGAAACTGCTTGCTCAATTTCCATTAAATCACCGTGATTTGCAACAGCATTTTCGTTATGATGATTTAAGTAATTTCTAGACATCATTGCGCAACAGTGAATAAAATAATTCAACGCGCCTTTCATACCATAAATAGCACGATAAAAATAACCATCATCGCTTTTTTGCCCAATTAGAATTGTGTTCTGATTCTTTTTTTGATCATTTTTAACACAAATATTATTTTCTTTATCACCAGCGGTAATTGTGTGTATTTGATAGTCATCAAAAAGGAAATATCTATCATTGTTTTCTGTTGATTCGAGTTTGAAAACAAAATCAAGATTGTATTGTTTTTCGATATCTAGCATTACTTTTTTCATTTTCTCAAAAGATGTTTTAGAATCTTCCGAACCACCAAAAATTGCTTCAGGAACTTGAGTTCCTTTTAATGACGTCGCAATACCAGAAAACAATTTAGCAAGATCTATTTTATAGTCTGTACATTTTTCAATTTCCTGATTCAAGATAACATCTTTGGTTGCATCAAACTCATCGATAAATATTAATGAGCCTTTAATTTTTGCATAAGATAAAAAGCGATAAGGTTTTGTTACAATTGGGTCATTTCCAAATAAAAACTTATCCATCGTCATAAACAAAACTTTTCTTCCCTCAGTTAAACAAGTAGGATAAAGAACTTTTACCCAAGAATACTCATGATTAATTTTCTTTATTTTTTCAGCTTTTGTTTTGGCTTCCTTATGTAATTCTGCCTCTAAATCATGTCTAAATTGAGGCTCATAACTAGTTCTTATTTCTTTTAATGTTGTTGCTAACAATTCTTTTGAAAGTTTGTCATTGCTCTCTAATTCCTTATATACAGAGATTTTATTTTTAAGTTGTTTGTAACTCTCTTTTCTTTTTAAAGTAATAGGGATTTGATTCTCTAAATTTAACAAATTGTCTAAAACGCATTCATAATTTGAATAAATACGTAAAACGCTGTTATCAAAAAGTTCTAGATCATTCTCGAAATCTTTTCTTAATTCATTATAAATATCATCAATATTTTTTCTTAAAGGAGTGAGGTATATTACCAATTCAACATCATTAAGTTGTTCACCTTTAATAATTTTCTTAATTAATTCTCTGGTCTGATAAGTCTTACCGGTACCAGTAGGCATGTCAATTAAACAGAGCCCATTTTCTTTGCTTTTGGCAAAATTGGTTACTGCAATTTGCATATATACTCCTTTTATTTCATCCACCCATAACATTTATAACAGTGGCTCTATAAGTTTATCACCATTATTATAAAAATAATAGTCGTCCGGTAAAAACGGTTTATATCAATTTAAAAAACCTCCTTACACTTTTTTGGATAAAGAGGCATAGAAGTTTTTAATTGCTTTTATTTTTAACAACCCATTCACTACCATTAGCAATGTGGCCAGTAATAGCAGCAGATTGCGAAGTAAATGGCATATCTTTTGTTAACTTTCTATCTTTTATAGTGCCATCTTTTTCACATTTTATTCTTAGATCATAATTTGTTTTATCATATTGTTGGAATGAAGGAGCAAGATGGTCTGAAACTCTGCTACCTTTATGAACAATAAACATTGAAGTACTATCATAATTTCCTATAGCTAATGAGTCATTATCCTTGCACTCATAATTAATTGCTGTATCGAAATAATTAATGATATTTTGTTCGGATCTGGTTTGAATTTGTTTCTTGCAGAAAATCTTAACATTTTCAGGAACATTATACTTTTTGAATAATTCATCATCAATTTCTGCTATCGTCTTATCCCACCAGCTTTCTTTAAAGTCTTGTAAAGCCACAGCATGCCATGCGGTTGTTGAATGTTGTGAGAATTTATTTATAAATCTCAGAAAAATCACAGCTATGATTTAACAATCGATCAAGAGCTTTTCTAGAATAGCCAAATTCATGTGCGAATTTATCTTGGCTTCCGTAGTAAGTTTTGATTCGTTGCTTAATTTCTTCCAATAACTTATTAGAAGAATAGCAGTCAGAAATTGAGCTCATAGAACAATACACCTCCGAATGCTTGAGCATGGGTGTATCACCTGACTTTTAAATTATACTTTCTTGAGATTTAAATTCAAATTTTTACAACGACAAATTGTGGCAAATTCCACTTAGTGTCGTTGTTTTCATTTCTATCAATTGCACAGTCGTTAATTTCTTTGATGCATTTTTCTTTAGGGCCGCTAGGAAGAAATGCCACCAGATTCTTGATGTTTGAAGTAAGAGTGGCACTATCTAAACCGTTTTCATCAAAACATATTTTATAGTCATTAAATAATATTAATAATTTGTTATGCATTACTGCGTTTCTTAAATCAATTAACGCTGATAAGTTATCATTTAGATGAGGAATTTTTGGAAACACTTCACTACTTAGCTCTTTAATCTTTTTAATTTGATTTATTAGTTCGCTAAATTCTATCTTTTCCAATGCTCTATCTAAATCATTTTCATACTTACCAAGCCAATATTTGACCTTACTCGTCCAAAATGTTTGGTCGGTGTTGTAATAATACAAATCTAAAATTTTTCCGCGATAAAATTCTTCTAAATAAGAAATATATTTAAAAAGAATATTCCTTACTCTTTTATCATAACGATAAGTTGTGGCAATAGCGGTATATTCCACAGTATTAGTATCGCTTCGAGAGAGCAAATAATTTTTAATTAGAGAATGCTTAACAAAACCCTTTGAACGCAAAAATATTTCAGCGTTTTTCTCATCGTTTTCATCAAGAATTACATTTTCTAAGAAAGTTTTATCTATCATTGTTAATCCTAAAATTCATTTAAAGTTTCTAAAAAGATTGAGAACGATTTAACACCATCATTTTTTCTTAGATGCTCGTTTTTATGTTTTAAGTATCGTTCCTTAAATTTATTCCAATAACCATTGTTCTTTATTTCTATTAATTTTTCTCTGTAATTTTTCGATGACGGCACTTTATTCCAAATATATCTTTGCATCCCGTTTGTTTTGTCATCAACAAGTCTTGAATATGTTCCGTTATTATTTTCAATTAAAATGGCTACATCAAACGAAAACTTTAGTCCATCATCAATAAGTTTGATAGTTAAAACAGAAGTTGAATCAGAAGCATATTTAAAGCCGTTATATCTTTCCTTAAGTATCTTATTGAAGGAATTTTGAAATAAGCTCTTAATCTTTTTAGGATCGTTGATAAGGTTCTTTTTATCTCTTTGAATAATTAAGTTATAATCCAAATCAAAAGGACCGTTCTCGCCATTTTGAGTTACCAATTTTTTATCTCCACTTCCAATAAGCCTTGTATCAAATGTAAAGTAGTCTCTCAATTCCTTTTGTACAAAGTGGATTATCTCTTCACATTCAGCAGTTAAAAATTTAACTTCAGATGA
>Ga0265294_10011113_pt1 | contig 10152 bp, 10 predicted proteins | sample MunlanPumphouse3_FD_192504 | JGI IMG/M metagenome (GOLD analysis project Ga0265294, IMG submission 192504) | Groundwater microbial communities from a municipal landfill in Southern Ontario, Canada - Pumphouse #3 | ecosystem: Environmental > Aquatic > Deep subsurface > Groundwater | place...
AGTGAAACCATAATTCTAAGGTTGTAGGAATCCAGCAAACAGGCAATTATTTGTTGAAAAGAAAAATGTCCCTCTACTATAAAAGCCTTTGATAAAGTTCCGGTAAGAGGAATCAAAAATAAAAGAATAAGTATTACCATTGCAGGTAATGAGCTTATTTTATAGAAAAGGTCTTTTCTTTTCATATTTATTCAGTCATGACAAGAGCCCAGTCTTTAAGCCATTTGTCCAAATTTTCTTCAATATATTCTTTATCAAGTTGGAAAAGGTTTACTGGTCTGTCTGCATACTTAAACGCTTCTGGAAGAATAGTATCGGCATTAGCTGGTAACATACTATTTGCTGTTGCTATATCAACCTGAGCATCATTTAAAATATAATTCATGAACATTTGAGCCTGGTCTTGCTTATTAGATGTCTTTAGAATACCAGCATATTCAGTAATTTTATAATTTCCATCTGTGAAAGGTATAGAGCAATAAGAAGTAGTATCTTCATACATTGCGTGGTAAACAGGACTTGTTGTGAAGGAAAGAACAATAGGAGCTTCACCCTCAGTGTATAAACCGTAGGCAGAAGACCATCCATCTGCAATGGTTAATGCATTATCTTTCATCATTCTCCACCAATCTAGATAATGATCTTCACCAAAAGCCTTTATAGTCCAAAGTAATAACCCTTGACCTGTACCTGAGGTTCTTGGATCAATAAGAATAACTTTGTTTTCAAACCTAGAATCTGTTAGGTCTTCTAAACTTTTTGGCCAGTCTTTTTCTTCAAGAATATTGGAGTTAACATTAAATGAATAAGCTCCATAATCAAAAGGAACTAAGTTATTATCCATTTTTAATGTTTGAGCAAGATTAATAGAAAAATCAACTTTAGAAAATAAAGATGAATCAAGTATAGAACTATCTTCAATTCCAATGACAACATCACATGGTGAAGAGCTTCCTTCGCTTTCAATTCTTTGCAGTAACTGTATAGCAGTTCCACAACTAATCATATCAACAGGGATTCCAGTTTTAGAAGTAAAATCTTTTGAGATTTTATTTCCTGGTCCCCATTCACCAACAAAAGAGTCATAAACATAAACTGTAAGATTGTTTGAATCTTCAGTTTCCGATACAGGGTTTCCAACCAAATTAAATAAAAGAAAAACGGTCAGAATAACAAAAAGTAAGCTCTTTTTCATAAGGGCCTCCAAAAAAAATATTCTGCCAAGGGGAAAAAGTCGCTCCCTCCGCCAGCATTAACTGGATCAGGTTTACGGGTTTATTCTCAGGTCTTTAAGACCACCCCAGGACTTTTATACCTTAAAATTAAAAGAACTTTTTGTCAATAAGGGTTACCAAGACAAAGAATTTGTGGTTACAAATGTATTATATTGTTGAAAAATTACTCTCTTATAGTTAGTATGAATACATGAAAAATTTATTAAACTGTTCTAAGTTAGCTCTTTTAGATAAGGAGGCTATTTGTGATTATTGTATTCCCTCGATAATACTTATTGAACAAGCAGCTTTTGGTGCCTGTTCAATCTTGAAAAAAGAAATAAAAGACCTTGAAAGAAAAAACATATTAATTATATGTGGAAAAGGAAACAATGCAGGCGATGGTTTAGCACTTGCAAGAAATATTTATTATTTAGGCAATAAAAACATTGTTTGTGCCTTAACCAAAGAGGAGGGGAGTGAAAGTTTTAATACAGAGCTTAAAATTTGTAAACAATTAAATATTAAGTTAATAAAATCAACCGAAATAGAAAAATATTTTGATAAAACTGATTTAATTATTGATGCACTTTATGGAACTGGTTTTAAACCTCCTTTAAGGAAAGAAGGTGAATTGTTGATAAGCCGAATAAATGATTTAAAAGATAAAATAATTGTCAGTCTTGATATTCCTTCAGGTTTAAGCGACAACACAACTTTTTCAGATTTAACAGTAAAAAGTGATATTACAATTACTTTTGGAAAAGATAAAATTTGTTTCTACCCTTTTCAAAATCGTTCCAAAGTAGGAAAATTATTTTTGGTAAATCCAGGTTTTCCATTAGAATTATTGGACAAATATAAATCAAAGTATTTTGTTTTTACCTTTTCTGATTTGAATCTAAAAAAAATTCAAAAAAATGTTTACAAAAATAATCGTGGTCATGTTGCAATATTTGTAGGGGACAAAGGTAAATATGGTGCAAGTATTTTGGCAGGAAAGGCTGCTTTTGAGATGGGATCAGGCCTAGTAACCTTAATAGGGGAATTAGAATGTAAGGAAGCTATAGAATTTCCTCAGTTCATGCATGAAGAAGATCTTGATAATGGAACTAATTATTCTGCTATATTATTTGGAAATGGAAGAATTCCCAATGCTGAAAATCGTAAATTACTTGAAGCTTTGTTAATTTTAGACAAGCCTACTGTACTAGATGCAGGGGCGTTGAGAATGCTTAAAGATATCGATGAAGGAATATTTAGAAAAAGGAAATCAACTTTAATTTTGACACCACATCTTGGAGAGTTTTCCAGTATGCAAAAGGAAAACATACCTGACTTTTCTCTTGCTTATATAGAAAATTGTTTAAAAATATCAAAACTTTATAATGCAACAATTGTTCTAAAAAGTTATATCACTTGGATTATTGTAAAAGGTGATATTTACATCTATGATAATCCTAATTCATCTTTAGCAGTTGCGGGAAGTGGAGATGTACTTTCTGGGTGTATAGCTTCCCTTTTGGGACAGGGATTTGATGAATTAAAAACTTGCTTGAATTCTGTAGCAATACATAATCAAGCGGGTTTCTTAATTAATAAAGACAAACGCTATTTTGATGCATTGGAATTAGCTAGCTACTTAGGAAAAACTATGAAGGAGATAATTTAATGGAACTCCAAGTTTATTTATTAACTTTAGTGTATCTTTTAATTGGTTCCTCAATTCTTTTAAGTCAACGCTATTCTAGTCGTTTTAACTTGTTATTAGATTTACAAAATGTTTATTCAAAGAACAGAAAGATGAAACTATTTTTAGCAATAATTGGAATAGTGCTTTTATTTGGTTTAATTTTTTATCCAATTTCACCAGGACCTATAATTTTGGGTGATTTATTGGAAATAATTAATATTTTTTGTCTTTCCTTTTACTATTTTTTTTGTTATTTTCAAACCGAAGAAAGCGTACCAATCACAGAATATGGAATAAAAGCTAAAGCCAAAATAATTTTTGGATGGGAAATATTAATAGTGGTTGTTTTACATTTTCTATTTCCAAGTATTGTGCTTATTTAGGAGATTTTATGAACGAAAGGAAAACTACTGCTGGTGTTCTTGTAAAAAATGATAGGATTTTTATTGCAAAAAGGATACAAGAAGGTTCAGTAGGGGGATTATGGGAATTTGTTGGGGGTAAAAACCGTTATGATGAGACTTTGGTAGATACTCTTAAAAGAGAATTTATGGAAGAATTAAATGTAGAAGTCAAAGTTAAAGACCATATATGTAGTTATGACTTTATGAATAAAGAGGTACTTTACCATTTAAATGTTTTTTTTGCAGAGGTTCCTTCTTGGGAAAATTTGCGTTTGAGATATCATAGCCAAGTAGAGTGGGTAAGTTTTGAAGAACTTTTAAAACGAGAATTTGTACCAAGTGACAAGGCTTGTCTTCCAAATATAATTGAAGCTATTCAAGAAAAAAAGTTTTAATTTTTTTTCTTTGAAATAGGGTTAACATGAACCATGCAGTGTTTTATGTCGGGGAATTCTTTTTCTATTTTTGCGTGAACTTTCTCTGCAATACTGTGTGCTTCATATAATTTAAGGTTTCCATCACAAGAGATTTCAATGTCAATGTATGCTCTGTTTCCAAATTTTCTACTTTTTAAATCATCCAGTCTGTAAACACCTTTGGTTTCCATAATACTAGTAGTTAATTTTTTAATTTCGTCTTTTGAACATGATTCATCAATCATTTTGTCGATGCTGTCTTTGAATATATCATAAGCAACCTTTAGAATAAAAATACTAATTATTGCCGATGAGATGGAATCCATTTTAAGATAACCCATTCTTGCAAAAAAGATTCCAATTAAACTAGCTATGGAAGACAAAGCATCAGAACGATGATGCCAAGCGTCTGCCATTAATGCTGAAGAATTGATTTTTTTTGCATAAAACTTGGTAAATTGATACATAAGCTCTTTTATTACAATAGAAGCAAAAGCCATTATTAATGTTATTAGGGCAGGAATTTGAATAACTTTACTAGGCTCCCAAAAGATGGCTTTTATGCCTGTATAACCAATTCCAAGGCCAGTTAAGAATAACAGTTGGGAAAGAATTATTGAAGCAACGCATTCGATTCTTTCATGCCCGTATTGGTGATGAGTGTCTGCCTTTTTACTTGAAAGTCTTATTCCAATAATTACTATTATTGAAGAAATAACATCACTGGCAGAATGAACACCATCACTAATTAGAGCAGCACTGTGTCCTAAAAAACCAAAAATAAACTTAGCTAAAGAAAGAAGTACATTTACTACTATGCTTATAAGACTCACTCTTGTACCAATTTTTGTTCGATTATTTTGTTTCATAAAAGCCTTTTATATAGTTGTTCCATTTGGTATTATTGCATTTTTATGGATGACAATTATTCCATCTCTTATGCTATAACCATCGTAGTTACCATCTAAACGTTCAATATTATCAATTCCAATTCGGCAGGTTTCTCCAATTCGCGCATTCTGATCGATGATTGCCTTTTTTATGACGGTTCCATGACCTATTCCAAGATTTGGGATACCCTTATTATAATTAGCTTCTTTTTGCAGGTAAGTTTCATAAAAACTAGATCCCATACAATACACTCCATCTAATGAAGCACCACTTTCAATTATTGTTCTTACACCAATAATGGAATTAACTATAAAAGCATTTGTAATAATACTTCCTTCACTTGCCAATGAAGTTGAAAAGTTACAGTAATTTACTTTTGTAGCTGGTAAGTGCCTTCTGTGAGTGTAAATTGGCATTTGTTCATTATAAAAATCAAAATGAGGGGTCACACTTGCTAAGTCGAGGTTTGTTTCATAAAAAGCTTTTATTGTTCCAATATCAGCCCAAAAACCATCAAAAAGATAAGTAGCAACAGCTCTTTTCTTAGTCGCTTCAGGAATGATTTCTTTTCCAAAATCGGTTTCGTCATTATCCAGTACTTCTTCAAGGGTTTTTGCATTGAAAATATAAATACCCATCGAAGCAATATATTCATTTGTATCATTTTCTTCAAGGTTCAGAGATTCTTTTAGGAATTGAGGCTTTATTTTAAAATCAGAAATATCAATTTCATCTTTTGGTTTTTCCCAAAAGTCACAAATCATTCCTTTTTCGTCAGCTTTAATAATTCCAAGGCCAGTAGCCTCTTTTCTACTTATTGGTTTTCCGGCAATAGTAATTTCAGCTTTTGAAGCAATATGGCGCTCAAGCATCTTTTCAAAATCCATTCTATAAAGTTGGTCTCCACTGAGAATAATATAATAATCAGCTTCTTGGTCTCTAAAATGTTTTAAGTTTTTCCTTACTGCATCAGCAGTACCTTGATACCAAGAATTATCATTTAGAGTTTGTTCTGCTGCTAAAATTTCAACAAATCCATGGCTAAAAGTATCAAAGATATAAGTATTTGATATATGGTTATGGAGAGAGGCTGAATTAAATTGGGTCAAAACGTAAATTTGTTTATAACCACTGTTAATACAATTTGAAATTGGTATATCAACTAATCTGTATTTTCCAGCAAATGGAACTGCAGGTTTCGCTCTATCCTTTGTTAAGGGATATAATCTAGTCCCTTTTCCCCCTCCTAAAATTATGGCTATTACTTTCTTTTCGTCTTTCATTTCTCTCCTTCCTTGGTTTTGTTATATAGTTTTATATATTCTAATGCAGAAGTATTCCAAGAAAAATCAATTTTCATTGCATTTCTTCTGTAAAAATCTAGTTTTTCACTTTTAAAAAGTTTTATTGCGTTTTTCACGGTGCTTATGAGAATTTCAGGTGTAATTTCATCCATAAGAAAACCTGTTCCACTATTTGGATGTTGGTGAATATCCACAATAGTATCTGATAAACCACCAGTATTGTGAGCTAAAACCAATGTTCCGTATCTTTGTGAGAACATTTGATTAAGTCCACAAGGTTCATATCGGCTTGGCATAAGAAAGAAATCTCCCCCAGCTTCAACTTGATGGGCACTTTCATTACTAAAAACAATATTAACGGATAGATTATTGAAGATTTTTTCTTTCTCTTTCAAGAACTTTTCATATTCTTCATTTCCGGTTCCAATAATAAGTAATTGTAATGAATTAATTGAAAGAATTTCATCAAGCACCTCAAATAATTCTTCTATTCCTTTTTGGCTTGCCAGCCGTGTAATCATAACAAAAAGAGGAGCGTTTTCGTCCTGCTTTAAATTATATTTTTTTTGAATTAAAGCTTTCATTTTCATTTTACCTGAAAAATCTTCACTATTAAAATGATATTTAACAATTGGGTCTTTTTCAGGATCCCAAGCGTCTACATCAATTCCATTTAATATGCCAGATAATCTACTAGATCGGGCTTGTAGCAAATTGTGTAAATCGCAGCCGTAGTCTGGAGTTTGAATTTCTTTAGAATAAGCTTCAGATACAGTAGTAATTCTGTCTGAAAATGCAATTCCGACTTGCATAAGATTGATATGTGAGTCCTTATACATTTCTTTACATCCAGGAATAAGAGAATATATCATTTGCATCTTTGGATAAATTCCTTGATAGGCTAGGTTATGAATGGTAAAAATAGTTTTAATTTTACTGTAGCTTTTGTTTTCATTTTTAAAAAGAAAATAACTAAATAGTCCTGTTGCCCAATCATGGCAATGGACAATATCTGGAATAAAATCAATTTTTTCCATAAACGCAAAGGGAGCAAGATTTAATAAAGTGAACCTGAAAAAATTATCATCGTAAGGAGTAAAAGAAGTATCTCCATAAATCCCTTTTCTTTCACAAAATACAGGATGGCACAACAAATAATAAGTAACTTTTCCAACTTCTTTTTCGCGTATTTGAAGCTTTTGATAGCCACCAAGCATTTTCACTTGAATTTCTGTTTTTAGTTTTCCTATCGAATCAGTTCCATAAGAGGGGAGTAAAATTCTGATGTCATTACCTTTATTTGCCAAAGCAGCAGAAAGGTCACCAACAACATCAGCCAGTCCTCCTGATTTACTAAAGGGAACTGATTCACTAGTGAGCATTAATACTTTCATGCTCATATTAGAGCATTACTGATGGAATTAAGCAAGGAAAAAGTATAAAAACTTATTTAAATTCGCCATATGCGTTGTCTGAAAGGCTATCAATATACTGCTGGGCATAATGAGCTGCAATTGAACCATCACTTGCTGCAGTCACAATTTGTCTAAATGGAGTGCTTCTTACATCACCTGTAGCATAGAATCCTGGAAGATTTGTTTGCATGTTTTCATCAGTTAAAATATATCCTTGTTTATCTACATTAATATCCAAATCTTTTATTAAATTAGTATTTGGAAGAGATCCAACAAAAATAAAAACTGCATCACAAGTTATTTCAGAAACCTTTTTGGTTGGAATATTTTCAACTGTAATACCAGTAACTTTTTTTCCATCACCATTTATACTTTGAATTTGAGATTCCATTAAAGTTTTTATGCTGGGATTTTTCTGAACTAAATTTACAATTGATTGTTGAGCTCTAAACCTATCTCTTCGGTGGAGAATAGTTACATCTTTAGAAAGCTTTGCAAGAAAAAGTGCTTCTTGGCATGCACTGTCTCCACCACCTGATACAAATATTTTTTTGTTTTTAAAAAAAGCTCCATCACAAGTTGCGCAATAACTTACACCTTTCCCTTGATATTCTTTCTCACCCTTACAACCAAGTTCTCTGTGTTTTGCACCTGTTGCATAGATTATTGTTTTTGAGGAGAAACTGCCTTCCTCTGTATCAACATTAAATGTATCTGATTTTTTTGAAATACCTGTTACAGTGGTATAAATTAATTCAGCACCAAAATTTATTGCAGATTTTTCAAATTTATCAGCCAATTCAAAACCTGAAACTCCTTCATCAAAACCAGGGTAGTTTTCAATATGGTCAATCGTTAAAAGTTGTCCTCCTGGAGCCATGCCTTCTAAAATTCCTACTGATAATCCTGCTCTTGCTGCATAGCCTGCAGCACTGAGTCCTGCTGCACCTCCACCAATAATTAGTACATCAAATTCTTTTGCCATAACTTTCTCCATTTTTTACTTTATAATATTGAATTAAAACAAATCAGTTAGTTTTGCAAGTGATAAAATCACTTAAAACTAAATAATGGTTTGGGTTTCTTTTAATCTATGGATTTCTGCTTCACTCTTTCGAATATAAGTAGGACCTTGTCCAATGTCATCTACTTCATTCTTTTCGTTTTTTTCAAGTGCATATTCAATTAATAATTGTCCATAATTTCTTATTTGATTATCTAATTCAATTTCTCCTTTAAAAGAAGCTTTAAACTCCTCTAGAAATTTAATTGAATCTTGTCCAGTTAATAATATCTTAGAATAATTTTGAAGTTGTGATTGGATATCACTAGCATTCACGTCCATTTCTTCGGTTACTTTTTTTCCGTGGTCATAAATTGCAGTATAAAAACGTTCCTTTCTTGCATCTATAATTGGAAGAATGATTCCAGGATAGAACTTCACAGCCTTTTCTATAAGGTCTAGAGAGGAGATTGATACTATTGGTATATTCAGAGCTGTACTAATACCTTTAAGTGCCGCCATCCCTATTCTTAGCCCTGTGAAAGAGCCTGGACCTCTAGTAAGAGCGAGTAAATTTAGATCTTTTATCTTTATTTCATTTTTTTTACAAATTTCCTGAATTAAGGGAATAAGACTCGAACTATGCTTAAAATTTGCTTTAACCAATACACTGGTAAAGTAATCATCTTTTTTTAAAGCTACCTGAAGGGTATCATCAAAAGTTGTAATAGCAAGAACATTCATTAGAAATCAACTCCTTTTATTTCAATCTCACGGCTTTGGTCTTTATTGATTGTAATGTTGACATAAACTGTGTTTTTGGGAAGCATATCTTGGATTTTTTCACTCCATTCAATTAAACAAATTCCTGAAGTATACAAAAACTCTTCACCACCCATCATTTCAAATTCTTCATCACCTGAAATTCTATAGAGGTCGATATGAAACATTTTCATTTTTCCTTCATATTCCTGGACTAGGGTGAAAGTGGGACTTACTATTGGCTCAGTAATATCTAAACTAAGAGCAATTCCTTTTGCTAATACGGTTTTTCCAGCACCTAAATTACCTCGAAGGGATACCACAGTTCCACTTTTTAGATGGTCTCCTAACTTTTTACCTAAAGCTAAGGTAGCCTTTACATCTTTGCAAATTATTTTCATTTATATTTCCCTCAAAGATTTCCCATTTTCTTTTGAAGATTTAACGAAGTCTTCAATTTGTGAATTATCAACAAATTCTTCTTTTATTACTTCGCCTAATTTTTCACCTGTAATACCTTCATATTCTTCAATTAAAGCTTTTACCTGAGGATCATTTTCATCAAGTACTCTAGCTTTTTCAAGATAGTATTTGGCTTTGTCAAATTCTTTATCTGCTAAGTGAAGGAAAGAGAGGTTTGCTAAATAAATTACATTTTCTTCATCCAATTCATTTGCAATACTAAGATACTCTTTCGCTAATTCAGTTTCTTCAAGTGCTTTACAACACAAGGAAAGTTCATTATAAATTTCACTTCTTCCAAAATCTTTTTCAATGCTAATCAAAAGACTGGATTTTGCTTCTTCAAATTTTTGTTGGCATCTTAGTGTCCAACCTCTTAAAAACCAACCTTCCCAAGCATCGGAATTATTTTTCTGAAAGTTATCAAGAATACTAAGTGCCTTATCAAAATTTTGTAACATTATCTGATCATATGCAGAAAAAATAGCATTATCATCATCTAAAATTTCCTTTAAATCTGAAACAATTTTAGTAATTTCATTTTTTTGTTTTCCATCTGGGGCATTTTCAAGGAAAGAATTAAAATAT
>Ga0265294_10011114_pt1 | contig 10152 bp, 7 predicted proteins | sample MunlanPumphouse3_FD_192504 | JGI IMG/M metagenome (GOLD analysis project Ga0265294, IMG submission 192504) | Groundwater microbial communities from a municipal landfill in Southern Ontario, Canada - Pumphouse #3 | ecosystem: Environmental > Aquatic > Deep subsurface > Groundwater | place...
GAATTTCTGAAAAGCACACATAGAAAGTAGGTAATATATGAAAAGATTTAGTATAAAGCAATTAGTCCTTGTATTTATTATAGGTTCCGTTTTATTGACTGGGGCAAGATTTTTTGCAATGGATACCGTAGATTTTGAAAAAGGCAATCGTTCAAAAATCATAAAAGAGTGTATGGTAAATGGTGATTTTTCAGAGGAAGATGCAAAAGATTGTCTAAAACAAGGTGAATCGCAAAGAGGATTTAGAATCATAAAACATCGTTAATAATTTATAGAAAAGGGTCAGTTTATTCTGGCCCTTTTTTGTGATAAAATATAGATAGAGGTATAACATATGGGATATAAAATATTAGTTATTGAAGATGAATATACGATTAGAGATGTAGTGAGTCAATATTTAAAAGTAGAAGGGTTTGAGGTAATGGAAGCAGAAAATGGATTACGTGCGCTTTCGTTATTTAATAAATTTGATTTTGACTTGATTGTCTCTGATGTTATGATGCCAGGAATTGATGGATTTGAAGTTTTAAAAACAATTCGTATGGTTTCTGATGTACCAGTTATTATGCTTACCGCAAAATCGGAAGAAGTAGATAAGCTAAGAGGTTTTGAAAGTGGAGCGAATGATTATATAACAAAACCATTTAGCCCGAGGGAATTGGTTTTGCGCGTTAAAGTTTGGCTGAAGAGAATGAATGGTGAAGAAACGAATCGTATTAAAATGGGTCCTTTTTCTATGGATATTGAAAAAATGTTATTATATAAGGACAATGTAAGCATTGAATTAACAGCAAAAGAGTTTGAAATTATGAAAATTTTTATGCAGAATAAAGGACAGATATTTACAAGGGAAGCGATTATGGATAAAGCTTTCGGGTATGATTATGAAGGATATGAAAGAAATATTGATGTAATGATCAAAAAAATAAGACAAAAGATTGAATCAGATAGTAAGAATCCTGAATATTTAAAAACAAAGTATGGAGCGGGATATGTTTTTGGAGGAGATGCGTTATGACATTTAGAAGGAAATTAACAGGTATGGTAGTATCTATTATTCTTTTAGCGATTGTACTTACTGGTGCTATTTCATCATTGATTATAAATAATTATTTTAAAGGGTATTTAAGTGAAGAATATGAAGAAACAATTATGCTTCTTAAGGAAGATGCTTTGAGTTTACTTCAAGGGACTGTAAGTCAACAACAATTTCATCAGTATTTACGAGATCCGATTACGTCAATATCAATTTATGATAAGAATGGAGAGCTTAGTTATTATGAAAGTGATTCATCATCAGAACGAATAAGAATGAATATGAAAAGATTTTCTGGAGATGAGACAGATCAATTTGAGATTATTCTTGATCATGAAAAAATTGGAACCATAGTAGTAGAAAGAAGTTCGGAAATTCAGAATTCGGATACGGTTTTTCTGTTTAACACGGCTCTTTTTAGAGGTGTGGTGGTAGCTGCCTTTGTGGCGCTATTATTCTCGTTTCTTCTATCCAAAAGATTGAGTAAGGGAATAACAAGGGATTTAAAAGATACTGCTACTTACGCAAATGAAATTGAAGGTGGAAATGAAACTCCCCCAATCGAATCAAAAATATTGGAAATAAAAAGTATTCAAAAACGGTTAATTGATTTATCAAGAAGACTAAAAGTTCGAGAACGAATTCGAAAGGGAAAAATAGATCAAATTGCACATGAAACTAGAACGCCGATTACCGTATTAAAAGGCCAAATAGAAGGAACGCTTGATGGTGTACTTAAAATAGATGAAAAAAGATTAAAGACTTGTCTTGAAGCAGTAAATAAACTTCAAATGTTGACAACGAATATAGGATCGGTTCTGGAAACGGATGAGGGAGAAGTTATTGTAAAAAAGGAACCTTTTGATTTAATGGAAGAAATCAATTTAATACAGACTGGTTTAGCATTAGCGTATGAACGAAAAGGGCTTACTTTAGAGATAGAGGGACCGGAAAAACTAGAAATTGAAACAGATAAAAATTTATTGTCGGTAAGTCTATATAATCTAATGGTTAATGCATTGAAATTTACATCAAAGGGCGGAGTGAAAATTATAGTATCCAAATTACCAACTAAAATTATCATTTTAGATACGGGTATTGGTATAGCGAAAACGCATTTAGAACAAGTGTTTGAGCCATATTATCGTGCGGTTTCAAAAGATTTGGTTCCTGGTGATGGATTAGGGTTATATATTACGAAAAAAAACATAGAGGCCATTGGAGGGGAAATATCGGTAACGAGCCAAGTGGGAAAAGGAACTAAGGTTGTAGTAATCTTGTAGCATGCTTTATGGGTTTTTTAGTTACATATTCAGTAGAAATAGCTTTCCAATTATGTATTTGTTTGATATACTAATAATGTTCATTGATAACATCTTTTTTCTTCCACCTTAAGTTCTTCTCAAACATAAGGATAATGGTTTTAGAAGGGTGTTACAATGAATTTTTGTGTTTTAAGATTACTTTTTTGGCTAGGTTTTGATAACTTGTATAGTTCATGAATGTTTTATTGAATCTTTTGAATTAGTAATTTTAAATAAACGGAATAAAAAAAAGGATGAAGTCAATTCAGATGCGGGAGAGAAAAGCATGATACTAGAGGAAATAAAAAAATTTAAAACGATAACAGTACAATGCCATGATAATCCGGATGCAGATGCGATTGCATCTGGATTTGCAATATATACTTATTTAAAAGCGATTGGTAAAGAGGTTGAACTTATTTATAGTGGACGGTTCGAAATATCAAAACCAAATTTAATGGAAATGGTAAAGCAATTAAATATCCCTATTCAATTTGTTAAAGAATATGTTCCTAAAGAGTTGTTGGTTACGGTTGATTGCCAATATGGGGCAGGTAATGTTACGAAGTTTGAGGCGAAGACGGTTGCAATTATTGATCATCATCAAATTGAAATTAATGATGTGCCTTTATTTGATATTCGTCAAAGCCTTGGGAGTTGCTCTACTCTTATTTGGTCATTGATTATGGAAGATTCTTTTTCACTTGCAAACTATGAAAATGTTTCTACAGCACTTTACTATGGGTTGTTTTCAGATACAAATAGTTTTGCTGAGATTGAGCATCCACTAGATAAAGATATGCGAGATGCTTTAGAATACGATAAATCGTTACTTGCTAAATTGCGTAATTCAAATTTATTATTAAAAGATATTGAAACTGCAGGAATTGCCTTATTACATTGCTCCTATAATGCCCAAGATAATTTTTCAGTATTTAGAGCACAACCATGTGATCCAAATATTTTGGGATTTATTAGTGATTTAGCGTTACAAGTTAATATTATTGATACCTGTGTAGTTTTTAATGAAACAGATCACGGAATCAAATTTTCGGTCCGTAGTTGTATCAGGGAAGTAATGGCTAGTGAATTGGCTTCTTATCTATCGGATACCATTGGTTCCGGTGGTGGGCACAAAGAAAAAGCGGGTGGATATATTTTAAGCAAAAAGTTCCACACAAAATATCCCGAATTAGATGTGGATACTTATTTTTTGAATCGTATACGTGAATATTATGATAGTTTTGATTTTGTATATAGCAATAATCATAAGTTGGACATTTCAAAGATGAAAGTTTATAAGAAAAAACCAATTTTATTAGGTTTTGTTTCTACTACAGACATTTATCCAGAAGGAACCCCAATTCTTATTCGTACATTAGAAGGGGATGTTGATATTAAGGTGTCCAATCAAATATATCTAATGATTGGGAAACGTGGTGAAGTATATCCAATCAAAAAAGAAAAATTTCAAAGCAGCTATATGATTAGCGACCAACCATTAAATTTGCAAATTGATTATAAGCCTCATATTAAAAATCAGAATACAGGAGATATTGTAGAGCTAAAGACTTTTAGTTCCACTTGTATTCCCACTGGCGATGTCCGTATCTATGCGAAACAAACAACTCGGGCCACTAAAGTTTTTACAAATTGGGATAAAGAAGGTTATATGCTAGGTAAACTTGGAGATTATATTGCAGTGCGTACAAACGATTTCCAGGATGTATATATTATTGATAAAGAAATATTTTATGAAACTTATGAAGAAGTTACGGAATAAGGATAGCTATTCCGTGGTTATTGAATATTTTTTCAACTCAGCTTCTGATAATACGCGATCACCAATTATAGTCTTCCCAATCTCGATTAAGTCTTTTGCATGTAATCTTGGAGCTTGGAGAAGACTATTATAGTCTGCAAACAGCAACTGCTTTCCATCTGGACTTATATCTATAAGTCCACTCATTTCACTTGTCTTTATATAAGAATCTAGTTCTCTAAATTGAACGAATCCAATATATTTTAAACCAGTGATACACGCATCATTTGTAAATTTAATGGTTCCAATTACGCCAGGAAGAGCCCCATCGATTAAGGTGCTTTCTTCTGTTTGTTGATTATACACATAAAGGGATTTATCCTCTAGGGCAATGAGAATTTCATCTGTTTTAGGGTTGAATTTTATAGCACTTATTGCACTATTAAAACTAATTTCTTTAAGCAAATCGGTTGGTTTATGTCGATCATAGAGTTGAAGCGTTTCGTTAGAAGCGATTCCATAATAATCACTAATGCATGAAAAAGAAATATAGCCATTAACCGGTAGTTTAATTACTTCTTCTCCTTCTGATATGGAATATAGATAAGTAAAATATTCTTCATTTTCGGAAAAAGTGCTTGAACCAATATAATCATTTATTAATTTGTTTTGTATTTGAGTTAGCGTATTATCATATACAATTAGGGAAGAAAAATCATTGGATAAATATGTTATAGCACCATCTTTTTCGCTAATCGAACTAGAATAATAGGAAAAGTTTTCAAGCTTTACTTCGTCTATTTTTTCAAAAGTAGTTGCATCATAAGTAGTTGCATTTCCATCTTGGTCAACTAACAGGAATATGTTTTTGCTTTTTATATATTTGCCCTTCACGGAAGTGTTGTATTGTTTTAAAACTTTCATGTGCACTTGGTTTTTTGTGTCCCAAAGGGATACTTCACCATCGTATGATATGGTTATGCAATGATCGTTACTAATATAAAATCCATCATCAATTGATGTTTCATAGTCGAAACGAAACAGGCTAAGGCCTTCTTTGCTTTTCCACACAATTAAATCCTCTTGAAAGGAATCCATAGTAACTAACACATTGTCAGTTATTTCAAAATAATCAACACCGTCAGGGACTGTAAACCTAGCAAATTCATATTCGGTTCCTGTTTCTACATCAAAATAGCGAATCGTTCTATCATAGGAGGAAGCCATAATTAGGGAACCATCGATAGAACTTTTCATTTCAGTTATTATTTCTCCGTGAGCCATAGTTGGCAATTCTTCTGCTAAGTCGATATCATAGGTATGTATCATAGTGTTGCTATACCAATGAATTCTTTGATTATTACTTTGATTAAACATTGGCATCATATAACTTTCACTTTCACTAGCCATAGAAGTGATTTTGGTTCCTGAATCCACATCATATATTTGTAATTCGCCTTTTCCAACTTTATAACTAACAACATCGGAGTAATCATTTGAAGAAACAGCAATCGTTTTTCCATTATTGCTTATTGCATAATAAACAAAATTTTCATAGCTGGGTTTGACTTTTAGAATTTCGGTAAGAATAGAGTCATTTTCTTTATCAATTTTAAAAACAAGTATTTCGTTGGCATTATTTTCACAAATAAAATGATTGCCAGAAGAATCAAACTCGGCATCATTTAATAAAAGGTCGAATGATTTTGTCTCAATTAAAGCACCAGTTTCCAAATCACATATATAGATAACTTCATACCCCGCTCCAATGAGTATGCCTTGTTCAAAATTTGGTACAAATGCAAACATTTCTATTCCATTATTCCAGATTATTTCACCACTTAAAAAATCTACTTGCTGCAATCCAGATTCTGAAAGATAAAGTAATTTTGTGGTATCAGGCACAAATTCAGAACTTCTTTTGTAGGCGTATTCCATAGATTTATCTTTATAAATAAGTTCTTGCGTTTCGGTATCCCATACATATATATATTCATCTGTAGTTTGACTAACAATATATTTCCCATCGGAATTTAAACTCATACTTTCGACACCGTTACTATGATGAGCATAAAAATCTCCATAAAAATCAGAACCAATTTTATATGGATTAATGGCATGAAAGAGTGCAAATTCAGTTTCAGGAACATAAGGCCTATCTAAGTTTTCAAAATTCGTTGGTAATCCTTTACTTGCAATCATGATAGCAGTTCTTCGATCACCAGAATCAGTTAATGCGAGTGCTTCATTTGCAATGTATTTGGATTGCCCTATTAAGATTTTTTGCATTTGTTCTTTTAGAGTTTCATTGTTTGAAAGTAGCTGGGATTCACTTTTCTCTAATTTTATCGTTTTGTCTTTTAGTAGTAGAGCTTGACGTAAACTGAAAGACCCAAATAGTAAGGAAAAGAGTGTGATTAAAGTAAATAAAATGGCAATTTTTTTTAGTTTTCGTAAACGATGGCGCTGTTTTAAATCGTCAAAATTACAACCATAAATTGGTGCAAGAATACGTAAAATTTCAAATTTTAGATTTTTCTTCATTGTTTTTAAATCTTTGCCGCGGATATCTGCAGCAAGTGGTTCAATTTCTATGTTATCTACAAATACTAATTCTTTTGGGAAGGATTCTTGTGGTTCCCCTTCAATTAATAAAGCTAAAATCCGATTATTACCATGTAATTTACGAAATGTTTCGATTTCCTTAATGACCCATTGTGATAAAGGAGTACGTGGAGAACAAATTACGATTAAATATCGAGAATTTTTAAGTGCGTCTAATATGCTATCTGCAAGATTACTTGAAGTGGGAAGCTCATCACGGTCACGAAAAACTCTTTTAATTTTCGTCAAGCCTTTTGGGACTTTGGTTGTTTCTAATAGTTTGTGTGTTTTTTCTGCAATTTCCAGGTCAGGACTTGTGTGCCGGTAACTTATAAAAGCATCATATTTAAAATTTTCATCATTATGCATATAGACTCCGTTCTGTTATTAGCAAATTTATTTTTGCATGTTTATTTTACCATAATATTGTAGAAAGGAACATCTAAAATATGCATTTAAATGTAAAATAACAGGGTGCCTACAATCTCTTTTTGAAAAATATTTTTAAAGAATTAATGTGTTATAATTGAAAATTAATAGAAAGTAATAAAATAGCAAGATTGTGAGAAGGAAGATATGATTATGAAAAAGACGAAACTATTAGTGTCAGGATATACTACTGATGATTTACCAAGTGTTAAATTATTTGCAAAAAAGAAAACTCACTTCCAATGTATTTGGTCAGACACAATCCAATCCCCTACTTTTTTAACAACGAATAATAAATTTATGTTTGCAGTTACAGAAACAGAAGGAGAAAGTGATTTTTATATGTATAAAACTTGTAAGGATAGGTATAAACAGCTAGATTGTTTTCATGTGACAATTGGTGGAGTTTGCCATATTCTGTACTTGGAGAAGGCGAAAATACTGATAGCATCTAGTTATGGGGAAGGAGTTTTGTTTACTATTAAAGTGGAAAATGAAGCATTCCATTCCATCAGTAACAAATTTGTTTTTGGATCAGATAAAATAAAAAGCAGAATTCATTGCTCCATTACGAATAAAGATGAGACAAAAATCTATGCTACGGATTTGGGATTAGATTGTCTTTACGAATTTGAATTAGTTAAGGGTGCGTTGGTAGAAGTGGATACGTTACCATTACCATCAGGCAGTGGTCCAAGACATTTATGTTTTGGTGTGGATGAAAGATATGTATATATTCTGACAGAATATAGTAATGAAATCTTTTTGATTGATCTTACTGGAAAGCGAATGAACCATATAAAAACGAATGTTAATCGAACAATTTGTGAAGAGGGTCAACATTTAGGAGCTTCCCTTTGTATCAGTCATGATAAACGATTCTTATATACATCAACCAGAGGACAAAACTGTATCAATGTTCATGAAATTATTAATGAGAAGGAGTTAAAGGAAGTGCAAAATATATACACAGGAGGAATATGGCCACGACATATTGCATTTGTTGAAAGGGAGAAGTATTTATATGTGGCAAATCAATTTAGCAATGATTTGACAATTTTTAAAAGAAACAAAAAAAGTGGGCTGTTAAAAAGTATGGATTATCGAATTGATTTTGAAAAAGTAAGTTTTGTAAAAGAAATTTAAATATATTGACATATGGGTTATAAAAGTGCATAATGTAGTTATTGATACTACATAACGTAGCACGAATATTTCGATAAGAAATAGAAAGAAGGTTTCCTGTATGAAAAATTTTAAAAAAATAGAAATTCTTGGGGATTCCATTTTAAAAGGAATACAAGTTAATCCGGAGAATCAGAGATATTATACGAAAAATGATATGGATTTAAATAGGTTAAGCAGTATGTACAATCTTACGATAACAAATGAATCCCGTTTTGGGTGTACGGTTGTGAAAGGATCTGAAATTATCATAAAAAAACTTGAAAAAGGATTAGAGTGTGATGCATTAGTTATGGATTTTGGAGGAAATGATTGTGATTTCAAATGGGCAGACATTGCAAATGATCCAAATGGAATATTTAAACCTAACATTCCTATTTTAATATTTAAACAGGAGTATATAAAACTTATTAAGCATCTTAAGGATAAGAATATTATCCCAGTATTAACAACATTACCACCATTGATACCACAACGTTTTTTTGATTGGTGGTGTCGTAACTTGAAAAAAGAAAATGTGCTGAAATGGCTTGGCTCAGTAGGTGAAATTTATAATCACCAAGAAACATATTCGGACTGTGTGAAGGAAATTGCGAAAAGTGAAAATGTTCCACTAGTTGATATTCGAGCTGCATTTTTGAAAACAGGGAATATAGGAGATTTGATTTGTGTTGATGGAACGCATCCTAATTCAAGTGGCCAACAAATTATTACAAATGCTTTTCAAGATTTTATGAATGAAAGGCTTCTATTAGCAAATTAGGAAAATAGATATAAATAAAAAGAAAGCAACTAACGTGTTGGAAACCTCCAATATCGTTGTTGCTTTCTTAGATTAAAAAAAGTTGTTTTCTTAAGGGATTTTTTCGAACATGACATTTTTAATATTGATTTCAGCAACGGAGTCTTTATTTCCTATATTATATTCTAGTCGTCCGTTTGGGTCATTTGATTTTTCCATTACGAATTCATAGGTATAGGTTTGCCAATCGGTTGTTAGTGAAACTAAAGTATCAGGGAAATATCGAATCCATCCATTATCTGGGGCAGATACACACACAATCATAGTTCTTTCCTCGGAAGCTTTTGCTTCAAACGTTACTTTGTAGGATGCGTTTTGTTCCATCGGAAGATTACCTTGTACTAGTTGAACAGAATAGTCTACGTCGCCATCATTTATTGTTGAGATTACCATCATGTCATTTTTAACTTCTGCAGACCCTTCGCCATTTTGTGCAAGTAAAAAAGTCCAATCATTGTTTGGATTTATATCGGAGGAAAAAGCGCCATTTATTAAATAATTTTCACCGATAGGAATTACTCGTAATTCTTTAATCGGTTTTACAACATTAGTATCATATTCTGGTTTTTGATAAACTCTAACATAATCTACTTGTAAAGTTGCATCATCAAAACTTGTTGTTTCATCAGGATTTCCAGGCCAGGTTCCGCCGACTGCTAAGTTGAGAATAATATAAAATTCTTGGTCAAATGGTGCAGGATATGGTTTTTCATTTTCACCATCTACAGCGGTAAACCAATCATTTACGGTATGATAATGGTTTCCGTCAATGTAAAAACGCATTTCTCCTGGTTCCCATTCAATAGAAAATTCATGAAAATCACTTGCAAAAGTTTCATTATTTAGAATGTAAGTTCCTTGTTGCTGTTTATATGGTTCTCCACAATGAACGGTCGCATAAGCTGTATCTACATCATTTCCTAAAATTTCAACAATATCCATTTCTCCACATTTTGGCCATTGCCCATATTTACTTTCGTCCGTTGCCATCATCCATATTGCGGGCCATAAGCCTTGTCCTTCGGGAACC
>Ga0265294_10011115_pt1 | contig 10151 bp, 8 predicted proteins | sample MunlanPumphouse3_FD_192504 | JGI IMG/M metagenome (GOLD analysis project Ga0265294, IMG submission 192504) | Groundwater microbial communities from a municipal landfill in Southern Ontario, Canada - Pumphouse #3 | ecosystem: Environmental > Aquatic > Deep subsurface > Groundwater | place...
ATCTCAGCTAGATAATACGGTTAAAGCTGTTGAATTGGCTAGAGCTCAACTAGCTAGCGTTGCAGCGCCAGCCCGATCGGCTGACATTGCTCTAGCTCAAGGACAGATTAGCCAGGCTCAAGCCAGCTTAGCTAGTGCTCAAAAACAAATTGATGATAGCCGATTATTTTCTCCACTTGATGGTGTGGTTACCCAAGTTAATTATGAGGTTGGCGAACAATTTTCAGCTGCCGGCAAAGCTCTGATTATGGTTTTAGTTAATAATAGTTTTAATATTGAAGTTGATGTTACTGAAGCTGATATTAATAAAATAAAGGTTGGTAATCAGGTTGAGATTACCCTTGATTCTTTTGGAGAAGACACAATTTTTCATGGTCAAGTTTATTTTATTGAGCCAGCCCAGACAGTAATTCAGGATGTTGTTTATTATAAGGTGAAGATTAGTTTTAGTGATTCTCAGGAAGTTAAAAATTTAACTGAAGCTCGACACATACCAATCAAGGCTGGTATGACGGCCAATACCACCATTACCACTGACCAGCGTGATCAGGTTATTAAGATTCCTGGTCGGTCGATTGTCGAAAAAACTGATGGAGTAAAAATGGTTCGTATTTTGAAAAACGGTAAAATGCAAGAAGTCCCTGCTACCATAGGCTTGCGTGGTGATGAAGGTTTGGTTGAGGTAATTAATGGTATCCAGGCTGGCGATCAAGTTATTACTTTTGTTAAGTATCCCAAATCGGCTAAGACGCCAGAGCAATAATTTTTATGGCTGATTATCCATTAATTGAATTGCGGCAGTTAGGTAAATCTTATCAGAGTGGTGATTTAGCTACTGATGCCCTAGTTGATATTAATTTTACCATTAATCGCGGTGAATTTATTTCTATTATGGGTCCATCTGGATCAGGTAAATCCACCTTGATGCATATTCTTGGCCTTTTAGATCGGCCGACTAGCGGACAATATTTATTTAATAAACACAATATCACTGAGTTATCTGATGATCAGCTAGCCGCTCTACGTAATCATAATATTGGTTTTGTTTTTCAGGCCTTTAATTTATTGGCCAGAACCAGCGTTTTAGATAATGTTAAGTTACCGTTGCTTTATTCTAAAGATAAAAATCAGATGGATGAACGAGCTAAGGCGGTTTTGGAAAGTGTTGGATTGGGACATCGCTTGCATTATTTTACTAATCAAATTTCTGGTGGTGAAAAGCAACGTGTGGCCATTGCTAGGGCTTTAGTTAATAATCCGGAAGTTATTTTTGCTGATGAGCCGACTGGTAATTTAGATTCTAAGTCAGGTAATCAGGTTATGCAGATTTTGCAAGAGTTAAATAAGCAGGGTAAGACGATTATTTTAGTGACCCATGAAACTTTTACTGCCGAGCATGCTCAGCGGATTATTCGGATTCGTGATGGCCAGTTGGTTGGTGATGAATTAGTTGAGCAACAGAGAATAGCTACAGAAGGCCAGATATTGAAATAGATTTAGCCATGAGTGAAGATATTAAACAATCTTTGATTTTAGCTTGGCGGGCCTTGATGAGTAATAAGGTCCGCAGTTTTTTAACCATGCTGGGTATTATTATTGGTGTTGGGGCGGTAATTATTATTATGTCAGTGGGCGCCGGTGCGCAATCATTGATTTTAAATCAATTAGAAGGCTTAGGCAGTGATCTAATTGTTGTCTTGCCTGGCCAATCTGATGAAAATGGACCACCCAGTCAAGCTTTTGGTATTACAGTAACAACTTTAAAATATAGCGATGCCGAGGCTTTGGGGCAATCTAAGAATATTGCTAATGTCCAGGCGGTCGCTGCTTATTATCAGGCTCAGATAAGTGCTAGTTGGCGCGATAATGATTACGATGTCGCCTTAAATGGTGTTACCGCTAATTATTTAGATGTAGAGAATGGAACGGTTGAAAAGGGAAGATTTTTTACTGAAGAGGAGGCCAATGGCGCTGCTAGAGTAGCGGTACTGGGGAGTGCTGTGGCTGATGAATTGTTTGGTTCAACTGAGCCATTGGGCCAAAGGATAAAGGTTAAAAATCAAACCCTAGAGGTTATCGGAGTAATGAAAAGTCGGGGCAAAGTAGCTTTTCAAGATTATGATGATCAAGTTTTTGCACCCTTAGTTTTTGTGCAAAAACTGATTGCCGGGATTGATTATGTTGGTTTTATCCGGTTAAAATTGAAGCCAGAGGCTGATGTTGACCAGGCCTTAGAAGAGGCTCGGCAAACCTTACGTGAGCAGCACAATATTGAGAACCCGCTTGATGATGATTTTTCTGTGCGCAGTTTTCGTGATGCTGTAGCGATGATTACAACTATTACTAATGCTCTAAAATATTTTTTAGCAGCCATGGCTGCGTTGTCATTACTGGTAGGGGGTATTGGTATTATGAATATTTTATTAGTTAGTGTAACAGAACGAACTAGAGAGATTGGTTTGCGCAAAGCTATTGGAGCGACCAGCAGCCAGATTTTGCGCCAATTTTTGTTGGAATCAATTTGTTTAACCTTAATTGGTGGTCTTTTGGGTATTATTAGTGGTGTGGCTATTTCTTATTTAGTATCGGTGGTGGCTAATTTGTTAGAATATAAGTGGTCTTTTGTTATTTCTTTGCCGGCTTTACTAGTGGCAATTATAATTTCTATGGTTATTGGTATTATTTTTGGCCTCTATCCGGCTCGACGAGCTAGCCGTTTAGATCCAATTGAAGCTTTACGTTACGAATAAGTATGCGATTACAAACCGCCCTACAATTAGCCGTTCGTTCGCTACGTTTAAATATTTTGCGAACTAGTTTGACGGTTCTGGGTATTATTATTGGTGTGGCGGCTATTGTTGTGGTTTTTGCTGCTGGTGACGGCATTAGAAATTTGGTTACTGGCGAGGTGGCCGCCTATGGAACCGACACGATTGAAACTGAGACTAAAGTACCGAGTAAAAAAAATTCTACGCCATTGGCTCAAGTAACAACATTGAAAACTAGTGACATGGAAGCAATCGATAAGCTGGAAAATATTGAGTGTAGTTATGGGGCTATCTTGGGTCAGCAGAAAGTTAGTTGGCAGAATCAGAATAAGCGGGTTTTTCTATTTGGAGTTAGTGCGGCCTACGCTGACATTGATAAAAAGAGCCAACCAGTTGAAGGTCGTTTTTTTACAGCCGAAGAAGATCGTGGTCAAGCTATGGTGGTTGTTTTGGGCTACAAGCTACGCCAAGAACTATTTAGTGACCAACCAGCCGTCGGTCAGTGGATTAAGCTGGGTAATGGCAAATTTCAAGTTATTGGCGTGCTTGAGGAACGAGGCGGGGCCGTTAGTATGATTGATTTTGATAATACCGCCTATTTACCATTAAAGACCTTGCAGAAGCGTATTTTAGGAGTTGATTATGTTTTGTATTTAATGCATCAACTTAAGGATGCTTCTAGGGCCGATGACACGGCTGAAGAAATAAGATTATTAATGCGTGAACGGCATAATATCACTGATCCAGATAAGGATGATTTTTTGGTGACTACTATGGAGGAGTTGTTAAAAACTTTAAATACAGTAACCAGCGCGATTACTTGGTTGTTATTAGCTATTGTTGTTGTATCTTTAATAGTTGGCGGTGTTGGTATTATGAATATTATGTATGTAACAGTTACCGAACGTACACCGGAAATTGGCCTACGTAAGGCCCTGGGGGCAACCTATCGAGATATTGTTAGTCAATTTTTGGTCGAATCAATTTTAATTACTGTTTGGGGAGCCTTGATTGGTATTATTTTTGGATTAGTTTTAGCTTGGCTATTAAGTGTGGTGGCTAATCATTTTGGTTTAGTCTGGCATTTTATCATGCCTTGGTCAGGTATTATAACGGCTATTGTTTTTTCATTAGCTTGTGGTTTATTGTTTGGCCTAAGGCCGGCACAAAAAGCGGCTCAACTGGATCCAGTGGAGGCACTAAGGGCGGAATAATTAGAGATAGCTCTTAAGAGTAATAAAACCAAAAGCAGCAAAGAGTAAGAAAATAATCAGAAGAATTAGGCGCCTTGGCCAGCTAGGCCGAGTGGCAACCGGTAGAGTTTTCCAGTTGCCAACATTAACCAGCGCGATATGGACAAACATTGCTAAAGCATTGACGATGGCGCCGGTGATAATCAATTGTTTTGGTTCATAGAAATTCAGCAAGAAGAGAATAATGCCAAAAGCGATTTGGCCCCATAGAAAACGATAATAAATTTTAGATAGATTCAGCCGCTTATCCTGGCTGTTTTTTAATTTAAGCAAGGCAGCATTTTCTGACATAATGCGGGAAGTTGAGTCAAGTACGCCAAGCTGGGTTTGAGCGAGCATTAAACCGAGCAAGACTAGGAAGGCAGTGCCGATTAGGGGTGTAGTTAATTGACCGACCAAGCGCCCTTCGGCCAAAATAAAACTTAGGCCCTGTAAATTATCGCTAAGGCCAAAGGTAGTGCTGTAAGATAAAATCATTAATAGAGTCATTGATAAAAAACCAAGCAACCAAAAAACTAATAAGTGTTCTAGGCTAACGCGTTTCCACCATTGACGGAAACGCTGTAAATTTACCTGATTAGGAGTAAAATCGGTGCCAGATAAATTGATAGTCTGGGCTTGATTGGTGGTAAATAAGCCACCTAGTTTTTGAGCGTAGCGGCCCATGCCGTAACCCTTATCTTTGATATAGATTGATTGGGATAAATTGAGATTGCCGCCAGCTCCAGAATAAGCAAAAGCTGCCAGAAAAGTTGCTAGGCTAACACCGGTCGGTAACCAGCGGTAACCAGCTCCATGACCAGTTAGACCATACCACAAGGCTAGCCAGTCAGTTTGTTTGGCTAAAACTATAGCTAGGATTAGTAGACAGGGGATACCCACTAGGAGTATAGTCTTGGTGATTTTTTCCAAGGTTTTGTAAACACTTTGGTTGAAAGTCAAAATAGCCCCGATAGCCAGTAGAATGCCAATAGCCAACCAACGAAAATCTTGGATACCCAGCAGGTGTCCAAATATTTGGGCGCTAGCTGCAGCAATACCCGGCAGAGCCCAACCGAAAAAAGTGGACAAGATAAACCAATAGGGCACCCAGCCCCATAGTCTGGCTAGACCGCTAAAAACGCTTTCGCCTTTAACTAGGGCGTAGCGTTCAATCTCCATGTTGATAAAATATTGACAAGTTAGTCCTAATAAGGCACCCCAGATAATTCCTAAACCATAATTAGCTGTTAAATATGGCCAAAGGATAACTTCGCCCGAGCCTAGTCCCAGGGCCAAGATAACAAAACTGGGGCCTAACATTTTAATTAGAGAGATGGGTTGCGGAAAAGATTTAGTCGTCATACAATAAGATTGTAGCAAAAAACTTTTAGCCTCACAACAAATTTATTTTATGTCTGAACCGTTAGCTAGCGCTTTGCGACCAAATAATTTAGATGATTTTGTCGGACAGACCGAGATTATCGGTCCAGAATCTTTTTTGCGTCAGGCGATTATTAAGAAACATTTGCCATCGTTATTATTTTGGGGACCGCCAGGTTGTGGTAAAACAACCTTGGCCAAGATTTTAGCTAATAATTTGGAGGCTGAATTCATCGCTTTGTCAGCGGTAACTAGCGGTTTAAAAGAATTACGCCAAGTAATTGACCAAGCCCGAGGTAACCAGATTACTGATAGGTCGACCATTCTATTAGTTGATGAAATTCATCGCTGGAATCGTGGTCAACAGGATGCATTGCTACCCTATGTAGAAGATGGCACTATTATTTTAATTGGCGCCACTACTGAAAATCCTAGTTTTTCAGTCAATGCCGCCTTGTTATCTCGTTGCCAGGTGGTAGTTTTTAAGCAATTAACTGCTGATGACATTGTTAGTCTTTTAGAGCGAGCCTTAAAAGATAAGCAACATGGTTTAGGATTATTAAAAATTAAAGCTGAGCACTCGGCTTTAAAGAGAATTGCTCAAATTGCTGATGGTGATGCCCGCTTGGCTCTTAATTTAATTGAGGCAGCAGCCAAGACTGGTTCAATGATTAATTTAGCGGTAATTGATAAAATTAGTCGCCAGATTGTTTTTAGTTATAATCAGGCTGGTGATGAGCGTTATCATTTAATTTCAGCTCTGCACAAGAGTTTACGCGGTAATGATGCCAATGCCTCAGTTTATTGGTTAGTTAGAATGTTGGAAGCCGGTGAAGACCCATTATATATTGCTCGTCGCTTAGTTCGTTTTTCTAGCGAAGATATTGGTCTAGCTAATAATACGGCATTATTGTTGGCGACCAGTTGTTTTGAGGCTTGTCGCCAAATTGGTCTGCCAGAATGCAAGGTTATTTTAACTCAAACAGTTATTTATTTAGCTAAATCGCCCAAAAGTATTGCTGCCTATCAGGCCTACCAACGGGCGGTTGCTGATGTTGAGCGGCTTGGGGCCTTGCCAGTACCCCTACATTTGCTCAATGCCAACACCAAACTGGCCAAAGAAATGGGTTATGGTCAGAACTATAAATATACTCCAATAGAGAGTGATGCTGGTCAAAATTATTGGCCGGACAAATTAGCGGCTAAAGATTATTTAGCCTAGTTAACGAGTGTCGTGGATATAAAAAATTGGGATTAAGCCGATAATTAAACCGGCAATCAAAACTATAAAGATTGAATTTAGCGGCAGAAAGCTAAGAGTGGCGAAAGCAGTTAAAGAAGCAATTAACCAGCCGATTGATTTATTTTGTCGATAGAGATTAATAACTGCCATATCGCGGCTGCTTACTTTTTTAAAGAAATAAGTTTCATGCATACTTTCAGCCAAGGCGGCGCCGATGCGGCTGAAGAATAATAAAAATCCCCAGACAAACGGGTTGGCAGTTTTAGTAAAAAAGATACCAGCAACAGCGATAATCATTATCAGGTTACCAATAATCAACATTTCTTTTTCTCCCAAAAAACGATCGGCCAGAATGCCGGCCGGCATTTGAATCAGGACGAACGGCAACAACATAACAGTGAAGACAATGCTTAATGTGGCCCAGCTCAGTCCGATGTGTTGATGCAGATAAATCGGCGCATAAAGACTCATTAGACCATAGAAAAATTGCAAAGTTAAGGCCGATAGAAATATGCCGCGCCGATCGCGATTGCCCAGTAATTGATTAATCGTTATAGCAGCATTTTGCTGATGATAGCGATTTTTGGCATCAATAAACTGCCGACGCCTGGTGATTAATAAAAATAAAGCGGGGAGCATAAGCAAACCACCAACATAATAGATTCTTTGATAATTATTATTAATACCAACTAAATACCCCATGATTAATGGGGAGATTAGCCAGGCAGCATTCATGGCTGTTAAATATTTAGTGCGAATAGCACCAGTGCAACCGTCGTCAGAAATATTTTCCAATAAAACGTCCATGTTAACAAAGATAAAAACCAGAGACAAATAGCGAACAATAAAAGAAAATAAAATTAACCAAGTGGCTGTTTCAGAAGACATGATAAAATTAGCGGTTACAGCCAGAAAATAAGTAATAATCATCAGTCGATAGGTTGAGTAACGGCGAGCTAAGCGGGGATAAATAAAAGAAGTGGCAATGGTAATAATTGTGACTAATGATAAAAATAAACCAATATATTCCAGAGGTAAAAATTGGTTTAGATAAGATGATTGAACATAACCAGTCATGGCCTCGATTAGGGCGGCCATAAAAACCAATCCGTAAATCAGGTAGAAGGTTGATTTAGTTTTTTGCATAAAGTAAAAAATTCTGTTAAGCCAGAACAAGCTCATTATATAGAAAATTGTCGGGAAAGCCAAATCTTGCTATAATTGAATCATCAAGCCTTAATTATTTTTTATGCTCAACAATTTTAAAAAATTGATTTATCCAGCTGATTTGCCGAAAGCTAAGCGTAGTCTTTATCGGAGTAATTGGCAATTATTAACCAAAAAAACTGGCCGTTTATTGTTATTGGCTGGTGATCAAAGAATTGAGCATCTAAATAGTGATTTTTTTGGGGTTGGTATTGATGCGGCTGATAATGATCCAGAGCATTTCTTTCAGATAGCCGATAAATCGCCAATCGGCGCAGCAGCTGTTCATTATGGTTTGGCTAGTTGGTATGCTTGTCGTTATCATCATTCGGCTTACATTATTAAGCTTAATGGCAAAACTAACCTATTACCTGGAGATCCAGTTAGCCATTGTTTAGCTGGAGTCGGTCAGGCAATTGACTTGGCTAAACAGGGTGGTTTTCGTTTGGCTGGGGTCGGCTATACAATTTATTTAGGTAGTCAGCATGAAGGCCGAATGCTAGCTGAAGCAGCCGAAATAATTCGTCAGGCTCACAGCAACGGACTGCTAGCAGTTGTTTGGATATACCCTAAGGGGGTAAATATAAAAAATGAGGATAGTGTAGAAATAATTGCCGGAGCGGCCGGTGTGGCCGTTAGTTTGGGTGCAGATTTTGTTAAATTAAAAGCGCCCAAGCCGTTAACAGTTAAAAATATTCAGCGGATTGTTCAGGCCGCTGGACAGACCAAGGTAGTTTTTGCTGGTGGATCAAGCCGAACGGCTGCGCAGGTTTTTAAGGATATCCAGGTTCAATTAGCTGCCGGAGCCGCTGGTGTGGCGATTGGCCGCAATATTCATCAACGTTCATTAGTGGAAGCTAGTGGTTGGTTACGTGGTTTGGCAGCGATGGTCTATGAAAATAAGTCAGCTGATCAAGCGCTAAATTGGTTAAAACCAGCTAAAATTGGTCGCCAGAAGATTAAATAGTCTTTATTCTTTAATTAATACGCCTATGCAAGCCAACATTAAAGCCCACAGTTTTGAATTGACTCCAGCCTTGACGGATTATATTGAGAAAAAGATAGACATGCTAGATAAATATTTGGGCGATATTCAGCCAATTGCCTGTGATGTTCAGGTAGAGCTGATGAGCCGGCATCATGCCAAGGGAGATATATTCAGGGCGGAAATTAATTTAGAATTGCCTGGAGAATTATTAAGGATTGAAAAGACTGAACCAGATTTATATAAAGCAATTGAAAAGGTTAAAGATCATTTATCTCAAATGATTATTAAATACAAAGAAAAGAGGAGCCGTTAAGGGCTGGCAAGACTAAAAAAAGCAAGGCTTTAGCCTTGCTTTTTGCTTTATTTAGACTATAATAAAAAGACTGAGCCAGTATTGTTCAGATTTTAATCGGATAGCTTAATTAAAGATTATGGGTTTTTTTCAAAAAATATTAGGTGACCCTAATGACAAGATCATTAAGGGTTTGCAACCAATAATTGATCAGATTAATAGTTTGGAGTCTAAGGTTGGTCAGCTGACTAACGAACAGTTAATTCAAAGAACCGTTGAATTTAAAGATGGTTATCAGTTAGCAGCTCAAAAGGAAGACGAGACTAGCACTAAAAAATATTTGGAGGAAATTTTGCCAGAAGCCTTTGCTATGATGCGTGAAGCAGCTCGGCGGACGATTGGTCAACGGCACTTTGATGTTCAATTAATTGGCGGTATTATTTTGCATCGCGGACAGATTACCGAAATGAAGACTGGTGAAGGTAAAACTTTAGTAGCCACCCTACCCTTATATCTAAATGCTTTAACTGGCAAAGGTGCCCATCTTATTACGGTCAATGATTATTTGGCTAGAGTTGGTGCTGGCTGGATGGGCCAGGTTTATCATTGTCTGGGTTTGACTACGGCTGTTATTATTCATGAACAAGCCTTGAAATATGACCCAGAGTATAATGATAATGAACAATACGACGAGCGTCTAAGGCATTTCCGGCCAGTTAGTCGGCAAGAGGCTTACGCTTGCGATGTGCTTTATGGCACTAATAATGAATTTGGTTTTGATTATCTGCGCGATAATATGGTGGCTAATCAGAAACAGATGGTTCAGCGACCGCTGCATTACGCGATTGTCGATGAAGTCGATTCTATTTTAATTGATGAAGCGCGCACGCCTTTAATTATCTCTAGTGCTGGTGAAGAATCGACCGATAAATATTATAAATTTTCTGAATTAGTAGCTCGCTTAGATGAGGCAACTGATTATAATGTTGATGAAAAAATGCGTTCAGTTACTTTAACTGAAGCCGGCATGAGTAAGATG
>Ga0265294_10011116_pt1 | contig 10150 bp, 21 predicted proteins | sample MunlanPumphouse3_FD_192504 | JGI IMG/M metagenome (GOLD analysis project Ga0265294, IMG submission 192504) | Groundwater microbial communities from a municipal landfill in Southern Ontario, Canada - Pumphouse #3 | ecosystem: Environmental > Aquatic > Deep subsurface > Groundwater | place...
TCATGGAAAAATAAGTAAAAATGCTTCTAATCCTATAGATAGAGAGTTTGCTAACAATATTTTGAGTATGAAAACAAATCAATTTACTTTTGAACAAAATGAACTGGAATCGTTATTAACTAAGGCTTTAAAGCTGGGTCTATACATGGAATGAGATCTTGGAATCCAGATAAAAATGGAAAACTCCGTGTTCCTGATAACAGAGATTCGAACCAAGACTTAAAAAAGTTTCTAAAAGAACAATTTCTATATTTAACAAGCGTTGTATGGACAACAGGAAAACTGGACGCTAGACATACTAAAAGGAGTTAGAATGAAGGCCAGAATTGGTTATAAAGAAAAGCCTAGGTATTCAACTGGAAGGTGGTTAAAATTTTATTTTGAAAAGTTCACCTGTAAAGTTACAAATCAAAACCGACGCTCAACAACCGTTGAACCTGATACAACCACTAAGGAGATTAGGTTATTGAATGGTGATGCAAATTAACTGATCGCTAGACAGACAAACACCAAAGGATACGTATGTCAAAACCAAAATTATTCGATGATAAATTTCTAGGTGATACTGAAACCATGCTGGCACTTGAAATACAAACGGTAGCCAAGTCCATTAGCAAATTGGTGTCTATCTGCAAGAAACCAAATGTTGTTGAGGATTTTAAGTATATAGATAAAAGGAACCTGGCTCTGTTGGTCAATCGAATGCATGAGGATACCTTGCAGTTTGCAAGAGAACTTAGGAACCTGAAAAAGAAAAGTCGCCTAGCATCTGATGTAGCTGACCAACAAGTTGACGACTTATCTCAGCGTTAATCGCACAAACTTTGTTTGGATAGAAACTATGGAATCTATTGAAATTACGATATATTATAGTGCTAATCTGGATGGCATTCTAGACAAGATTCTATCGGATACACATGTACCTTTGGGTGGGTTAGTATATGCTGGAATCGCTCGGTTACTATCGGAACAGGAACAACTGGAACATTTTCCGAATCCATTAGTTCCTGAAGAATCTACCGATTTTTATTCATGTCGCAAGGTAGTTCTATCAAAACACACTTATGATTGCATGACCGAAAAATATGGAAGTGATATTGTCCGAGCAATCACACATGCAACAACACAAATGATTAGAATAGGATTTGTACTACCTGATTCATTGATTAAATGGTATCAATTTTCGTTACCGGGAAGTGGTTCTGGTAAGATTTCAAAATCAAATAACGCCTAATAACCGTTGAACCCGACAACGGAGCAATGGAGAATACAAATGATGGCATCAGTTATGACAAGATCAGAAATGAAGAAACTAGATGGAATCACAGAAGAAATCAACAATGTCCTGAAAAAACATAGTGCAAAGTTATTTGCTGGGGTTCTGGATTGTGGTCACGGTGATATGGAATTCAGACTACGCTTAGTTATGGAAGGTTGCGAGTATGACATCACAAAAGATATAAATAATCACGATCTAACATCCGATGTAGCCGACAAGTTAAAGACTGGTGAAGGTAATCATGAACAAAAGGAAGTGGTACTGAAGATATATGAAACAAATGCAGGATTAGGTTGCAATCAATTAGCGTATCTGTTGAAGGTATCAGAAGGTGCCTATTTGTGCATTGGTATCTCAGGAAATGTGCCAACAGTTAATTTTGAGGTAGGAACTATGGAATATGATCTTGAGGATTATTATCTAGCATCGACAACATTTACCATTTCTAAATCACCACTTCACCCCTCCTTTATGTTTGATTATGTCTTAAAAGCACTTAATGATAATCGCCTAGCAATGCTTGGTACTGATAAGCCAAAAGATCTGGAAGGATTATGCTGGGCTTGCGTTAGACAAAAGCAGAATTGAGGGCACCCTGTTAGAATCAAAGAAGCTGACGTTAGGAATGTAATTAAATCAAGGAACGTATGAGACATGTATTTCCTAAACTAGAAGTCGGTGGTAACAAAGAACTTTCAGCACACTGTATATGCGCTCGTCGAGTATTAGATGTGTTAGCACAGAATACTAAAGGTCCGCTTACGGATGATCAAAAGGCATCTTTGTTGGCACCCCTATCAGAGGTAGAGATGTCATTCAAAGCACAAGAACCCCTTGGGATAAGCAAAGCAGTTAAGCACGTCTATATGCTAGACTAATTAAAAAGGAGTACCACCATGACAGATGAGTTTAAGAAAATTCTTTCGGATACTATTATAGCTCAAGTCAATAAAATTATTACTGAAGATCATACCACACACAGGAATATTTCAGAAGGTCATAGGCAAATCAATGAGGATATTGATAAAGCAATATTCAGTAAAATGGACACATTAATCTAAACGTTAAACTAATTAGAGGAACTGTTATATGGATGAAGAAACATTAACACATATAAAAAGAATGTGTGAAATTATTTTAGGAAACAAATTCGGTAGTAAGGAGTTAGACTCACTAGCATGGAATGTCGGGCACCATCCTGATGTTCTGAATCCTAAACGGATAGATTTAAGCATTAAACAAGGATGTTAATATGGATTTTGATAAGTTAGTAGTCGAATTAGATAGTTTTATGGATGAGGTATCAAATAAAACAAAGGGATCCCATTCATGTGTTGATTATGGTACTTCTGATTCTGACTTTTATCGAGCATTAGGGGAAGTAGCCTATGCTCTCGAAATACTTCCGAAGATTCAATTGATAAAAGATATCGTATTGGAAACTGTAGAATACAAAAGACTTAGACGAAGCTATATAAGCCCTATGGGTACTGTTCTTGAAGAGTATATTATTGGGAATGATTGCTCCATTATAGTATTTATGAATCATGCAGTGAACCCAAACCCATTCAATACCCTATTGAAACTACTTATAGAAACCGATGGATAACCTAAACGTTATTTGAATTAAAAACAAATTGAAGTTAACAATGTAACTAGAAAAACAAAATAAGGAAATAAAGGTATGAATCCTAAGTTTGATGAGATGATACACAAAATTCCAGGAGTACGAGTGAAGGCGGTCGGTGATGTTTACCAAGTCTACTTGCTTGGTTATTCAGAGGATGTTTTTTATACCTCTAAAGTGAATTGTATGTATAACCAAATCAGGAAATCTTGGGATACCTTTGACCCATCAAAAGCAGACGAATATATAAAGGGTGGAGTCTGGGAGCACGATTGGTTAAGACACTGGATGATGCATCTATTACTATGTCATCTTGGAAGAGAATCAGAAGCTATTGATAGACTTCGAGTACATGCTAAACAAAGATGTGTTGAAATTTGCGATGGATTATTTGAAATAACTCCGATGACCAATGAATAAAAATTATGGAAGAGGCTTCAGCACTATGGTATGAAAAACTCCTTAATGATCGAAAAAAAGAAGCAGAAACCTGGAACTTTGAAAAAATAAACCAAGAATATATAGACCGTAACAAAAGTCTATCAAGTTTACTATCTTTTTTTAATTCTAAACTTTTTAACAACAAAAACAAGGAAACCCTATGGGCTGCGATATACACAGTTTTGCAGAAAAAAAGAACCAAAATGGACAATACATCATTATTGAAGATCTATGTCCTTTTGATTGGCGTTCGTATAGTGTGTTTGGTTTTTTAGCTGGTGTACGAAACTATTCCAATATCATTCCAATATCCACCCCAAGAGGACTACCTGATGACGTGTGCCAAGAAATAAAAGATGATTTTGAAAGTAGGGGTTATGATGCACACAGCGCATCCTGGCTTAGTATTAAAGAACTAACTGATTTTGAATATGATAAAGAAACAGAAGATTGTAGAGTGACTATAAATGGTGATGGTGGATGCACTTGTGATCCAGGAGGAGGTAAAAAGCAAACTTATAGAGAATTCTTACGTAGTGAATTTTTTGATGAAATAAAAAAACTAAAAGAAGCTAAGGCAGAAAGAATCGTTTTTTATTTTGATAATTAACATGTATTAACTCTCTTATGTCTGATTGTCTTGTACCTTGCCATACCCACTTAATATGCTGAAATATAATGAAATTATATTTTGTCTCCGAGAAAGATAAACTTAAAGTATTGTATCCTAGAATCCCTAATAATCCTATGACAAAATATGGAGCAGAAGACTCAAAAACAAAAAGAGTCTGCGTCTGTTCCTCCGTAAAAAGATGTCTTAAAGCCTTGGGTAAAAATCTTAGAAACAAGAAACTCTTTGTATATAGCGTAAGAGAAACATCCAATTTAAGAATTAAAAATCCTTCAAAAAAAGAAGTGCCTGATTCATATATAACTAAAGAAAAATGGATCCTTGGTAAAACTATCCTAAAATTTGAATATAGGATCCAAGTCGATCAGAGTGTTGGAAAAGGAATACCATTTTCCTTTAATATAAAAAATGAAGAATATATAGCAAAACTATATAACTGGGAATTTCATAAATTATCATCAGAAAATAAATAACTATTTATAGAAAACAATTGTATTTCATAACAATCACAATTGCATATGTTGAGAGTCTTAACTATATAAAATAAGTAGTATCTAAAGGAACAAAATTATAAACAATTGCATATAGGGGAGTTTATTGCAAAAATAAACTCCCCTCTACCACCTACAAAATGTTAATATTTATGATATCTCTAAATGAAGCTCTAAACCATTTTATCCAACTACTACATTAGAAGGCGAAGGAGTAGTCTTAACCTCACTACTTTGCCTAACCGATTCATAACCCTTAGCTATCTTAATTAACTTAAAGATAGTATAACCATTCGTAGTAGCGCATTTCATTTCTTCATGTGCTCCACACACTACTCGAACTTTAGGATCACCTACAGAACCTAAATCATATCCTGGATTCTCTTCCGTATAACCACCTTTAGGTAGATCAGTAATAATCCTGCAAACTACTCCTAACCGAGTATAATACTCCGACCAAACCAAATCACCTATATTAAACATTTCCTCTTCTCCTTTCTATTATAGAAATAGAAATATTAACTGTTACTGGTATGTAGTATGAATAAATATGAATAAACGGACACTAATTTTCATATCAGACAATTCTTTTTGGTAGAAATCTCCCCTAATATCTTTATTTCCAATAGAAAAATGAATTAAAATCTTATTTTTCTAAATAAGATTTACAAATCTTTAACAACAATTTATTATAGCAATCCATGGCTAACCTATTATCAGGTATACCTACCATATCATTTATCTCAAGTAATCCTATCTTTTCACTACCAACAGCATAATCAACACCAAGTAGTGGACTATTTACTGTAGATGCTATTTTTAAGGCATCTACCACTAATTCGTTCGAACATGATAACCATTCTAAGCATTCATCCTTTTGTGTGTTCCAATGATATGTAATTTCATCTGATGGATTGTCATTCTTTATCCAAGTTTGATCATTTATTTGCTCTATTATAAAAATATCTAATCCAATAATTAATACTCGTATGCCCCTATGATTTTCAACAAACTCTTCGTATACTACAGATCCATTATATAATACATTCCTAGGACCTCCAGGATATCTGTACTTACCTATACCTTGGTGGTTATTTCCTATCTTTAGTATAGGGTATTCTTTGTTTGGTACAGGGATACCAGAATAATTATCAATATAAATACGTCTTAATGGAAATTTAGTAACAGTATCCAATATCCTTAACTGCTTTGACCTGTTTCTAACAAAGTATGTAATTTCACTAGAAGGAAATAAAATGGCTCCCCTTCTTATAAGAGAATCATATAGCTTAGTATGCTTATAATTAAAAAATATAACTAAGTCTCCCCACTTTACATTTTTATTTAATGCTTTAGAACTACTTGTAGACCTAAATGAATTATAGGGTAAATTTAATAATAAAAATGAAATCGTAGATGCTTCAATATCATAATACCAAATCATAATCTTTTACGCCTCTATTTAGAATCTTTCACGCTTGTCCTTGAATGCTATTTTGTTCGGAGTCATTCCACATGGTAAACATGGAACAGGCCATTGTAACTTGAGAAAATGCTTACAATCAATACACCTTGGAGCATCTTTATTAGGCATTACCGGTTGTTTAAGCATTATTTTTTAGTTCCTTGATTTTGAAAAGCTTCTCCATTCCAGGAAAAACCCAGATTCTAAACATTTCATAATAATAACAAGGCCCAGTTTGTCCTTGTGTATACCATCTTCCTTCATATGTTGAGATACCATGTCCAACAAATATTCCGTTTTATACGGTATATAACCATCAGGATAACAAAGTGAAACAAAACCTTTACAGCATAGTGGACAAAATTCATATTTAAGAAAAGCAATACCTGTAAAGGTATTCTGTACAGTCTGTTCTATTAAACCATCAAACGCATTAGAGGCCCTTACATACCTACTGGTAGTCCATACAAAGGTACGCTCAATTGGCTTTTCATAAATGTCTATCAGTGTATGCTTACACTTTGGTTTCCATATCTTTGACAATAACTTTTTTACCATGAGGATCTCTTTCTTTAATTTTATTCATATAACGTCTTGATTAAGCGCCATAATGCTTTAGTAACTCAATCGTTTTCAATTTCAACTGCTGAAGTTCAGATATCAAACTATCAAAATCATCAGATGCTTTCTGTATTAATTCACCTACCTGACTCCGTGTAATATCTCCAGATCCTAACATCCTGGTAAAATTAGGCTCCAAATAACTAGCAACCTCTCGAACTCTATCAGAATAATTCAATATCTGTATATAGATTTCCTTCTGATAGTCTTCATCTTCCCATGGATAACTCATGCTTTCAGGTATCCTTTTATCTGAGATATCTAGTTTAATATCTGGGAATATACCATTAATCGTTCTGAAACAATTACCATTCCATACTATAACACTCTCCTCTCTACACCCCCTCCATGATAGCATATAATCAATATGCTCTATATCAAAATGATTATCCCTAATATCTATCTTCCAATTTTTAGGATAATTATGAATGTTCTCAATAATCCCCCCAATATCGTTTAAACTATAATCATCTACATACTTCATATAAATACCTGTGAATCCCTATTAATCCCCTACTCCAAATTCAGATTTTAAAAGACGATCCCATTCTCCATCTATAATACTACCATCCCAAGTAGATGTCTCTTTTCTAGAAATATGATATATAATGTCTGCAAAACCACCAGCAGCACCTACCCGAACAACCAAATACCCATTTGGTGTCTCAATAACTGTAATATCCTTTGTGGAATGATCATCTACCTTATAGTTAGTATTCCGTTACTAAAAATCCATCAAAATCGATTTATGGTCGATTTTGGTAGTTTCTCGTGGTTTACTTGCATAAACCAAGTAACGGAGCGACAACAGCATTTCCTTCACCTTATATCGTTTAAGTGTTTTAGGTGAATAGCTACCATTGCCTAATTTGCTTGCTTTCAGCAACATATCTCTTGGCACTGCTTCAGAAATTCGCATCTTGATATTAATAGATGCATTGTTGTCAGCATTTTCTGTATGTCCACACTCTAGGCATACGAATTCTTCTTGATTCTTTCTATTTCCTTCATCTATATATCCACAATGAGAACACTGAATAGATGTGTATTCTGCATGTATAGTAGATACAGCGATGTTATACTTTCTTGCTATATGTTCAAACTCGTCCTTGATGGACGATAGGTGCATTTCCTTGATCAACCGGTTATAATTTACTCCATCCTTCTCTGCAAACGACTTACCAAAACCATTGTTCAAATCTTCAAATACTGCATGGTTCTCACCATTGGCGATCATCTTTTTGCAGATGCCAACACAGTTATCCTGTGTATGGTGAATGATCTTCCTTCTTAAGGTTTCTACTTTCCTGAACCTGCGTATACCTTGAACATAATTCTTGTTTTCTTCTTTCAGTTTGTCAGTATGCAGAAGTTCCTTGATCAGAGCATCCAGTGCTTCTCGGTTATGATCAGTAGTTATACAATTTGAACCAACTAATTGATTATGCTTTGAATTCGCATCATAACCAACATAGTTGGTACAATTAACGGCATCAGGAAGCTCCCTATCACCTTCATGTGATAGTATTATACGAACCTTATCATTAACGAATGAAACGATATAACTGGTGTCTGTGCCGTTTGTATACTTGTTCATCTTACCGTGCCACTTCTTGGAATACAACACTGGGATCTTTATAGATGAACGAGTTTCAGTCCAACCAAAACATATAAATGCTTTAATAACCGACTTGAAATTATGATTGTAGGAAATAATATCTGTTGCTAATCTACTTCTACCACGGAAGGATAAACTATTGAACTTGATTGGTTCTGGATATCTAGACAGAACATCAATGCGTTTATCAATAGCTAACTTCATCAATCGATCAAATTTGAAACGATTAATATAATCTAACGCTTGTGCATAGAATTTACGTTTTGAATCGAATTCCTCATTTATTATTGATTTCTCTAAATATTGAATTGTATTATCATTACCATATCGAGCTAAGAAGCTAAGTACTTTTGTAAAAACAGTGGATTCCATCTTACGGATGATTCCTTTCTGATCACCTTTCTTCTTATCTTTTGTGTTTCGTTTGTAGAATGTCATTTCTAATGATTTAACTTTTTCAAACATCATATGTTTCTGGATAGCAGAAAATCGGTTCTGGTATCGATTGAACACATCATCACATATTTGCTTAGTAAAGTTACTATGGACTCTGTCTTTTATTAATGGAAGCATTGATTTCTGGAAGTCAATCTTGCTCATAGACAAATATTTCATTAGATCAGAATTTATCAACAAAGCCAGTTCGTTCCGGACATCACGCAAAAGTTCAGCTTGCTTCTTAAGCAAGCAATGTTTTCTATCTGTCAATTGATCAGAATAGAAACTCATGCTATATTCGGAACTTATCTTCATTTTTTACTTATCATTATCCAGTGCAGTTTGAATCAAATATCTTACAAACTCACCTTTATTCATACTCCGTCTGGAAGCAATAGCTTCCAGTTGTTCAAGTAGATTTGGTGATATACGGACACCTAATAATTCAGTATGTATTTTATCCCTGCTCATGATATACCCTTGTTATATTTATAGTTTATCAAAATCAGTAAATAATTTTATTTTCGATGAACACAAATTGATTTTGGTAGATTCTAATAGATTTTGGTGGATTTTCATCTATAGACTACCATCCCATATATCTTTCCTTTATTATTGATCCAACCAATATACCATTCTATCCACACCAGATTCCCTCATTCGCTCTAACTCAATAAAGAAGGATTCCCCCAAATACTCTCGCAAGGTCATCAGTGTCCCATCTGTAAAAGCTGGATAACATTGCTCATAATTTATCGAGAACAATTCAGATAGCAATACCCATGACTCGCTATGCTTACAGAACCCTCCTCGATAGTAATCATATACCTCAGGACACATATCATCATAAGGTAAACCCCTTTGGGCAAAGAATATAGGTGCCCCTTCTTCTATAAAGAAGTAGTAATGATGGTAAAAGCGCTCATTAAATGGTGTAGGTTGTAAATCTACTCTCACATACTTACCTTCGACCTTTTTCTCACACACGCACTCAAAATCCATACCCATAAGTATTCCTTGTTTTTGCGACCATTTTCCTAATACAATGATACTGCAGCCCAACATTTCTGCTTCCATTCACCCATCTCATATACCCCTTTAATAGGACGGTGACCTGCATTATAATGACGAGCTTCAGATGCAGTCGCTACTACTAAACCCTCGGGTCCTATCAAATACCTGTCATGCTTTCTACATAGTTTGGTAAGTTCTTGAATAAATTCATCACCTTTTGACCCGTCCGCTTGATCTGCCAATGACTTCCTCATAGGAATAGCATCCCCCTCACATAAGGAATCTATATCCATTTGTACTCTCACTGGTACCGTCATACCTAATTCCTGCATCTCTTTACGAATGTACTTCCAATGATCAGGTGTAGTACCAGTCCCCTCAATACCCGTCTCAACTCTCTCACCACTTTGCTCTTTCCACATAGTTTTGTTTTCCTTGTTTTTGTTGAAGAATTTATCCGTCTGATTTTTTAACTGCAAACTCTAACCTGTGTGACAACTCCACTTTCCAAAAAATGTAATCTCA
>Ga0265294_10011117_pt1 | contig 10150 bp, 10 predicted proteins | sample MunlanPumphouse3_FD_192504 | JGI IMG/M metagenome (GOLD analysis project Ga0265294, IMG submission 192504) | Groundwater microbial communities from a municipal landfill in Southern Ontario, Canada - Pumphouse #3 | ecosystem: Environmental > Aquatic > Deep subsurface > Groundwater | place...
CATGCATCTCTACCACACTGATTCCCTGTCGAAACCATGTCACCCCCTATTATTTCTTTCGACTATCTTGAGAGGCGGGATACCATCCTCAAAGCAGTCCTCCAAGAACTCTGTTAGGTTTTGACACCCTAGCTTGCGGTCCAGGAATTCCCTCAATATATGGATCTTGTCGATCCTTAGAGGGTCTTCCTCTGGTACCTTGGAAAAGAGTTCCAGTTTATACTGGAATTCTTTTCTAAATTGTACGTACGCCCTGTGGAGTTCGAAATCGAACCCCTTGGTGTAGACTCCACTGATTTCCGGTTGGACTATCAGGGCCGGGAACCGCAATCCTGGAATGCAGTTCTTAAACCGCAATCTCTTTTGGAACCTGAGCTGTCTCAGTTCCAGTGGATCGTGCTCCCTTCTCTTCAGTCTTGAGACCTTTAGGGATATCTCATTAAATTTTTTCAGTTCTTCTTTGAAGAACTGAATCGGGTAATATTCTTCCCCTGAAAAGAAGGGGGGTCGGATTTCGGGGTTGTTCTGCAATTGCAGAATCGACCCTATTTCCCTTTCAAGGTGCTCTCTATACTCTGAGAGCTCCCTGAGTTTCCCCTTAAGGAGGTTGCCCTCCCTAACGATCTTTGGGAGATTCTCCGTTCCCACTTCAATAGGAGGGGTTTCCGTTTCAATGGGAGTTTCCACTTCAACATTTTCCACTTCTTCAACAATAAGAGGAGTTCCCATTTCCATGGGATTTTCCTTTTTTACCAATTCCAGTCCTATCATTTTTTCTCCTTCGCACTGCTAGATTGGACTGAATCTAGTTATGCTACTTTTTTTTTAATCTAAACTACCAAGACCCGCACATGGGGGTCTATCCGTAATTCTAAAATACGCAGTTGTCTCAAAATTCGTAAGGCATAATAACACTCCTTACCTATTATTAAATTAATAATATGGTAATAAAATCTTCATAGACACAGTAAGAATTATTACTGTATTTCAAAAAGCTTTATTAACTTCAGAGTATATTCTGGATTTAGGGAGTATATTCTTTGTAATATAAGCTGTCTTATGAATGACTGAGAAACGGGAAACTTTTCATCATTCCTAAAAACTTCTTGTAGATAGCTTAAAGGATATAATAATTCTTCATGTAACATCTGTACTAGGTATTTGGTTCTTATACGTTGTTTAGATAAGAACATGTTAATGGATACTCTAGGTTGTAACCTATTAATGATCACAACTTCCTCTGACGGTACATAATATGGGTCATTTGTAAATCTTACGAAATTTTTATCTTTATATCTATATATGATAATGGGTAGTAGATGAGCCATTTCTATGTCAGTATCATTTTCTATAGAATATAGATGAGCCAGTATAGACCATAAGTTTATCTGTTTTAGAGAGCCTTTATATCGGTCGTCCACTAGAAATTGAGAGGCAAACATATAGTCTATATCTGCCTCAGTCAATACTGAAAATTTAGTGTAAGTGGCCCATTCAGATCCATAATCTCGACTTACAAGATTCTGGCATTTCTTACATTTCAATCCAATATAATAGTCTTCTCGAATGTTAGCTATTCTGAGATAATCTAGTAATTTTATAAGAGAAAGATTAAAGGAATTATACTCTAGAAGAGAAGATAATGGAATCTGCATTAAAGGATACCTGGTATCCCAGATACTGTCTTTGAAAATCAATACAAAGTCTTTAGGGTCATTTCCATCGCAGTGCTTACATCTGTAATCTATATAAGAATTCGCATCCTTTACTCTAGTATAACTGGAGAAGTTAGTAAACTTTCTAATTTCGGTTAGAGTTGGGTATGTTTCTTCCGTGCTATTCATAACTTGAATAGCTCCATACATTCCTTTTCGGTGATAATGGGAATATTGAGATCACTAGCCTTCCTATTTTTGACAGTTCCACTATTGGGGGTGTTAGTTATAAGATAGTCTGTTTTACTACTGACACTGTTTACTACCTTATGCCCATTCATCTCCAGTTTCCTTACGAATTCATCCCTAGGAACAGACAAATCCCCAGTTATAACAAATTTCTTTGACTCTCCAAATTTCTTTACCAGCATCTTATACTCCTTTATTTCCAGAGTCCGTAATAAATACTCTATGATATCTGAGTTTTCTTTTAACCCCATGTATAGGTTCTTAGCAAGAATATCCCCGAACCCTTCAATGGTAGTGACTTTCTTAGTAAATAACCCTAAAGATTCCTCACAGTATTGTAAGATGTCTCTTATAGTATATTTTTCCATAAGAGCTTTACAACGTTTCAGGTTTACCCCAGTAATAGAAAGAGATCCTAGCACTTCGTAGTCGAATTTAGACTTGTTATCGGTTATTATATCTACTATATTTCTTGCAGATATTGTAGTAAACCCTTGGGTGTTCTGGATTTCTTCTTTCAAAGTATCCTTATACAGATCAGTAATATTCTGTATCACCCCGGCTTCATACAGCTTAAGGAGAGTATTAAACCGGATACCTTTCATACCCATATTTATACAATATTGCTCGATCTTACCAACTATCCTTCCAAAGCATTTCTGATTCTCACAACTTATGAATACTTCATTCTCACTCAGGTATAAGTCTTCATTACAAAGTGGGCAGCTCTCTATATATTGTAAAGGTTTACCTCTCTCATTTCGGGATACCACAGAAGAGATATAAGATAGTACGTCATTTCTGAACTGAACTAGAATCTTGTCTCCCTTTCTTAAGTTTAATTCATTAAACCTTTTGTAATTAGCCACTGAGGTAAACTGCTGTTCATTGCCGAAAAAGAATATGGGTTCATATTGGATTACAGGAGTTATTCTACCACTGCGTCCGTAATCAAATCTTACGTCTAGTACTGTAGTTTCTTGTTCTAAGTAATCAAACTTAAGAGCTATCGAGAAGTTAGGCATTCCGGCAGAATAACCTAACTGTCTTCTGATGTCGTCATCTAGAATTTCTATAACTAGACCGTCAAACATGAAATTGGTCATTTCTAATCTAGAGGGAGAATTGATAGCTTCGTAGTACTTTTCAAAATCTGTAATCTGAGTTTGTAGATCTCTCAGCTCTTCGTCTTCAGCCTTTACAAATAACTTATATTGAAAGGGTAGTAAATTTCCGGATTTTTCCTTAACTATATTATCGATTATTGAAAGCTGCTCCAACCTAGAAAGTTCTCTATCAGACTCTAGTAGTCTAATTTCTAATGGAACTAAAGACAGATACTTATAAAAGTCTGCACCATCATTGCGGTGTATTATACCTGCTACAACTGAACGATTATTAGCGTACTTTACATTCGTGTTATTGATCAATGCTAAGTAATTTTCATCCGTAGTAATCACTTCATATCTCACCGCTATGGGTTCATTCAGAGGATGCACTATACTATGTTTATCTTGAAAGATATGGGTAACGTTCTCTCCGACACCGTTTTTTCCTCTAGTGGTTGCGGAAGTAACTTTTCCATTCTCATCATATGTAATACATACTGAATTTCCGTCATATTTCAAGGATACTATAAAACTGAAGTCATCACTCTGTAAATATTTCGTAAGCCCATTGAACCATGCTTTTACTGCGAGAAAACTGTTAGCTTTCTCTAATGTTCCCAAAAGATTGACAACTTTATGGTTTAATTTCTGACTTTTAGAGATTGCAGTTGTGAAATTTAGGTCACTGTCTCGCTGCAATTTATAAATTTTTATTACATACCTATATTCCTTTAGTAATTGATCGAATTGGGAATTAGAAATTATAGGTTGATCTGTAAGATAATATGCGTTATTACATTCTTTCAGGTATTCTTTGATAGTAAGAAGGGACTTTTTAACTTCTTTTTTGGTTCCTCTAGGATTCTGTAAGGTCCTCAAAGCTATACTGAACGTCATGACATCTCCCCTATGATTTTAAAATTAATAAGTAAAAGAAAAAGGGGCCTAAGCCCCTAATTGATGTAGCTATTAAAGATATTAGCTACATCCACCATTCTTTTGAATTCAAATTGTTTCTCTTCTTCGGACTCTACAAATAGCCCCTTTAGTTCAAAGAAACTTTCTCTATACTGCTCGTCTATTTCATGAAATAGACGTTCTACAATACCAGGGTGATTAAACATACTATACAGTATAAAGTCATAGAAGTCCTCATGGAATAAATCCAGAGTACTTCTTAGTATATCTCCCTCCACCTTAGATAGAAATAACTCTTTACTTAAGACTTTAGAATGCATGAAGACTTCAGTGTAAAGAGCATCCCTAAGAGATATAACTAATTTTAAAAATCCCCAAGAGAAAGTTACTGGAAGAGTCTTAAAAACTTTTAATAACTCTTCATAAGGATCCGGGGTTTTCTTTGTCTTAGGTTTAGGTTTAAAAAAGAGTATATACCCGATGACTAAAGGTATTGTCAGCATGAGTATAAATCGTATCAGACTAAGAGTACTTGACATGAGATAATCTCCTTATTTTATAGTGAGTATAGTTATAACCATACTCACTATAAAAATATATGCTTGAATTTACGTTAGTTAATAAAAGAACCAATTAATATATCTTTTGTCTGTGCAGACAAACCTTTCCCATAATAGTATAGGAGTTCGGCCAATCCTTTAAATATACCATTTAAATTATCTAATACCCAGGAATCGTTTCCTGACAGATCTTGATACATTGCAACGTTTCTGAAGTCTATTAGCTCTCTTAGACTAATATCTTTCACCAGATTATTGCTTATTATATCTTGAAATCTACATACGAGAGTCCAATTCAGTTTATCTTTAAAGTACACTATATCTGCGGGGCTAAGTTGCTGATACCTAGATACAAAGTCCCAGTCTAGTCTATCTGCGTAGTCTTCTATTCTTGCAGCAGATAACGGTTGATATTTAGCTAATATTCTGAACAGACTTTCTTGTTTTCCCGGCATCACATCGAAAGGAGAATTTCCATCTAACTCAGATATCGACATAAGGTTCTCTTGGTATATCACTAGCAGTACCGGGTGGAGTTTATTGATATACCGGCGTAAGAAAGTTTCGGATAGTGATTTCTGATGCTTGGTAATATAGTTGGCATCTAGTTTATCAAAATGAGTATCCATAAAAGTCTCAGACAAGGTCTGATATTTAGAAACTAATTTAAAATCTAAAAATTCTAAATGAGCCTCCATGAAAGCTTCAGAAAGAACTTGATACTTACAGATGTAGTGCCAATTCAACCAATACCTATATTTATGTATAAAGGCTTCAGAAAGGACTTGATACTTACAAATTATCTTAGTCTTCAAGTAGCACTTATATTCCTCTAAAAAAGAAACTGAAACAGGAACCTTGGTGAATATCCAGTTATATGGAATCTTTCCTATGAACTCAGATCTTAAATTGTTTTCTGTAAAGAAAGTGGACCCATTTGCCACTAAATTCTTATTGTTAATAAGATATTTATACGACATCCTAGGGTGGTTTTTGAATGTAGCTAAATAGTAACTATAGGAAAAATTCTGGTATTTTAATAATAGTCTAATATTGAGCCTATCCAAATTTTCTGTCATAAAGCTTTCACTAAGTGTCCTGAATTTACTAACTAACTGCCAATCAGATTCAGACATGATATCTTTCTTTGAATTGATAAACTCTGTAGTAATAGAATCCTGATACATCAGTAAATAAGGAAAGTATAGTGTACTGAGATTAGCATCGATATATTCTATTGAAAGTTTCTGGTACTTACTGATCAGTTTCATGTCCAGCTTTTCTTTATTATTATCAATGAAACTCTCAGATAGCGTCTGAGCTATTGAAACTATTCTGTAGTCTAAAAATTCTGACAGCAAATCTATAAACTCCTCTGGCATTTCAGTAGAGGATATTAATTTCCATTTTATTTTATCTTTGCTGTTTCTGATGTGGTTGATGTTCTCCTTAATATAAGTGTAGGATCTTAACTTTATTAGAACTCTCATTATAAATGTATTGAAATATTTTACTTCTTCCATCTTTTACTTCCGTAGATTATATTAAAATTTTGTTATCCATAAAAAAAAGGAAGCCTTGGCTTCCTTTATATTAGTGTGCTCAAGTTTCATATGAATTTATATGAAACTTTATACGTCGTCATAATAAATATTTATATATTTACTCTTACGTATGTACTCGGTTGAGCTTACCGAGAGCTGTCTATGCTAAGTTTAATATATTTATAACTGCGTTAGTATCAATCATCATCAGAAGATTCTTCATCATCATAAGCTAATTCATCCAGATAATTTTCGAAATAACTTTCGTCGTATGTTTTTCCTGAAGGCTTAAAAGGTGTTGAATCGAAGAGAAGATCTTCTTCTACCTTAGTAAAAGGGGTAAACATAATAGTCATACCAGGATCCCCTGCACTAGAAAATGTTAAAGAAACATGTCCCATATAAGAGGGGTGTAGACTACGATATCTTAACCCAACATTAGAAGATTTACCTGGTGTAATCATAGATTGAGGGCCTTTAAAGGACCCCTTCAGAGCGCTATTAAATAAATCCATTCCGTTCACAGAATTGTTGTAGCGCAGCAGGTCTAATTGAACGAGTTTCTTAATTACTATATTAAGTTTAACATTAGAGAACACTGACTTGAGCTGCTCGAAAGTATTCTTTTTCTCATTCTTATTATTTAGCATTCTATAAGTAGCTTTACTAAACTTTCTAAGCAGAGGGTTTACCATATACTCGTACAATCTCAGTCTTTTATTTTCCAGATGCATATTATCTTTTATAGAAAGGTCATAGTAATTCTGGATCATCCATCGTACTACGGCATAAGTGTCTTCTTTGTCCCGTTCACTAACTTTTAAGACTTTTTTAGTTCTGGCATCTAATATTCTTTCAAAACTAAGAATGATAGAGCGAACCTTGTCTATTTGATTATTTAGATTCTTAGTAAATATCGAACCAAGCTTCTTTTTCCAGTAGTCCCCTTCTTCTAAGTTCTTAAATTTAGGTTTACTTTCTAGTAAAAAATCTATCATAGAACATACAAAGTTATTAAAGTCTAGACTGCCTTCTTTAAATTTGTCTTGATCCACCGCCAGATATAGCTTATTACCTACCTGGAAGGTAACTGAATTAGAGTCTGTTAACTGACAGGGAGACTCTAGTACGGTTATATATTCACTGTAACCGAAGTAAGAAATGGTTTCATTTATCCCAAAATTAGTTACGTAGTAGTAGAGAAAGTTTATTTTCTTACTAAATAGATTAAGGTCAAATATTCTTCCTTTAATTACATTTTCCTCATTCATGTCTTTAAATTCTGCCAGTCTGTATCTTAGGACTATGGGGAGTAAGAGTGTTTTCAGAACTAATTGCCTTCTTTCACCGTGCCCTACTACATAGGTGTCTTTATCAACTATCTGCCATATCGGAAAGTAATAATTCCCATTATGGATAAAGTAAAAACGATCTATTATCTTAGGAAATAATACAGGCACTTCTATTTCCTCGGAAAGTTCCTTTTTATGTTTGTTACTGTGACCTGTAACTCTGAAACGCATCTTAATTAGATTCATTCTTGAGGAATTCACATTCTTATCTTCTTTCAGTACAGATTCTCTCTCATTCCCTATAAATTCGCTACCCATATATTCAATTCCTTTGACTATATTAAGGGCTTCGCAAATGTCATCAATATACTGCATAATGTTTTCTTTATCCTTAAGATAGATAAAGTCGAGATTGAATTTCTCGGTATTTTGTAAACTGTAATCTTTTAAGAAAGATTTCATTACACTTCCTCATATATTTATATATTTACTATATAATATCTGTTTAATATTATGCTTATTTTTGAATTTTCGTCCTACATTATAATTTGTTTGTTAGTTCATTTTTATTTTTCCAAATAAAACATGAGGTGAGCGTAATAACAATTCGTTAAACTTATATACAAAAAATAAAATCCTCACAGGAGCCCACAATGATTAAGAAAGATCTTGTAAAACACATCGCTACTCAAGCTGGCTGTACTCTGGAAGAAGCAGAGAAGTTGCTGGTGATTTTCCTTGAAGGAATCGAAAAGAGTCTTAGAGAAGACGCTGAACTGAAGATTATCAACTTTGGTTCTTTCCAAGTTAAGGAACGCGCCGCTCATCGAGGTAAGAACCCGAAAACTGGTGAAGCTATCGATGTTCCCGCCTCTAAGTATATCAACTTCCGTGCCTCTAAACAGCTTAAAGAAAGAGTTACTTCTCCTAAGAAGACTGCTGCTAAAAAAGCAACCGTTATTAAACGGAAGAAGAAATAACACTTTTCATCTACAAAAAAATGGAATAATGCAAATTTGCATTATTCCATTTTATATGTCATCTTAGGATCATTAGAAATCCTTGATCCCCGTCGTCAGACTCTAAGATAATGATACCATCTTTTTTAGTGAAACCGCTAGGATAGTCGATATCGTTTTCGGCTATATATTCAAGAAGCTTTTCTTGAGACATATCCTTTATTTTATCGAACTCATCAGCATCTACCGTGTAAGAAATTGCTATATTTAGAGAGGGCGTCACCCAAATTACAGGAGTATCATCATTCATGCTATACTTATCTTCCCAATATTCGACATCAGCTAAATCATAGTTCTCACGTTCGAAAACTTCAATATCTTTTATCTCAGACCATCTCGAACGGCATCCGTGACTATTGTAGAATATTTCTTCTTTCATAGAATCCACTTGTTTTTGAAATGAAAATCGGCAATATTTGTTGGCAGATCAAAAGCAACAGATGGCACTTTACTGATTTTGTCCAGATCAAACTCTACTTTAGATATCAACTGATTACTGCCGATCCAATCATTAAACCCAGTGATAGGGTTTCTCATAAAAACTGTACCACCGTCCAAGGGAGTTACAGGTATCCCATACAGGATTTCATCGTCATATTCGAACTTCCACCAGTCTCTCTCTGATATATCAACTGGAGTATGTATTATGCCACACAACTTCCATTTAGTATCTTTAAAATTTTTTAAGAAAAACCAGCCTCTCATCACAGCTTTTCCCGAAAAGTTCATTATCACTTCTCTATCACTGTAGCTGCTGACCCCGCCACTTTGCCCTATCATTACTGCGACGTCGTCAAACTTAAAAGAACGTACAAATTTAGTAGGGTCGGGTATCGATTGAAAAACAAGCTGTTCTTTATTCATCATTGCTAGCGCAGAAATGCTATCGTACGCCGTCTTATCGTAATCTATCAATTTAAATCTAATCATTTTTACCTCAAAATTTTTTTATTTTACTATCATAAATAAAAAAACAGAGTGCACTAAATCAGTACACTCTGTTTATATTTTACTTACCAGCCCCAGTTATCGAGATCTACAATCTTCTCTGTGACGCTGTTTACACGAGCAGTCTCAGGGGTGGAGTTGTAGGCGAGAACCTTTGGGTACTGGTTTCTAATTCCCATTTGCTTCAAGGCATCGATAGCCATGAAGCTTACGAGAACTACGTCTACCCGCCTAGACAGTTCTTTCAAATACCAAAGACTATTTTCACTGAGTTCACTCACACTCATGGTAGCCTTTATAGGAAGGGCTAATGGAGCAGGAGTGAACTTTCTCTTAACAACTATCTTATCAAGATAGTCAAATGAGATGCTGTTGTTAGCAGCAGCTGCATTCATTTCTTCCTGACAAGACGTGCCATCTGAGAAGCTGTAGCCATGCTTGCTAGTAATGGCGACGGTTTCGCCATTAGCTAGCTTATGGACTGGGAATTCAGTTCCCAGTACGTATATCATTTCCATAGGACCTCCTTGCAGGATTCTTTACGCCTACAAGATATGTTTGCCACATTATCGTATGGCTCGGTTCGTTTTGTCTATCTGTAGACAAGGATGAACTTCCTTCTGGGTCATATATAAAATGACCACTATGCCTTATATGCTTAAGACACGTTTTGTCTAAGTTATACTCTTGACTAGAGTGCACTATATTAACTATCCCTCGATATAGTTGCTTGCGAGGGTTAAGATAGTATGTTTACCTACTATCTTAAAACGGAGGAAGGCAACCAGTCTGGAAGCTCTTTCCAAGAGATGACTCTCTCAGTGATATCTTCCATTGTGATATTGTACCCGCATTG
>Ga0265294_10011119_pt1 | contig 10150 bp, 7 predicted proteins | sample MunlanPumphouse3_FD_192504 | JGI IMG/M metagenome (GOLD analysis project Ga0265294, IMG submission 192504) | Groundwater microbial communities from a municipal landfill in Southern Ontario, Canada - Pumphouse #3 | ecosystem: Environmental > Aquatic > Deep subsurface > Groundwater | place...
GACTTCTATACGGTTGAGGGATTGGTCAGGGACCTGAAGCGCGAGCATGGTGTCTCGCATACCGGGGCCATCCTCACGTTCAACGGGATCGTCAGGGAATGGACCGGCACCGAGCGGACTGAGTACATGGAGTTTGATGAGACCGTCGATGCCCTGGCAGAGAGCCTCCGGCAGGAGATAGAATCCGTTCCCGGGATCATCGGCGCACGGTTCCATCACCGGAAGGGGCGGCTCTACGCCGGGGATGATCTCACCTACGTTGCTATACTCGCAAAACACCGCCAGGAAGCATTCGCCGCCGCGAGCAGGGCGATCGACCGGTTGAAGCAGGAACTACACGATGTGGAGCTGTAACATCTATGCACGATAAAAAACGGATGTTTGGAACGAACGGCGTCCGAGGGGTGGTCGGGGATATGATAACGCCGACCCTCGTCCTCAAGATCGGCGCTGCACTCGGTTCGATGCGGAAAGGCACCATCGCCGTCGGCAGGGATACACGGACGTCCGGCGAGGCCCTGGTCCACGCCCTCAAAGCCGGCCTCCTGATGACCGGGTGCGACGTGGTGGATATGGGCATCCTCCCCACGCCGGCCCTGCAGTACATCATAAAGATCGATGACCGGTTCGCCGGCGGTGCGATGATAACCGCATCCCACAACCCCCCTGAGTATAACGGCGTTAAAGTCATCGAAGCCGACGGGACCGAGATGGCGGACGACGAGATCATCAAACTTGAGAACCGGTTCTTCGCCGACGAGTTCGAAGCGGTCGCCTGGGACAGTGTCGGGAGAGAGGCCGCCGCACCCGAGCGCATCGAGGAATACATCCAGGCGATCGTGAGGCACTTCCCGGCAGGCATCGGTAACGGCATGACCGTTGTCGTCGACCCCGGTTCCGGTCCTGCGGCCCTCACCACCCCCCTCATACTCGAGAGAATGGGCTGCCGGGTTCACACTATCAACGCCCGGATCGACGGCACCTTCCCGGGCCGTATGCCTGAGCCGACCCCTGAAGGGCTGCAACCCCTCTCGGAGATGGTCATCGCAACGGGTGCCGCCTTCGGGGTGGCGCACGACGGCGACGCCGACCGGGCAGTCTTTGTTGATAACAGGGGACGCTATATAGAAGAGAACTATGAGTTCGGCCTGATAGAGGACTACGTCTGCCGCAGAAACCCCGGCGGCCTCATCGTCACCCCGGTCGCCACCTCCCGGCTTATCCAGGATATCGCCGATAAGCATGGGTGCACCATCGACTACACCCCTGTAGGAAGTATCTATGTTGCACGGCGGATGATCGATCTCATCAGCCAGGGGGAGACCGTCTCGTTTGGCGGTGAAGGGAACGGTGGTCTGATCTACTCCGACCATCAGTTCTGCCGGGACGGAGGTATGACCGCTGCAATGATGGTAGCGGTTCTTGCGGATCAGGGTGAGAAAGATCTCGCGGTTCTCATCGACGATCTCCCGGTCTACCACCTGATCAAGGAGAAATATCCCGCCCCCGACCCGGCCGTTCTGGTCCGCACCGTCGAGGAGGCATTTGGGAGGGAGATCGTCGAGAAGATCGACGGCATCAAGATCATCAGGGCTGATGCATGGGCGCTGGTGCGGGCGTCGGGCACGGAACCTATGGTCAGGATCATGATCGAGTCAAGAGATCCGGGCATCGCCGATGCCCTGTACCAGGAGATCGTGCAGGTGATCGGACCGGGCTGATCTCCCCGCTCCTGTGCAGGCGAAGTCCACCCCCCGCAAGTTAAATGTTCTATTCACGGAGGTGTGAATGAGACTCACTTTCCCCCATATTTCAGGCATTCCAGGGGATCTCTTAAAATTCCATCAAAGAATACCTTTGCGGGAACGAAGCAATCTATATATACGATGATTGATATGCATGATACAGAACCTGCTGGAGAGCGGTGATCAAAAATGGATGGTAAGCCACAGATGAATCAAAAAATTATATCTGCAGTCTCTTCCGGTGATCCGCGTGAGGTCGAGAAGGTAGCTTTAGATATTGCGGAGACCCGGACGAGGAAGGAGAAGAGATCTCTCTATGAACAGATGAATGCAGCCCTGATAGAGGCAGCATTCGAGGAGAACCAGCCAGAACTCTTAGGCCAGCTTGTTGAGGTGACAAAAGAGGAGGTATTTGATCTTATCCGGCGCATCACTGGACTTTACCGTGAGACCAGGGATGAGACGTGGTTCCTCACAATATTTGCCCTGATCGACAAACTCGACCGCAAAAGCCACCAGTCCGATATACTTGCCGAAGTCTCCCGTGATCTGGTGCAGGCAGGGGTCGATACCGGCGATATCCACTACATCTGGAAGGGAGAAGAAGCCTTCAACCAGATCAGTATCCGTAAATATCGCTCTGCTATCCTCTCTGATATCATCCCGCTCTTCATCCAGTACGGGCAGAAATACCAGAGTGTCGATATCATGCAACACGCTCTTCAGACGCTCTCCGAGATAAGCGACATATCGAGACAATCCCAGCTCCATGCCGATGTTGCCCGGGCTATCGCTGCTACCGGTATCGAGATGGGCGATATCCACCTTGTGATCAGTAGCATTTTAAGTGCTACTGAGATCGACCAGAAGATCCGGCGTACCAACTCGATCACTGACATCGTGGATGCCACCTGGCGTTCTCCGCTGAAAAAAGAGATCGTCGATATCGAAAAAATTGTAGATTATATCTCCAGGATTCCCGAAGAACGGCTCACGGAGGTTCTTGCGATCCTGACCGAGCACCTCCTCGACCGCCAGCGGGACAAGAAAGATGTCTACGCTCGTTTGCTCAGGCTCGATGACGAGAAGCTCTGGGCCGGCCAGACCCTTGTTCTCGAACTCCTGAAAAAGGCGGAACGTAGCGGAGATCGATGGTATCTCGACAAGGCGTTTGAGTTCAATGCCAGGAGCATGGTAGAGACCCAGCTCCCTATTGAGGAGATCGTCCTCTCCGGCATCGCGGTCGTCGAGAAGAGCGGCAACCCGACCATCCTCCTCGATGTCGCACCGCTGATCGACGAGTCCTGTGATGTTGCAAAGGCTGCCCACCTCTATCGGCAGATCACCGATGCCCTCTCCAGGATGGGCGACTTCTACCACGCGATCGAGGTCATGAAAAAAGCCAGCGCAACCACCCAGAGGATCAATGCCCAGTTTTTCGACACCAGTGTCCGCCTGATCAAGGATGGCATCAAACGTGACGAGATCGGGCTCGTCCGTGAAAACATCCTCGCCACACTGGATACCGATATTATCGACTCGCTGATACACCAGGCGGTGACCGACTTCTGCAAGGACTACACCTTTGGCGAAATCGTCGGGCACACATCAGCAATAAAAGAACTTGTCCGGTTACACCAGGCACAGGATACCCTGCTCTTCGAATGCAACAACATCCTGATCGGGCGGGGTTTCATCCGCCAGGAGGATCCATCCGACCTCGTGAACCTGGTAAACCAGATCGAGGATCAGACCCTGCGTGAGCAGGCTATTATGGCTATCGTCGTCGAGATGGCACGGATCGGCGTCGCCCGAAAAGACCGGGATCTGCTCCGGCGTGCGACCGCACTCACCTGTGAGATCATGGATCAGCAGGCGCGGGCTGAGGCGCTTGGTGGTGTCGTGGACCAGACGGCTATCCTTGCCGTGGAGGATGGCGACCTTGAACTCCTCCACGGCATGCGGGTCCTCTCTGCATCCCTGTTGGAACCGGATCACTGCCTCTTTGCGATGGGCAAGGTTATCCACGGACTGATCATGTACGGGATCGAGCAGCTCTCGCTTCAGGCGCTCGATGAGGCAACCCAGATCCTCGCCCAGATCACTGATCCGTCACTGCAACGACACCTGGTCGACCCTCTCATCGAGGGTTACATCCGTGTCGGAAGCCTGCAGGCGGCAGACCACCTCTCCCGGGGCGGTGCCCGGGTCTTCGAAGGCATGATGGAGCCTTTCACGATCGCGTTCGATCTCCTCAAGGCCCTCACTCCACATGAGGAGATCTCGATCAGGATAGCGAGTTACATCGACATCATGCTCGAGTATACCCAGGTCTATGCGAGCCCGATCTTTGCCATCCCGATGGCACTCCTCTCCCTGGAGATCGAGGATAAATACGAGAGGACCGCCATGATCCAGCGCATCCTCACGTTCTTCACCGAGTATGTCAGGGAGTTCGACCTGACCGATCCCTATGAGGTGATGTCCCACCTGCTGGAGAGTATCGCAGGAGCGACTGAGACACCGCAGGTGCTTGAACTGATGTACCGCCTCTTTGAGTATACCGGTGATATCTATTCACGGTATTCAGGTATGTACCGGATCGTCGGCGCCTACACGGCTCTCGGCAACGAAGAACGGGCTGAGGAGATCGTCGAGAGGCTGCATGAGACTATAGGCGCCATCGCGGACCCCTCTATCCACACGATCATGCTCTCCGACCTGGTGGGTCTCATGGCCGGGATCGACCACACCGCGGCCAGGGACTATCTTGTTGAAGCTCAGGGGATGCTCAGGTTCATCGGTCCGGAGCGGGAGGCGTTCGTCAGGAAGAACCTGATCTACGCCGCAAGGAACCTCAACGCGGCCAACCGGCTGGAAGAGAATGTCGATTGGGCAGTTGAGCAGGTCAGCAGGATCGAGGATCCTGTGGAGTACGTGGATGCACTGGCGGCCGTCTTTGACATGGTCAGTGAACCCATCCAGAGAAAGGAGATCCTCTCGGCCATGTGCTATACCGTGGTGAGCATCCCTTCCCCATATGTCCGGCTCTCGATGCTCTTTGACGTGACGCGGTTTGCCGAGACTTACGGCGATGAAGAGGAGATCGATGAACTGCTGAAGGGCATGGAGAGGACAGCAGAGAAGATCCAGATCCCATTCGTCACCGCCATGACACGACAGCGTATGGCCCGATTGCTCTTCTCTTTTTACCGGAAGACCGGGAGGCTGGCCGTGCAGCAGCGGGCCATCGATGTCGTCTCCTCCATCAACGATGATCGTATCCGCTACAGCATGATGGTCCAGCTCGAGCAGGCAATGCCTCAGTCCTGGAAAAATACCGTTTTTGGCAAGATACTCGATTGCCGCGAGAAGATCCGGCGCGGCGAGTACACCACAAAGGATATGATGACGCTCGACCGGGCTATCAGGTCGGCGCCCGACCGGGCCCGGCGGTCGATCTACTACACTGAACTCTTCCTCATGGCCAGGAACGCGGGGCAGCATGAACTTGCGGAACGGATGCTCGATAGTGCGCTTGGTGAGGCAAAGATCATCAGACCTCTCTCCCGGCGGGCCTTCGCACTCGGGGATATGGCGTGCCGTATATACGCAGAACACTATACCGATCGATCCAGGGAGGTTCTTGATATGGCTGTGAGTGAGGCCCTCAACATCCGTGACACAGATATCCGGGATAGGGTATACGATGAGCTGGATATGTCCATACAGGTCGTCCAGGAGCACTGGTTGTGAAGACGATCGAGATCTGGCTATCAGGAAGGGTGCAGGGTGTCGGGTTCCGTGTATGTATACGGAAGATCGCCACCAGCCTTGGCGTCGGTGGCGAGGTCATGAACCTCCCCGACGGGAGGGTGCTCATCACCGCGACCGGGGAGCCCATCGTCCTGGAGAAGTTCGTATCCATGCTCTACGGGTGTCCCCGGGTCGTCATCAGGGATCGCATTTCGCAGGAGATCCCCCTCACCCGCTACCCTGCGTTTACGATCCAGCGGGACGCCTACCAGTACAGCACGTGAAACTCAGCGTTTGTAAGGAGTGCATCCCGAAGGATCTGCACCTGTGTATCGATCCGGGTCTGATCGATGGAGTCGCGGAGTGCCTGGACGAGCTGATTTGAGAGGTTCGTATCCAGGTAACACCTCTTCTCGCTACATTCGTAGTCATTCTCCGAGATCTCCTCCCTGGCAAACCTGATGACGATGCGGTCTACCATCATCGCTTTCTGTGGTTCAATGAGATCATAAACAAGACTCCCGGCCCCCTCGTGGAGCATGCCACGGTCGGGGTTGAGGTGGGCGCCGATCGTGGAGACGCAACAGTTGCCATAGAGCATCGCGTAGCCGAGTGAGAACATGGCGTTGACCGGGTCGTTATATGGGCGAGCTGCCCGGCGGCGGAACCCGAGTTCCGGCGGTGTTGTGCGGGAGAGGATCTCGTAGTACATGTCGCCGGTCAGGCGGGAGAGCCTCCGGATCCCCTCCATGGTGACAGAGGCTGCAAGTTCCTCCCGGGCCTGGTAGAGGAAGTCGAGCTCCCCGGCGTAGAAGATGTCCCGGCCGATGCAGTCACAGAGTTCATCGAGGAGGAGAAGTCTTGACTGCAGGCCTGCAGATGCGAGTGACTGCGCGAACCGGTAGGGGGTCGCCCGTTCCTGGGCGGTGCGCACCCCGTCCTCCGGCTGGTAGCCATAAGGGTAGAGGTAGCCGACAGGGGTGCCGTCGATATCAAAGAATGTGATGGCAGTGCCGGCTTTGAGGAGGTTTGTCACCGCCGAGGTGTGCAGGGTATGGCCACCGACGATCAGGAGGTGCCTTACCTTCTGGAGTGGGTAGTGCCTAGTGGTACTCCCGTGCGCGATGACCAGTTCCCGTGTCGTTGCCTTGATGTGCCCCCCGTAGCCGAAGACAGGAATCCAGGGTTGTGCCGCTGTAATACTATCCCTCTGCAAGTGAATAGTGGGCGCCTTTTGGTGATTAATGCATCGAAGTAGCGGTGTACCGGGCGAACGCACTGCTATGGGCAGGCGGGCCCGGTTGCCGGCGCAACCCCGGACTGTCACGGTGTGGCATGCCATGGGTTAACAAACCTTTTCCGCACCGACCGCCCACATAGAGGTAGATATACCCGGCAGCCTCGTCGCCATGTCGCAACGTCCGGCCGTCGGGCACAGATGGCTACCATATCAGCGTGCGGCCGGTTGGGGGACTCTTCCCCCTTCTTCGGCCGGCGGCATACCGATGGGATACATATGTTCTGGAACAGGGCGATGGAGACAATCCGGCCTGACGAACTCGCGGATCTTCAACTGAAACGGCTGAAATGGACGCTTCGTCAGGCGCAGGAAGTAGGATTATACAGGAAAAAATTCAGGGAGGCGGGCGTCTCTCCGGACGACATCAGGACGCTTGACGATGTGGTGAAACTCCCCTTCACCTATAAGCCGGAACTCCGGGCCGGGTATCCGTTCGGCCTTTTTGCGGTCCCGCTCAAAGAGGTCGTGCGTATCCACACCACCTCCGGCACGACCGGGAAACCGACGGTCGTCGGCTACACCCGGAAGGATCTGGATAACTGGTCGGAGCTGATCGCGCGGAACATGACCATGATCGGACTCGGGGAGGATGATGTCTTCCAGAACGCGGTCAATTATGGTCTCTTCACCGGGGGTCTCGGGTTCCATTACGGCGCCGAGAAGATCGGCATGACCGTGATCCCGAGCGCGACCGGGAACACCCGCCGCCAGATCGAGATGATCGAGGACTTCGGGGTGACTGTCATCCACTGCACGCCGAGTTACGCCCTCCACCTCTCTGAGGTGGCCCTGTCCATGGGAAAGACCCTTGATACCCTGCGGGTCGGTATATTCGGGGCCGAACCCTGGTCTGAGAATATGCGGACCGAACTCGAGCGACGTCTCGACCTGAAGGCCTACGACAGTTACGGCCTCTCCGAGATGTATGGTCCAGGTGTGGCGTTTGAGTGCCCGGAGCACAGCGGCCTCCACCTCTGGCACGACTGCTACCTCGCTGAGATCATCGATCCCGAGACAGGTGAGCGTCTCGCCCCCGGCGAGCGGGGGGAGCTCGTCATAACGCCGCTCGTCAAGGAGGCGTTACCGCTCATCCGCTACCGGACCGGCGATGTGACGCGGTTGATCGAGGGCGAATGCGCTTGCGGTCGCGGCGTGCGGATCGAGAGGATCACCGGCCGGAGCGACGATATGCTTGTCATCCGGGGGATCAACGTCTTCCCGTCGCAGATCGAGCACGTGCTCCGATCCCTCCCCGAGGTCGGGGAGCAGTTCATGGTCTACGTCGACCGCACGAAGCACCTCGACGAGATGATCATTGAGGTGGAGATGACACGCGCCGGGTTCTCGGGCGAGCTCCAGGATCTTACCCGCATCCAGAAGAGGATCGCCGGCGAACTCCACGATATCCTCGGACTCCGGACCGCCGTGAAACTGGTTGAACCCGGATCCCTGCCCCGGTTTGAGGGGAAGGCGAGGCGGGTTATCGACCGGCGGAGGGATCTCTGATGGGGTGCTGGAACCGGAGCGTCGAGGCGATGCCGCCCGAGGATCTCCGGGAAGTCCAGTACAAACTCATAAAGTCGCTGATCGGGCGCATCTATGAGACGAGCGAGTTCTACCGCCGGCGGATGAAGGAGCAGGGGGTCCGGCCTGACGATATCGGGTCGCTTGCAGATCTCCGGAAGCTTCCGTTTATGTATAAACAGGATCTCCGGGACAACTACCCGGATGGGCTCTTCTGTGCACCAAAAGATGAGCTGGTCCGGTATCATGTCTCATCCGGCACGACCGGAAAACCGACGGTCGTCGGCTACACCCGGCACGATATCGAGAACTGGAGCGAGTCGCTCGCACGCGCGTTCTCGTCCTGCGGTATCGGGCGCGGGGATGTCCTCCAGGTGAGTTACGGCTACGGTCTCTTCACCGGGGGTCTTGGAGTCCACTACGGCGCCGAGCGTGTCGGTGCAACCGTCCTCCCGACGAGCGTCGGGAACACCGAACGCCAGATCGAACTGATGCAGGATCTCCACACCACCGCCATCGCCTGCACCCCCTCCTACCTCCTCCACATGGGCGAGGCGGCCGAGAGGATGGGCGTCTCCATCAAGGATGACACCGACCTCCGGGTGGGGTTTCTCGGAGCGGAGCCCTGGTCTGAACAGATGCGGGGCCGGATAGAGGATTGGCTTGGGATCCGTGCATATGACATCTACGGCACGAGCGAGCTCTCCGGGCCCATGTTCACCGAGTGCTCCGAACAACAGGGTATCCATATCTGGGGTGACCTCGCCTTCGTCGAGGTCATCGATCAGGAGACCGGCGAGGTGCTCGAACCCGGTGAGCGGGGGGAGATGGTCGTCACGATCCTCCAGAAGGAGGCGTTTCCCCTGATCAGGTATCGGGTCGGGGATATCACCGTCCTGGACGACGCTCCCTGTGCCTGCGGGCGGACCCATCCGCGTATCCAGAGGATCCAGGGGCGCGTGGACGATATGCTCATCGTCCGTGGAATCAACGTCTTCCCCTCACAGGTGGAGCACGCCCTGCTCGAGATACCCGAGGTCGGCCGGCACTTCCAGATCGTCGTCGACCGGAAGGGTGCGCTTGATGCCATGCTCGTGCGGGTGGAGGTGAGCGAGGAGGCGTTCTCGGACAAGATCACCGATCTCATGATGATCAGGAAGATGGTTGAGCACCGCCTCCGGGGCTCGCTGAACGTGGGCGTGGCCGTGGAGCTGGTCGAACCCGGTTCCCTCCCGCGTTTCGAAGGTAAGTCAAAGAAAGTCGTTGACAGGAGGTCATTGTAATGGGAAAATCATATATTATCAAACAGATCTCAATCTTTTCAGAGAATCGTCCCGGACGCCTGGCAGCTATCGCCAGCGCACTCCGGGATGCGAGGATAAACATCTTCGCGTTCAGTATAGCCGAGGCGAACGGGTTTGGGGTCGTCAGGGCGCTTGTGGATCGCCCGGAGGATGCCCACCGGACGCTGACCGATCTCGGGTTCCGCGTCTCGTTCACCGAGGTTATCGGTGTTCGGATGCGCGATGAACCCGGTGGTCTCTCTGAGATCGCGGCGGTCCTCGGGGATGCCGGGGTCAACATTGAGTATGCCTACGCTTACTCGGGCAGAGACGGGGCGGTCCTGATCGTGCGCGTCGATCAGGTCGAGGATGCTGTCCGGCGGATCCTTGATTGCGGCGGAAAACTCCTCAAAGCGTCTCTCTTCCAGTGAATGAGTAGGAGATCGGGGATTTCGTTCTGGTTCCCGATCTCAAACGACAGATCTCACCGGCGATGGGATGGCGCTACGTAGCCGGCAATTGTGCCGCAGATGCTCTATCAT
>Ga0265294_10011122_pt1 | contig 10150 bp, 8 predicted proteins | sample MunlanPumphouse3_FD_192504 | JGI IMG/M metagenome (GOLD analysis project Ga0265294, IMG submission 192504) | Groundwater microbial communities from a municipal landfill in Southern Ontario, Canada - Pumphouse #3 | ecosystem: Environmental > Aquatic > Deep subsurface > Groundwater | place...
GCAAAAGCAGAGATTCTTTTAAAAAAGGATAATAGTTTCATCGTTGAGTTCTCCATAGATGATACTTGGTTAATCGCGTTAACTTGTGTTACCTGACGATATCGAAGTGGTTTAGTGTTTTAATGCTATTATTCTGAAAAAAGTTGATTTTTTTCTCAGCCGTTTTGTTTTTTGATTCTGGATTTTCTGTTTTATTAAACATTACGTTTCCTTTTGGGTTCTTCCGGTATTTTTATGGATAGACCTTTTTTATTTATGGAATGAATTTGGTTGCTTTGAACATTTACAGTAGATAAATGTGAGAAAAACAACCTTGAATAATACACTAGTCCGATAAAAACAATTGTAAAATTGTTTACTTAATGAACAGTTAATTTTTCGGTTATTCCGCCATGAGTTGCCTGAGAATGTTCCGTCGCGGTCATGAGCTGATCGACGTTTTCATACCAGATTTCGATGCTTTTCCGGGCGCGGGTTACACCGGTGAAAAACAGTTCACGGCTGAGCAACGGCAATGCGTTGGCGGGCATTATCAGTACGATATGTTCGGCTTCGGAGCCCTGCGCTTTGTGGACAGTAGTTGCATAGGCGGGAATCCAGGGTGGTAACATGTTCAGCCTGACATGTCTGAAACCATCGGTGCCGTCCGGGAATCCTGCATAGAGCTGTTCGTTGTCGTCATCGCTCCAGATCATGCCGATATTGCCGCTGAAAAGCATTTCATTGTAATCATTGACGGTGATCATAATCGGCAAACCGCGATAGAGTGGATGCGGACTTAAATGCGCGCAAATTAAATCGTTGATTTCCCGGCAGCCGAGGAGACCGCAGTTGCAGGCGCTGAGAATGCGATGTTTGGAGAATGCGGCAAATGCGTCAGAAAGTTTCTCGGCATGCAGGCAATATTGAAAATGACCGGAGACCTTTTTGAGATTTAGAATCCGGTTTGTTGGAGTTATCTTCATAAAATTGACATTTTCTGGGGGATTGTCGACCAGTTGCCCCAGTTCTTCCGTTTTCCCATTCAGAATTATGTTACTGAGTTTTCCGATACCGCTGTCCGTGGCGAAACGATATGATTTAATTAATTCGGCGACCCTGCGTCTGATCTGCGGATTTGATTTTGCGGCGCGGCAGATGTCATTGAAGGCGGCACCCGATTCCACCGGTTCGAGCTGATTGGGATCCCCGAGCATGATGATGTGAGCGTGAGGTGGGATTGCCTCCAACAGCTTGTACAGCAGTGCCAGCGGAATCATTGAACATTCATCGATTACCGCGACATCAGCCGGTATCGGGTTGTCACGGTGGTATTTCGAGAAGCGGAACCCGCGACTGAAGCCGAGCAATCGGTGAATGGTGGAGGCGGGCTGAAGATTCAGGTTTTCGATTTTCAATCGGGAGCATGCGCTGTCGAAAGCTTCCTGCATTCTTTGAGCGGCTTTGCCTGAAGGCGCGGCCATCACAATCCGCAACGGGGTTGCGGAACGTTGTTGCAGCATTGCCAGAATACTGGTGAAGGTAGTGGTTTTTCCGGTGCCCGGTCCGCCGGTGATGATAGACAATTTGCCGCGCATAGCCATGATGGCCGCGGCGCGCTGTTCTCCGGTCAGATCATAACGATCCAGCAGTGCGTCGTCCGGTTCCGAGTCTGTTTCTTCAAGGCGCGAGTTCAATATCTGAATCACGCGTTCTTCATAATTCCACCAGCGGCGCAGATAGAGGCGGTGTCCGTTATATAAAACCATAGTTTCGAGCGCGGCGGCATTGATTTTTTCTCGCCAGCAGTCAAGTTCAGGCAGATGAGCCAGCAACAATTTTTCCGGCGGGCGGACTTGCGAAAAGAGCAGTTCTTTTTTGAAAAAATCTCCGACAGTGCTACCTGCACAAGCGGCGAGATCGAGACTGGATTCTTCATTGGATGAAGTCATATAGGAGGTCAGTGCTACTGCCAGGCGCAGTTCCGGCGAGTCTTCGACCGCAAATCGGCCCATGAAATTTGCCAATTCCAAATCAATCGCATTGATCAGGTTGGACTCATATAATTTTTCCGGGGTACAGTTATTCATCTGATGATTCTCGTAACTTATGTTTCTAAAATTCGCGCGCGCATAATGCGCGCGCGAATTTCAGCGCTGTTAATTATAAAATTTTCTATCGTTCTGTTCATGGATTGAAGTTGTTGAAATGTTGTTTGAAATTATTGAAAAAAGTCTTGTCGGGACGGTCGAAAAAAATGCCGTTTGAACCTTGACCTACGCCACGGAGAAAAATATAGAAAACGCCGCCGAAATGTTTTTCGTAACTGTAATCAGAACATTTTCGGTTCAGCCACAAATCTAGCGCGACGCTGTAAATCAGGTATTGGAAATTGTAAAGTTTTTCGTCCATGGCACTTTTTAGCTGTTCCGGGGTATAATGTTCCGGCGAATGACCAAGATAATTGCTTTTCCAGTCCAAAATATAAAAACGGTTAGCGTGTTCAAAAATCAGGTCAATTTTCCCATTCATAAAGCCGGTGGGAATACTGTTTTCCCGCCAGTGTTTTTCGAGTACCGGCATATCCGGAAAATCGAGCGGCGCGGACGCAGAAGAATGCTTGATGGCAAAATGAAACTCCATTTCGGTCAGACGTTTGTTTTCCGGGATTGCGCTCAATCTGATGGTATTATCGGGGGGAAGGGGCGTGTTCATTACTTTGTCAAGCATAGAATTTACGGCGTTAATCAGATCATCTTCCGACTTGTGGCTGGCGGTGATACCGAATTCCCGGAGGCTTCTTCTGATCATCGCGTTATTGTAATCCTGATTAACCAAAGTAAAATCAAGATTTTCAAATATGCGATGGAGAAAATTCCCCGGAACAATGCCGCGCGGGAATCCGATGAAGTCATTACTTTCTGCAGATTCTTCCTGTACCGTCGCGCTGTCGTCGTCTTCTTTCAGTTCGCCGTCATGACTTAAAAATACATTGCGATTGATATTGTAATGGTTGCTGGTCAGCGAACTGAAACTGGTTATACCCCAACCGCTGCGCAGCAGATTGGGCGCGGGCGGTTCCGGAGGCGGAAAAAGTTCTTTGCGAACCGGTTGCCGGTAAAGTGTTGTTTCGGATAATTTTTGATATTTCAGAAAACGCACACCCGGTAGTTCGGGTATGACTTCATTTTTTGTATCGTCGGAATCCGGCATCGTGGAATCAGGTTCGAGCAGATATGAAATAGCGTTGACTTTGTTGGTACGGTTCCAGTAAATCCAGCATTTGTTGCGGGCGCGGCTCAAGGCGACATAGAATAAACGCATGATTTCTGCTTTTTCCTCGAAGTTAACCGCATCGATATTTTCCTGATATGATGTCAAGCCGATCATGGCGGCATGAGTTTGGGGATCATGGTACAGTCCGAGTTTTTTCCGGTTCATGGAGCTGATACCTTTGCTCCATAGAAACGGGCAGAACACCAGGGGGAATTCCAGTCCTTTGGATGCGAATACCGTCATTATTTTCACTGCTTCGTCATCTTTTTCAAGTCGCATCTCGTATTCCTGATTTGGTTCAGAATTACGCTGTTCTGAAAACCATTCGAGCAAAGAATCCATACCTCTGATCTGACTTTCAGTTTCGTTGAGTATCTCCGCCAACTGGAGAATGTTGGTCAACTGACGTTCGCCGTATTGGCCGTTCCCGAGCAACTTGATTTCAGTCTGATAATCTTTTAGCAGTCCGTTGAACATTGGAAGAAAACCACGTTCCTGCCAGGTCTTGTGATATTTGCGAAAACGCTCCATATGTTTTTCGTAATCATTATCGCTGTTATCATCGTTCAGCATTCGGTCAAGTTCACTCGGGGTTACTCCGCAAATTGAACTCAGCAGCGCACCATTGAAAATCCGGCGGCGGTCAGGAGACAGTACCGCTTTCAGCACCAGCATCAGGTCGTCGGATTCCTGACCTTTGAAAACATCGCCGCTGTTTTGAATGACCGCCGGAATATTGAAACGGCGCAGCCGGTCAAGAATTTTGCGCCCTTGTGTATGAGTCATGACCAATATTGCAATGTCTGACGGCTTCAGTGCCCGCCGGTCGTTTTCGGATTCGAACCAGACCTGATCAGTATTAGCATTGAGCAAATGCGCGATATGTGCTGCGGCTGCTTCAGTCGCTTTTTTTTCGATGTCGTTATCTTCAGCAGGACGTATGCCGGAACGGTTCTTAAAGTCCGGTAAGTCAAGGTTGTAAAAATCGATGCCGGACGCGGCTTCATCGGCAAAACTGCCGGCAAAAAGCAACCGGGTCAAATTTCCTTTGCTTTGCGGGGAAGCTTTTACCGGATGATAGTTCAAGTTGTCCAGCAGAAACGGGTTGGTCATGTGTTGAAAAATACTGTTCTGCGCGGTCACGCAACACGTGGCTGAGCGGTAATTGGTATCCAGCGTGTAACGACTTTCCACGTTACGGCTGATTTCAAGATAAGAAAAAATATCGGCGCTGCGAAAACCGTAAATCGACTGTTTGGGGTCGCCGATCAGGAAGCAGGGCAGGGTGCTGTCTTCAAAAAAGAAACGGCGAAAAATCTCAAATTGAACTTTATCAGTATCCTGACATTCGTCGATCATCACGGCGGAATAGCGGTCGCGCACCGCTTCAATCAGTATTTTTCCGGAGTCGCCTTGAAGAGACTGATAAAGGTCGGAAAGAATATCGTCAAAGGAACGGAAATTCAGATGCTGCCGCATCAGTTTCAGCCGTTCCCGGTAAAAATTCAAAAAATGGATTGCGGTCAAGGCGGTTTTTAAATTTTTCAGCCGATCGTATGCTTTTTTGAAATCTTTTTGACTGGTTGCGTTGTCGATTTCGTCAAGAACTGCGGCATGTTCAGGCCAGCGCAATTCCGGATAACGCTCTTTGATATGATCGATCTTGATTCTTTGGTTGTGGTATAACGTATTGTTGACAAATTTTGTCACTTCATTGCCGTGTTCATCATATTTTTCGGCGTCTTCAATGAGATGGCGGTCGAATTGCGCCAGCGGCGCGCGGTGATAAAGCTTGACCAGCTCGTCGAATTCCGGGCGTGACGGAATATTGTCAGTTTCTTCAAGCTGTTTGCGCACGTAGTCGTCGACCACCAGCTGCCGAATGTGGCTGCAATCCTTTTGGAGTTCAGTATTGAAAAGCATTCTGCTTTCGAAGCTGTTTTCGTTGAGAATGCGTTCGCAAAAACTGTGAATAGTGTAAATAGCCGCTTCGTCGAATTCCAGCAACGCTTTTTTGAGAATTATCGTATCTTCGGCGTTTGCCCCACCCAGTTTTTCCGCGATCAAGGTTCGGATGCGGTCTCGCAATTCGACGGTAGCGGCGACAGTAAAAGTCACCACCAGAATCTGTTTAACTGCCAGGCGTTTTTCCAGCAGCAGGCGCAGATAGAGATGAGAAACGGTAAATGTCTTTCCAGTTCCGGCACTGGCTTCAATCAGATTAAGTCCTTTCAAATTGTAAGAATTGATCATGGTTGCAATTGTGTCGGCTAAACCGGCAGATTGTGTTTCGTGCTTTATTCAGCTCATTTTCTTGAACATTACATCAGCATAAGAAGCCATGCCGAGGTCATTGGGGTGAACGCCGTCGTCATCGAAATATTTTTTGTCATCCGGCACCAGCTCGGTACCGTCTACTACCCGGACGTTATCGAATTCAGTAGCGGCATCAGTCAGTGCTTTGCGGTAATCGTCAATTTTCAAACCTTGCGTGTTGACGGGCGGGACCGCCGGGCATGGGATCGGGGTGATCAGCCAGACTACAGATTTCTTTCTCTGACACAGGTAACGTAGCATTCCGACCGTGTCGGCGATAAATTCGTCCAGCGGACGACTTTGAGCGAAGTCATTAACACCGTAAGCCAGGATTGCCAGATCCCATTTGATTTTCTCTGCCATCCGGCCGACTTCCTGTTTCATAATCGCGCCGCCGACCGAGATATTGTGAAAATCCCAATCCAGTTTTGCCGCAAGCCTTGATGTATAACTTTTTAACGGTGAACTTGAGGTCATGCCCTGGGTGATGGAATCGCCAATGAAAATAATTCTTTTTCCAGGATATTTTACCGGTGTAAGCGTGGCGCCGTCTTCGATTATCAGTTCATTGACCTGACACTCGCATAAGTGCGGAAGAAAAATTTCGATGCGGCGTTCGCCGCCTGCAGGAAGTTCGGTGGTAAAGGTCAGGCCGTTTTCAGGGGTTTCCGGCGCGAAAGTCAGTACTTCAGTGCCGTCTACCACGAGCTCAACCGCAAAAATAGCGCGCGCAAGGCGGCCGTAGCTTATCCGCATTGCCACAAAAGATGTATTCGAATTGAAACAGATTCTGACTCCTGACGGACAGCTGGCTCTGATTTCCTGAGCTTCCGAGAAGGAATAAAAGGTCAGCAGTTCTTCGGTCATCCGGGCTAATGAGAAACCATCCTCACCGGCACATACTTCCGCTGCGCCATGAACCAGTTCAATATTCTCCACAAGGTTGATGTTCATTGTCAATTATCCATTTGGGTTATTAGTTATTTCGTCCCAGGGACGTTTATAAAATTCGGAGGTTCTCGAAAAAAGATTGAATTTTATAATATGATATATTGCTGAAATTCCGTCTTTCCAGGTGATCTTTTTGCCTTCATTATATTTTCTGGGATTGTACGATATCGGAACATCCCAGATGCGCAGACGGCGCGATTTGGCCAGTTTGGCAGTCAGCTCCACTTCAATGCCAAACCGCCTTGAACATAGATTCAAATTTTGCAATACTTCGCGACGGAAACATTTGTAGCAGGTCTCCATGTCGGTTAAGTGAATATCCGAGCAGAGATTGGAACAGAAGGTCAGAAACTTATTGCCCATTTCATGGCGGAAATAACGGACCTGTCCGGGCGTTCCCATAAAGCGCGAACCGTAAACGACATCGGCCTTGTCCTGGAGCAACGGCCCCATGACCAGCGGGTAATCATCAGGGTTATATTCAAAGTCCGCATCCTGAATGATTACGAAATCCTTGCTGACTTCTGGTATCGCGCGGATTACCGCGGCGCCTTTGCCCATATTTATTTCCTGCGTGAAAATTTTAATTTCCGGAATTTCCGCCAACTGTTTGAGCTGTTCAGCGGTTCCATCGCTGGAGGCATCGTTGACGATGATTATTTCGCCTACGGCAGGACGCGCCAAAACCCGTTTGACCAGTTCTACCACGGTCTTTTCTTCGTTGTAAACCGGGATAATTACGCTAAGTCTTCCAGTACAGTCAGGAGTTGTCATGCTGTTCCCTCAACATTGTTTATTTGGAAAGAGCTTCGGATTTGAGCGCGGCCGCGATAACCGCGTTGATAACCGAACCGCGGAATGCGCTGTTTTCCAATACTTTGATCCCTTCAGCCGTAGTGCCGCCGGGCGACATTACCTGATCGCGGAGTTCGCCGGGGTGCAGATCGCTTTCCTGGGTCAGTTTGGCGGCGCCGGCAACCGTTGCCGCCGCGAATTTCAAAGCGACGTTTCGAGGCAATCCGGCGGCGACTCCGCCGTCGGCGAGCGCCTGAATAAAATCGAAAACAAAGGCCGGTCCGCTACCGCTCAGTCCGGTTACCGCGTCAAGCATTTTTTCCGGAACTCCTTCGAAGATACCGATTGAACCCATGATTTTTTCAGCGGTTTTGATATCATCCGCAGTAATATCGGGACTGGTTGCGTATCCTGAAACGCCAGAACCGATAATGGCGGGAAGATTTGGCATTACCCGGATCAGGCGTTTAGACGTAGTAACTTCGCCCAGTTTTTTCAGGTTGACCCCCGCTGCGATTGAAATAATTAACTTTTTCTGTAAAACGTTTCTTTTTCCGGAAAGCGCGGCATCGAGCATCTGCGGTTTAACCGCGATAACCACAATATCCGCTTCAGTGATGGCATCTTCCGGGGCAATCTCCATGCCGGTGGCGTGCTGAAAATGTGCCGCCGCCTCGGCCGAGATGTCGAATGCGCTGATCTGCTCGGTGCTGAATCCGTTGTTAAGCATTCCTTTGACAATGGCAGTGGCCATCTTTCCGGCGCCGATGAAAAAAATCTTTTCTTTGTTCATGTGTTTACCTCTGTCTAAATAAACAAGTCAATAATTCCCCAAGATAACACGACAATTCCGATAACCCAAAGATACCATGAAAAATATTCGAGTTTTCCTCGGTTAAGCATGCTGATCAGCAGTTTCAGCGCGACGAAGCCGACTACTACCGAAATGCTGAAACCGATTATTACTTCTGTGCTGAATAGCGCAATATTTTCGGTACCGTTTTTTTTCAATGCGGATATCAACTGCAGGAGGGTGGCGCCGCCGATTGCCGGAATTGCCAGGAAAAATGAAAATCTGGCGCAATCAGCTTTTTTAACTCCAAGCTTCAAGGCTGAGGCAATAGTTGAACCGGAACGGGAAATACCCGGACAGATCGCTATTGCCTGGGCGATTCCAATCAGTAAAGCCTGCTTGATGGTCATTTCCTCAAGTTTAATTCCGTCGTCTGTGGATGATTTTAAGCCGTTGCGCAAAAGCATGGCGGTAATGAGAAAACCGGTGCCGACCACCAGCATCTTCAACGCCAGCAGATCATCGAGTTTCAGCAATTTTATGACAATACCGGCGACACCGGCAGGGAGCGAACCGACGAAAATAAGCATCACCGTCCTTATGCCCTGACGATTGAGCAGGTTGAGTAGCGATCTGAAGTAAAAAAGCACGATCGAAACCAGCGTCCCGGCGTGGAGCGCGATACTGATGTTTACCGCGCTTTCGGCAGATTGACCGGACAGTTTTGCCAGTACTGCCAAGTGTCCCGAAGAACTTATCGGCAGAAATTCGGCGATTCCTTGAAATACTGCCATGACCGCGATTTCAATTAAGTTTTGCCAGTCCATAACTATTTATACATCCTTTGTGCAACCGTCAGAAGACGTTCGATTTCGGTGTCGGAACCGACGCTGATGCGGACGTAGCAACCGGTAACTTCGCCGGGGAAATAACGTACGATTATGCTGTTCTGACGCAACTCATCGAAAAAACGTTTTCCGTCACGATCGGGGGGCGATGCAAACAGAAAATTGGCCTGTGATTTGACGTATGAAAATCCCAGTGCCGATAATTCGCGTTCCAGCCGCGCACGGGTCGCCAGGATGGTGTTTTTGGTTTTTGCCAGATAATCCTGATCGAGAAAAGCGGCGCGGGCGATTTCCTGGGTCAGCATATCGACATTGTATGAGTCACGGATTTTCATCATGCCGTCGATCAGGGTTTTGGCGGCGACGCCGTAACCGAAACGCAGCCCGGCCAGCGCATAGCTTTTGGACATGGTACGGCTGATCATCAGATTGTCGTATTCCTTGACCAGACTCATGCAGTTATCGTCGGCGAAATCCGCATAAGCTTCGTCAATCAGCACAATGCCGTCAAAATCTTCAATGATTTTCCTGATTTGGCTCATCGGAAAACTGTTGCCGGTCGGCGCGTTGGGACGGGCAATTATCAGGAGATTCGCCCCGGCGGCTTGTTCAACCGCATTTTCGGGAATTGAAAAGTCGTCATTCAGCGCAATCTGGCGCACCTGCGCTTCCTGCATCGCTGCCAGCACCGGATAGAGCGAATAAGACGGTTTGAAGCAGGCCAGCGGCAAATCGGGAGAACAAAAGCAGCGCATGGCGATGTTGAGAATATCGTCGGAGCCGTTGCCGGCGATTACCATATCAGTTTCGACATTGTTCAAATCCGCAATCACCCGAACAACATCGTCGCAATCGGATTTGGGATAAAGCCTGAGCCGTTCCGGATTGAAGTTGCGAATGACTTCCGATACTCCGGGTGCCGGCGGATAAGGGTTTTCATTGGTGTTGATTTTTACCAGGTTAACGATTTTCGGCTGTTCGCCGGGCACATAAGCGGACATTGCGTCAACCGCTTTACGAAAATATGATTTACTCATTTTATTTGCTGCCTCTGATTTTGCCGCTGTTGCCGTGGGCGTCCAGTCCTTCCATTTCTGAGAATGCGGCGATGACCGGAATTTCCTGTTGGATTGCGGTTTGAGTATATTGAATGGTACTCATTCTGCGGAAAAAACCTTCAACGGTAAGCCCA
>Ga0265294_10011123_pt1 | contig 10149 bp, 5 predicted proteins | sample MunlanPumphouse3_FD_192504 | JGI IMG/M metagenome (GOLD analysis project Ga0265294, IMG submission 192504) | Groundwater microbial communities from a municipal landfill in Southern Ontario, Canada - Pumphouse #3 | ecosystem: Environmental > Aquatic > Deep subsurface > Groundwater | place...
AGCATAGTGGCTGACTCTGTTGATCCGCTGCACGCTCTTTTCTTATTCTTATAAGAAGGGGCGATCTCCTCTTCTGAGCATAACGTCCATTTATCCCCTGCTTCTCGTGAACTGCTGAGCATACCAAGAAAGCTCTCCTCAACCGGAGGCAATTCCTCACCGCTGCTGCTGTCAGTTTTTGTAAGACCGCAAATGATCAGTTTGTCCCTTGCCCTTGTAGATGCCACATACCAGAAGCGCTCTTCCTCTTCCAGAAGTGCCTTGGTCTCCCTTTCTTCGTGCCACATGCCGGAGACAGTCAGATCTTCTTTTTTGTCGGAGCCCTTAAGGAAATCCGGCATATGTTTTGCTGTCACGCCATATCTGACAGATGTGTCTACGGATGGCGGCCCCTTGGGCCGATCCTCAACTCCGCCCAGGGCAACGACAGGGTATTCAAGCCCTTTCGCAGAATGTATCGTTAGGACATTTACCGCATCGTGATCTTCATCCGTTATTTCGGGTTCCTCCTGCTGCTTTGACTCTTTGACAGAAAAACGCATATATTCTGCACATCCGGCAAGCGACCTGCCCTGTGAAAATTCGTACTCAGCAGCTATCTCTGCCATGTATGAGATATTGGCTCTTACCCGTCTCCTCTGCTCCGGTCCGTACGAGGTCAGAAATTCCGGAGAACAGAGCAGTTCCCTGATGACAGAAGAAACTCCCTTAAGTTCAGCTTTTTTTCTCATCTCTTCCAGATATGAGATGAGCTCAGGATGTTCCTTACTTATGATATCACTAAGTAAAAGAAGCTCTCCGCTTTCCTCGCCGGACTTTGTCCTAGCAAGAAGCTGTTCTGCGAGTCCGGGTCGCATCCCGCTAAGCGGAGAGGCCACCCATCCGGCAAGATAAGAAGGATCTCTCGGGTCAGCAAGAAGCGAGATCAAATTCACCAGATCCGCTATCTCTCCTCTCGTGAAGTAATCTCTCCGTGTGCAGAGCACGTATGGTATGTCCTCTGACTCGAAAGCATCTTCAATAGACTCGTAAAAGGTCCTTTTTGGCACAAGCAGGGCAAAATCACTCCACTTTACAGGCCTGAACTTGTCTCCCTCATCTATCTTTTTGTCCCATATAAGTTTTCCTGATGCGTGTATATCTTTGATCCTTGACGCCAGCTCCCTGTAAAGTCTGACCCTCATTCCATAGATTTTCTCTTCTTCGTCGTACTTTTTCTTTTCCTCATTGAAGCTTCTCTTCTGCCTCGAGATCAGCACCTCAAACTCCGGGGAGATGGGGTTGGCATTTCTCTCTGTCCACCATTCCTCGGATGAGGGAGAACTTAAAGGTTCGTATTCCATAGATGAACCTTTTTCAATTCCTTCAGCCCACACCGAACCAAATACCGAGTTGATCTTTTCTACAAGCTTATCCCTTGTCCTGAAGCTTTTGTCGAGAGTTATGTATTTGAAGGACTTTCCGTCAGGATGCCTGGCTTTGTCTATGTATTCCCGAAATATTTTCAGATTGGCGTGACGAAAACGGTAAATTGACTGCTTTACATCGCCCACGATAAAAAGTGTGTTGACATCCTCTTTCCAGATCCCTTTCAGCAGTTTGTCCTGCAGACCGTCCGTATCCTGGAACTCGTCGACCAGTATGTGTTTGAATTTATTGCCGTAATCAGGACTCTTACTGAGGACTTCGCCGGCATACTTTATGAGGTCATTATTTGTCAGGATGCCCTCTTTTTGCCTTTTGGACTCCCAGCACTGCCAGCCAAGTGCGCTTGTACGGCAGAGCAGCCTCATCAGAGCCACTTCGCTTTCAGAAGGAGGCGTGGCCATCGCTGCTGCCCTTTTATATTCATTGCGCCAGTCCGTCAACGGCACACCAAGAGCATCTTCGATAGATGTTTTTATTTTTTTTGAACAGTACCGGAGATCAGATATCCCCTCTTCAAGGAGGACCATTGCAAACTGTTTGCAATTCTCCGCATCAAGCTGAACACCGCAATACTCGCGCTCTATCTCACTCAGTCTTGTCAGAGCCTTGCCCGGATTTTCCCTAAGCTCGTTCCTTATGACCGGAAATACCCTCTTTTGCCACGTCTCCCATATCTCAGCAAAAATGTGCCCCCTGCTTTTAACATCCGTAAGCAGTTCTTCCATCGACTGGTCCCAAAGGTCATCGGGGGTCTTTCCGAAGCTGCCAAGCTTTTCTGATGCATTCCGGGATATTTCTGCCAGTTTTTCCGGTCCGTAATGATTCACAAAGTCTTTGAAATATTTCTCGTTAAAAAGGTTTTCAGCCCTCTCAACCCATTTTTCCGGAACTGTCATCCTTACCCTGCGAATAGAAAGCGTGCCTATGATCTCGGAAAATGTTTTCCACCAGAGCTCTTCAACAGGCTTTGAAACTATTGATGCTCCCGGGTCAATATTGAGGACCAGCCCTGATTCCCGTATGATCTTCATTGCAAAAGAGTGGATCGTGGAAATATATGCGTCGTCGATCCGCTGGATGCTTTTTGAAAGATGGGGAAGATCCTTTTCGGACCTGGTGTGCCATTCGACTAAAGTTTTTTTTATCCTGTCATGCATTTCCCTCGCTGCCTTTTCTGTAAACGTCAGGACAAGGATCTGGTCGACCCTGCAGTCACTGTCTCTCGCCAGCAGCCATGCAAAACGCTGGGAGAGGGTCTGGGTCTTACCCGTACCCGCACCTGCGCTGACTACCGTCAGAGGGCTTAGGCTGGTAACAGCCTCCAGCTGCTCGGGCAGCCCCTTCAGGTTACCGTAAATAGCGGAAAGAAGTTCGTCTTTATCGTGGATCATCGCCATACCCCCTGACGTCTTCATTCTCCGGGTCATCCCTGTATCCTTCCCTTTTCCGGCACATAACAAAAAATTCACAGAACCTGCACATGGCAGACTCATAGTTAGCCGGAAAAAGACCGGCTTTTAATGACTCAGCCATATCTTCCATAATCTTTTCGGCGAGATCCAGAAATTCCTCAATTCCCTTTTTCCGTTTTCCTGAGCGGTAGGCACTTTGCATTGCATCGGAGGCAAAATAACCGTACAAAGAGGCGTCTTTGTGCCCTATCCAGCCATATCCAAGAGGCTTCTCTCCCGTTGTTTTGTTTATTATCACTGCGTACGCAGCCAGCTGAAGTTCGTTTCGGTGGTCGTATGACCTGTTGGACTTGTAGTCGAGCACAACAAAACCATCTTTGAAAAAATCCACCCTGTCTGCTCGTCCTTTGAACATGACGCCATCTATACAGTATTCGGGGAGTTTGTATTCAAGTTCCGCCCTGGTACGATTTTTGATCTCATGAGAGGATTCGATAGTGTCGAGAAGTTCTGCGACCAAACCCATCTGCTTGATCATGCTGTCGGCATGCCTTTCCAGCCTTGGATCGGTCAGCAGTTCGGGGTAATATTCAGATGCTGCTTTCTTCCATTGATTTTTTGAAAGCAGAGTAAAGCTCCGCGGTGATGAAAGGTACTCTCTCCATGAACGCTCCCACACTGAATGAAGAAGGGAACCGGCCCTGAGGTGGTCAAAGAGCCTAATGTCGTGATCCTTAAGCTTGATGTTGGTCCTGCACCAGTATCTGTAAGGGCATTCTCTCCATTCGTCGATATTGCTCAAGGAGACGGTAAGATTGTCAGAGACTGATCCCTCCCCCGTTCTCGGGAAGCTGCCTCTCTCTTTTTTATCGGCAGAAAGAGGAACTTCGGCTCCGTTGAACCAGAAAGATCCGTCAGAAGGCATAACATCAGATGGTTTATATTCTATGCTTCCTGCCCTCTCCCAACTGCCCGGTCCCTTTTGATGAGCAAAAAGAGGATCAATAAACTGCGACCCTCCAAGGGGACGTCCGCTCTGATCCGTTAGGGAGCGTGTAATTACAGTCCCTTCAAGCGAAGTTGCCAAAAGCCTCCTGAAGAGGGCTTCCTTCTGCTCTCTTTCCTCGTGCAGCTCAGGAATGTGTGAGAGGTGTTCTCCGGGGACATCCTCAGCAGGAAGGCTCTCATTGAATCTTATTTTGCTCTCGTTATCAAGCAGCGGAGATTCACGAAGCTTCCCGGGCCATGTGTTGTAGTCTGCATCTGTCATTATCCAGTACCTGTGAGTCGTAAGTACAGGGGGAAGTCCTGCGTATACCGTAAGAGAACGGCTTTGAGGCAACCTTATGGGAAGAGTGGCGTTCTTTCCCCATTCATTTATGTAATTTACAGCATCCAGGTCCGCCATCTGCACCTTTGAGGCAGGACCTATATCCTTGCTTATGTCTTCCAGCATTTCTATCTTCTTCTCAAGTTCTTTGACCGATGAGGATATGTCTTTCAATATTTCGTCCAGGCTTGAAGTGTTTTCAATAAAGCTGCCAATGTTATTCTGGAGATCAAGTCCATTTATAAACTCAAGCCATAACCTTAGTATTTCAACAGGTGTGCCTCCCGTTGTAAACTTCCGGCATAGCTTTTCAACATTTTCAAACAGAGAAAGGGATCTTCCCCTGAGTTGAGCCTTCCATGCACTGCTGCCTTCAGGAAAAGCTGAAAGGGCGGAAGAGAGGTCAAACCCGGGAGATCTTAAAAGAGGGTTCGCAAGCAGAAATGCAGTTGTCTCTCTTTCCCAACCGGAAGCAAAGGCATTCCAGATTATTTTGGGCAGTTCTCCAATAAGTGTATCAGCAACAGTACCCCTGACCTGAATATTGAACGGTATTTTATATCTCTGAAGAGAATTTTCGATAAGAGGGAGGTGTTTCGTGGTGACCATCAGTCCTATATCACCAAAATCATCCATTTGCCCCAGTTCAGAAAAAGCCCCTTTGCCATGTGCCCAAAGGGCCGTCTCCCTTGCTGTCGCATCAAACTGCAGTTGGCAGTCTCCAGCTTTCAGCTCAAATATCCTGGAGTGCCATTTAGGCCTGTTCCTGTATTCTGCACCGACTTGGACTATCGAATCATGGAATGAGTCAAGCCCTGTTTCGGGCAGTATAAATATTGTTTTAGCAGTTTCCTGAAGTTTTTTTACGAGCCTTGACTGGCTTCCTGTAAAAGTCAGGAATCCGACAAGCACAAAGGTGAGGTCTGAAACAGCCTTTAAGGATGATCCGCTTTGAAGACATTCTTCTATCAGCCCTGCTGTCTGCGCACTGTCTGCAATTCCGTTTTCTTTGAGGTATTCGACATAATCGGAGTACAGCCTCAGAAGTATGTATCCGGGAGATGCTTCAGGAGGTCCGTTTTCCTGAAAAAGCCTTTCCCTTAGGTCTTCCGGTGAGATGCCCTCTGTCAGCAGTTCTCTTATGTTGTTTCCGAGCACCTCCGAAAATCCTCTGTGAAAAACACCTTCGGGCATTACTTTTCTAAGTTCTTCATCTTCTTCCAGAAACCTTTTCAGTATCCATGAGATTATCAGGTCATGGTCGGGCGGATCTATCACACGTTTTGGCCCTGTCTGTGTCATCTGAGAGACCTCCCTGTAGAGGTCGCTCCACGTCCATATGACCGGTCGTGCGCCGAAAAATGACCCTTTGCGGGAGATCAGGTGCAGGATGGCATCTTTGTCCAGCCCTGACGGTACTATAAAGACAGTCCTGTTTCCGCCTTCCTTATAGAGCCGGAAAAGCCTCTCTTCTTTCTCTGATATGTTGTAATAAGTTTCAACTATCGGCATTTCTTCTCACATAACCAAGATATCCGTCAACGCTCTGGCGCAGAAAAAAGGCTTCCCTTTCCCTGTCCTTTTCGGGAAGCTTGTCGATCTGCGCAAGGGCCGGATCGTTTTTTAGCAGAGCCTTTACACCATCTTCCGTACCCGCATCAGCAGGAAGAGCGGAAATAATATCCTTCCAGAAGGCCATCTGCGACGCCGCCATTTCAAGAAGCCCCTTCGGATCCCGGCTGCAGCCTGAATGCGGGTAGCAGATAAGATCTACGTCACCAAGATCTATCAGCTTCTGCAGCGAAGCCATTGCTGTCTCGTAATAGAATTTATGGGGAGTTGCCGGCCTCATGAATATTGACCCGTCGGGAAGCTCAAAATAACAGCCGGCTGCCTCTCCGGGGAAAAGTATCCTTACCCCGTCCAGGTCATAGAGGTACGAGCTGTGATGAGGAGCATGCCCCGGAGTATCAATTATCTTAAGTCCGTCCAGCTCAATATTTGGATCAGCAAGCGCTTCTTCAGGAAGGGGTATCGGCATTCCGTATACATCGCAGAGATCGCCCAGATTCTCCCTGCTCCCCTGAATCAGCCTTTCCGGATCTATCAGGTGCGGCCGCCCTTTGAGCGGGGCGATGATCTTTGTGCCGGGAAATTTCTGATGAAACTGTCCCGCTCCTCCCGAATGGTCAAGATGGATATGAGTATAAAGGAGGTAATCAGGTTCTCCTGCACTCATTTGCTTCAGGTCCTCAATAAGCTGAGGTACGGAAGAAGCCGGCCCGGTCTCCATCAAGATCGACCTTCCCCTGGTTTTGTCGTCGATATGCCATCCTATGATAAATGATTCAAAACCGCCCCTCGGAACAGGCAGTATTATCTCTGTCAGACCTTTGATGACTTCTTTTGTGTTCATCCGGATCTCCCCTTTTATTTACTCAATTTTTCTACCTCTCGATGATCGTGGAACTGCGACAAATACGGTCGCGTGAAGCCGTTGTGAAGACTGGCAAGCAATTGGCAAGCGTGGGCAAGCAATAGGCAAGCAGTCGTAAAACCTTAAAATCTCAAATCTTCATCATCTGATAATAGACTGAATTATTTTTATAGTTTTCCCCGAATGCATCTATCGGGAGGGTGCTGTTTTCCGTCAGGAAAACTTATCAAATTCACCTTAGTACCCGAACCATTCCGAGTGCGTTTCGAAATCGGGGATCCAGTGTCTCATCCCCGTCTTCCCGGTATGCTCTCGAGCCGGGATCCAGTGTCTTTTGTTTAAGTTTTTAATAGCTTGTAATAACATAAGCCACTAGATTCCCGATAGGGACATTCGGGAACGACGGAGATTTTAGTTCGTGTTTTAGGGTTCTTACAATTGCTTGCCGACTGCTAGCCTATTGCTTGCCAGTATTTATTGCCGCAATTCTCCGCGATGCGAAGCGGGCAAATTCTCCAGCGGCAGCTGTCTCTTCCTGTCCTTACAACCGTTTCACCATTGCTTCACCATAGTTTCACGCCGGTGGTTTCCCGGCAGCTTCACCATTGTAATGTCGCGAATTCTTCGCCCCTGCCCTTGCCCCTACGATTGCTCAGCTATTGCTCAGCTACCGCTCAGCCATTGCTCAGCGCGGCATCTTCACGCCGCCCTACCCCTACAGGTCGTCTAGGGCCGCCAATACTTCGTCGAGCAGAGTCTGGAAAGTTTCACAGTGACGGTCCCTAGGATATTCCAGCTCTATTGGGATGGAGGCCTCTATCTTTCCCTTTTTCAGGACGATAACACGTGTTCCAAGCCTGAGGGCCTCCCCCACGTCGTGTGTTACCATAAGGAAGGTTTTGCCGCCCTCCATATATATCCTTGCAAGTTCACGCTGAAGCGCCCTTCTGGTGAAATAGTCGAGGGCCCCGAGAGGCTCATCGAGAAGCACTATCTCAGGATCGCACGACAGGGCTCTCCCAAGGGCGACCCTCTGTGCCATACCCCCGGAAAGCTGGTGGGGCATAGCATTTTCGTATCCCTCAAGTCCAAGCATCTTCAGCAGGCTTATGGCCTTTGAATGAAGATCTTTAGCCCTGCCTTCCGGATGAAAGGGGAAGAGGATATTGTTTTCGACCGAAAGCCATGGAAGGAGGCGGGGCTCCTGGAAAACCATCCCCACCGGGAGCGGATGCTCGCTGTCACATACACTGCCTTTAAATATTATCCTGCCCTCTGTCTGCTGTTCAAGACCGGCCAGTATCCTGAGCAATGTTGTTTTGCCTGAACCGCTTCTTCCGACAATTACGATAAAGCCGCCTTGTTCTATTTCCATGTCGATCCCGTTCAGGGCATCGACATCCATATCTTCGAGTTCATATTTTTTTTGCAGACCTTTTATACTAAGCCAGTTCATGCTTCGATACCCCGCTTCAGGTAACGCCTGATCGCCCATAGAAAGCCGTAGTCAAGAAAAGCTCCGAGTGCTCCGATCACAAGTATGCCCATGAGAACAACATCTGAACGGGAAAGCTGCTCTGCATCAAGTATCATGTAGCCCAGTCCCGAAGATGCCGCAACAAGCTCCGCAGCTACAAGCGAACGCCAGCTGTAACCAAGGCCGAGCCTGAGGCCGGTCAGTATCGAAGGTATCGCGGAGGGCAGTATGACATACCTGAACTGATGCCATTTTTTGTATCCGAAGACTGTCGCTACCTCTACCAACTTGGGGTCGCAATCCCTTATCCCTTGAAGTGCGTTCATAAATACCGGAAAAAATGTAGCAAGGATTATCAGTATTATCTTCGGAGCCTCTCCTATCCCAAACCACAGGATAAGCATTGGAATGACGGACATTGGGGGTATATGCCTGAAAAATTCAAGAGTAGGCTCAAGCTGTACGAGCAGGGGCGGAAACCATGAGCAGACTAGCGCGAGTGAAAGCGCCATGGCCGCAGAGAGTCCGAATCCCTTTATTATCCTGTCAAGACTTGCCCATACATGCTTTTGCAGCTCTCCGTTCTGTATCGACAGAACAAAAGAATCAACAACTTTTTCCGGAGAAGGGAGTAGGAAAGCATTCCACCAACCGGCGTTCGAGCCTGCCCACCAAAGCAGCAACAACACTGCAGGGACTATCAGGCCGCTTTCCATCAAATTCTTTTTTTCGAATTTCATCCCCTCACGCTCCCGTTATATTGTACATTTTTTTAGCTGATAAGCACAGTAAATAAGCCATGTTTATGTTAATCTATTATGGGAAAGGCAGTGCGGCATGAAAATGCCGGGGGGAATCTGCAGCCTCCGGACTGCGGAGAATTCGCGTCCTATGGACGCTGGAGAATTTACTCGCTTCGCATCGCGGAGAATTGCCGCCAAAGGCCGCGGAGGTTCAAAAGCAACGTCTTTATCGGTCTTGACCTAACTCTCCGTCGTTCCCGAATTCGTTCACCATCGTCATTCCGGTATGGGGCTGTCGGGAGAGCACCTTTTTCCGTCAGGAAAATAATTAAAATAATCCATAGTGCTCGAACCATTTCGAATGCGTTTTGAGATACCGGAACAGTGGCTTTTGTTTAGACCTTAAAAAGCTAGATATAGCAATAACTTAGAGACACTGGATCCCCGATGGAAGCATTCGGGGACGACGAAAAAAGATATAATCAGCAGTAGCGGAAAATTGGGGGTAAAGATTGAATTCTCCAGCGAACATTGTTCTCAGTTCGCGAATTCTCCGCAACGCGAGCATTGCAAAGCGTTGCAAATTCTCCGGCGGCCGAAGGGCGCGAATTCTCCGCCCTTGTTTCTAACTACCGCTTCACCATTGCTTCACAACGGCTTCACGCGACCGCTTTTTGTCGCAGTTTCACATTTACAAAAAGGGGTGATCATATTTGGGAAAAGTGACATGGAAACCCGGGACCATGCTTTATCCGATCCCTCCTGTCATGGTCTCATGCGGGACGATGGAAAAGCCTAATGTTATAACAGTTGCGTGGACCGGAATAGTAAATTCCGATCCGGCAATGACCTACATATCAGTAAGACCGGAGCGTTACTCCCATGAACTTATAATGGCTTCTTCTGAATTTGTAATAAACCTGACGACAGAACCTTTAATGTGGACCGCAGATTACTGCGGTGTAAAATCAGGAAGGGACATAGACAAATTTTCGCTGCCTGCGATAACTGCTATCGCGGCTTCAGAGGTTAGCGCGCCCATGATCGAAGAAAGTCCCATCAACATCGAATGCCGGGTCGACCGCATACTGAGGCTGGGAACACATGATATGTTCCTTTCGAAAATAATTGCGGTAAACGCAGATGAAAAGCTCATAGACAGCCATGGCAAACTCCAGCTTGAAAAAGCCCGATTGGTTGCAACGAGCCATGGAAAATATTTCTCGCTTGGAAGACAGATCGGTACTTTCGGATACTCAGTAAAGAAAAAACGCTGAAAACACCTTCAGGAACATCTGTCAAACTATAAAAATTTACTCAAC
>Ga0265294_10011124_pt1 | contig 10149 bp, 8 predicted proteins | sample MunlanPumphouse3_FD_192504 | JGI IMG/M metagenome (GOLD analysis project Ga0265294, IMG submission 192504) | Groundwater microbial communities from a municipal landfill in Southern Ontario, Canada - Pumphouse #3 | ecosystem: Environmental > Aquatic > Deep subsurface > Groundwater | place...
TTCTTTTGAACAACCTCTTTTGTCATTTCAAACGCTTGTTGGGTAATTCGTAAAGCGTTTGCTTCTTCTTTACCATTGGCATAGATTTGGGCAAGGATATCACCCTTATTTACAAAGTTACCAACCTTTGCAATGACTTTAATCCCAACACTTGGGTCGACGATATCATCTTTTGTTTTTCTACCTGCTCCAAGAATCATCGCTGCATCACCGATACTATGCGTATGAATTTTTTTGATATATCCTGATGTTTCACTTTTTATAGTAATGATATTTTTTGCTTGTGTAAATAATTGATAATCATTGATTACTTCGGGATTACCACCTTGATAAAGAATCATTTGACGAAGTTTTTCAATGGCACTACCATCTTGTAACACCATAGCAATCATTTGTTTTGCTTCTAACTCATCTTTTGCAAAGTTGGTCATTAATAGCATTTCCATGCAAATTTCATGACACAACGTTGTAAAGTCTGCAGGCCCTCGCCCTTTTAGTGTTTCAATGACTTCAATCACTTCTAAGCTATTACCAACAGCTTCTCCTAATGGTTGGTCCATGTCAGTTAACATTGCTACTGTTTTTCGACCACAACTATTACCGATATTAACCATCGCTCTTGCTAGCACTTGCGCTTCTTCTAACGTTTGCATGAAAGCACCATCACCAACTTTTACATCTAAAAGAATACTGTGAGCTCCACTCGCTAATTTTTTAGACATAATTGATCCGGCAATTAAGCCGATAGAGTCAACTGTTCCTGTAACATCACGTAAGGCATATAATTTTTTATCTGCTGGTGTGATATTCGCAGTTTGACCAACAACTGCAATCCCAATTTCTTGCACTTGTTTAAAAAAATTCTCTGGACTAATCGCAATTTGAAAACCAGGGATTGATTCTAATTTATCCAATGTTCCCCCAGTATGACCCAGTCCACGACCGCTCATTTTTGCGATTTTTAACCCGCAAGCAGCAATGATAGGAGCAATAACCAACGTTGTTTTATCCCCAACGCCTCCTGTTGAGTGTTTGTCTACACAAACTCCTTGAATCGATGACAAATCTATTTTTTCACCACTATGTAACATTTCCATTGTCAAGTTGATTTGTTCTTTGGAATTTAATCCTTGGAAGCAAATTGCCATTAATAAGGCACTTACTTGATAGTCAGGAATTTCTCCCTTTACATAACCATCAATAATAAAATGGATCTCTTCCTTAGTCAGTTCAAGACCCTGTCTTTTTTTGATAATGATATCGACAGCACGCACTATATCACTCCTCTTTTGTATGGATATTGTACCACATAAAGCGCTTTTATGCAAATGATTATTGACAAGTTTTTTACCCTTTTCCCCAAATAAAAAATGGCTTATTTTATCAATAAGCCATTTTATAAACAATTACTTTTTACCTGTTGTGCTATCTTTTCCTTGATCTGCTTGTCCTTTACGAACGGCTGCTCTAACTTCCTTAGCCAAATCACTCATTTCACTATAGAAGTCTTTACGCAAATCTTTCATTTCATCCATCTTTGCTTCTAGTTCCAACACTAAGGCTTCTTTTTCTTCCTCGGTGCCAGTAAACGTATTTAATTCTTGACGAAGGGCAACTACTTCATCTTTTAAAGTAAAGAATGAAGCATATTCTTCTCTAATTGCTTGCGCTTGAGCAGCAAAATCATCACTGCCACCTTCCTCGGTAACAAATGGATCAAATTCATCATCTCCTTGGCGTTTGCCAATTTCTTGTCTTAATTTACGATTTGCTTTCGCAAGTTCACGAGCTGCTTCAACTTTGGCTTTGGCTGCTTCACGACGTGATTCACGTAATGCTTTTTGTTCTTCGCGAACCAGTTCGCTTTGTGCTTTGAACGCTTCTCTTAGAATATCCATTTCTGCCTTATATGCTTCATGTAATGAATCAAATTCATCCTGCAATGTTTGTAAATTAGCTTGTAATACTGCTAATTCATCTTCTGTACCGGTATGGTTTTCAATTTGTGTTTCTAATTCACTTATAAGTGTGCGTAATTCAAACAAACGTGCATACTTTGCCATTAATTCTTCTTGTGCTAATTTAAACTCATCTTTTAATGCTGCATTTACATCGTTTTCTTTGGCACGATTCGAGATTAATTTAATGATATCTCCTACTGACATTTCAACCAATTCCGTAACATCTAAATCAGGATTGGCATCTAATGCAACTACGATAGCTTTCACTTTACCTAATGGTAACTCATCAACATTAATTCCTAATTCTTCTGCTTTTGCTAGGTATTCATCTAAATTTTCCATCACTGCAACTCCAAAGATACCATTGTTTTGGAAGTATCGATTAATTCGTTCTCTAATTGTGCTTCCATACTCTTCTGTTTCTTCTTCATCACCAGTAACAACTTCAACGATTACTTCGTTATCTACTTCTTCAGGATCAAGATACCCTGTTTCTGTAACTGCTTCAACATAAGCATCAATGGCTTCTGTAATTGGCATTGATACCAAATCCAACTCTGAAACGACAACCTCAGCATCCTCGTTAGTAGGGATGACTTCCTCTACCTCATCTTCTTCATTGACAACAAAATCAATGGATGGGTTGATCTTTAATGTTACATATTTGTACTCATCAAGAGTACTTGTTGCTTCCGTACAACCTATAAGTCCGATCATTCCTAAACCTATTACTAATGCTATTAATATTTTTTTCATTATAAAGCCCTCCTTTTTTAGCTTTTCACATTATAAACAAACCAAAGTAGCGTTTTATTGGTGTTTTTGAAACTTTTTTAAAAGATTTATGTTATAATATAAACGATAAAGGAAGGTATATTAATATGATTCGCAAGCAAGGTGAAGATATGAAGTCACCAAAAGCAATTCAAAAAGAAAGATTACAACAATTAAGGAAAAGAATTAGTAAGTATTCAGCAAAATGTGAAGATGGTATTATCGATTTGAAAGTATCTCCAGAACCCCTTGATCGACGAAAAGCATTAGACATTCTCAGTCGTTTGGAAAATGAAGCCATGTATATTCCCACTATTCAACCACTAACCATTAAAGTTGATTTGGAAAATAAAATTGATGCAAATAATCAAATTGTGTTTCTAAAAGAAACCATCAATAATGAGATTATTAAAATCATCTATCATGAAAATCAAGAATTACGTCGGGTGAAAATCCTATCGCTTATTCTGTTCTTAATTGGAGTTAGCACCATGTTAATCGCTTCTCTACTCGATTTCAAACAATTTTTTGCTCAAGCGCTACAACAACTCTTTGTCATTACGAGTTGGGTTTTTATCTGGGAAGCAATCGATAAGATGGTGTTTGTACGTCACCAATTGGTAAAAAAGAAACTTAAATTATTCCAATTGTATTTTGGTGATTATGAATTACAATAGAATTTAAAAAAAGAGGCGGAATCGAGCCTCTTTTCTAATATTTTCGGTGTTTTTTATATATCGCCGTATATTTTATTGTGATATACAATTATCACAAAAAATATTTTTGTGAAAGCGTTGACAATCATAAAATTAGTAGTATAATACAAGTGTTGAAAGGAGTTGAATATGGATTCCATTGATAGTAAAATCATTGAATGTCTTTGTGAGAATGCTCGCATGAACTTTTCCGAAATTGGAGAGCGAGTAGGCCTTTCTGTTTCCGCTGCCATTGAACGAGTAAAGAAACTTGAAAATAGCGGTGTGATTAAAAAGTATACGACAATATTAGACGATGAAGCCTTTGATAAAGAAGTGACTGCCATTGTGACTGTTCGCCTTGATCATCCAAAATACACAAAAGAATTTATCAAAGCCGCTTTGGAAAACAAAGATGTTTTAGAATGCCATTATGTCGCTGGTGATTATGACTATTTATTGAAAGTAGTCACGCATAGCCCAAAAACATTGGAAAAAGTCATTCAAAAGATAAAATCATTTAATGGCGTGTCACGTACCAACACTACCATCGTTTTATCTACACTAAAATGTGAATATTCAATTCTTTAAAAAATAACGAAAAAATAACTGAGGAGAGATTTTATGATTATTGGTGTACCAAAAGAGATTATGCACGATGAAAATCGTGTTTCATCGACACCTGAAACTGTCGCAAAGATGGTCAAAGATGGTTTTAAAGTGATAGTTGAAAAGGGAGCTGGTTCTGGTTCTTTTTATTTGGATGAAGGTTATGTACAAGCGGGTGCAGAAATGGTTGTTAACCCACAAGAGATTTACGATCGCGCAGATATTATTTTAAAAGTAAAAGAACCACAATTTAATCAAGCATTGCAAAAACACGAAGTAGAAATGATGCATAAAGGACAGGTATTAATCACCTTTATTCACCCCGCTGCTCCTGTCAATCATAAAATTGTAAAACGTATGGCCGAAAAAGGAATTGTTGGCTTAACTCTTGATGGCATTCCTCGTATTAGCAGAGCCCAATCGATGGATGCGTTATCATCGATGAGCGTTTGTGCTGGTTATAAAGGAATCTTAATGGCGGCCAATGATACTTCTAAATTTATGCCAATGGTAGGAAGTGCGGTTGGTGTCTTAAAGCCATCCACTGTTTTAGTATTGGGAACTGGTGTTGCTGGCCTAAGAGCGGTTGCTACCGCAAAATCATTGGGTGCTGTCGTTTACTCTGCTGATATTCGTCCTGAAGCCAATGAGCAAGCCGTGTCATTAGGTGCAAAAATAGTCGATACGGGAATTCCGGCGGAGATTGCTGTTTCACATGACGGAAAACATGCCAACAAACTAAGCGAAGAATGGTTACAAGTAGAACGTGAGCATTTAAAAGACATCATCTCAAAAGCGGATATCATCTTTTGTAGTGCTTTACTATTTGGTCATATGGCACCTATCTTATTAACTGAAGATATGGTAAAAAATATGAAACCAGGTAGTTGTGTCGTTGATATTTCCATCGACCAAGGGGGTAACTGTGCCATTACCACACCAGGAGAACGTGCCATCAAACATGGTGTCATTATTGAAGGCATTAAAAATATTCCCGGAATGCTACCAGGAAGTTCTACTTGGATGTTTGCACAAAACATTTACAACTTGTTGAAGTATTTAATCAAAAACAATACAATCGAACTGGATACTAGTGATGAAATCATCTCTTCAATTCTAGTAACCAATTTTGAAGGACAAATCGTTCACCAAGGTGCTCTTGAAGCAATGAATCAATAGCGTTTAATAGGAGACAGATAATCTGTCTCCTTAAAAATAAAAAGCAAAGGAAAATAAGAATATGAATACAACTCAGATTATTTTAGTAGCTGTTTTTATTGTCGTTTCCATCATCGGCTACTTATTAATCAACAATGTTCCCAGTTTACTGCATACTCCCCTAATGTCGGGAATGAACGCTTTATCGGGAATTACCATTCTTGGTGCTTTAATCTCCACTGCTCTTGCAATCAGTTTAAAAACAACAGGAGATACTATTCTTGGTTATATTTTTGGTGGTTTAGCTATCATTTGTGCCATGATTAACGTTGTTGGTGGCTTTGGTGTCACCGATCGAATGTTACGAATGATTGCGAAAAAGAAACAAAAAGGAGATGAAAAATAATGTTTTTATTCCTTGATGTTGTTGTTGCTCCAGCATTTGATGCTTGGATTTATTATGTTATAAGTGGTCTACTAGCTTTTTTGGTATTACTTGGGATTTTTCTAATGAGTAATGTAAAAAAAGCCGTTTTAGGAAATCGATTAAGTGCTCTAGCCATGGTACTGGCTATCCTTGTCACTTTAATCTATAACCAAATCCTTCCTTATTGGTATATTTATATCGCTATGGCGATTGGTACTATGATTGGAATACTATTTACCATCAAAGTAAAAATGATTCAAATGCCAGAACTAGTTGCTTTACTCAATGGACTAGGAGGAGCTTCTAGTGCTTTTGTTGGTATCTTTGCCTTAATGGGAATCGGAACAACAAAGGGAGTTTTTAGTAACCTTACTTCAGCAATCGCAATTGTCATAGGTTTCATTACCCTAATTGGTAGTTTAATTGCTGCTGGGAAACTGCATCGTATCTTACCGCAAAAGCCAATTGTATATAAAAATCATAAGTTCTATACATTGATTACGTTGTTATTCACTTTCGTTTTGATTGTTGTTGCAATTTTTAGCACTCCTATTATTGCTATATCTCACTACTATTTATGGTTAATTCTTGCAATTAGTATCACTTCACTTCTATTCGGTTACTTCTTCAGTATCCGTGTGGGGGGCGCTGATATGCCAATTACGATTTCTCTATTAAATAGTTTTAGTGGTGTAGCTGCTGCTATTGCCGGTTTAGCAATCAGCGATGTTTTATTGGTTAGTATTGGTGGCATCGTTGGGGCTTCAGGATTACTATTAACACAAATTATGTGTAAAGCAATGAATCGTAAATTATTTGATATTTTGTTAAGTAAAACAACGCAAAAGAAATCAGTTATTATAACACAAAAAGTAGAAATGCTAGCTGTTCCTAAAAAAGAAACTTCAATTGAAACCTCTGTTGTTGATGTAATCAAACAAGCAAAGAGTGTAATCATCGTTCCTGGTTATGGAATGGCCGTTGCTCAAGCGCAACACTTAGTCAAGAAATTAGCGGATTTCATGCGTAGCAATGGTACTACCATTAAATATGCCATTCATCCAGTTGCAGGAAGAATGCCAGGTCATATGAACGTACTTCTATGTGAAGCAAATGTTGACTATGAAGATCTATATGAAATGGATGACATCAATAATGAATTCAAATCTACTGACCTAACCATCGTCATTGGAGCGAATGATGTGATGAACCCAGCAGCAAGAAACGCTGTAGGAACTCCCATCTATGGAATGCCTATCTTAGATGTGGATGATTGTAAGCAAGTAATCATTTTTAACTATGATTTAAAACCAGGTTATGCTGGTGTTGAAAACCCAATCTACCAAAGAACAAAAAACATCTATCTAGAACTGGGTAATGCCAGTGATACGATTGCGAAAATATTATCTGAAATCAATAATCCAACATCTCCTGAAGAGAAAGTTCAAATTCAAACCTCTGTTGTTGATGTAATCAAACAAGCAAAGAGTGTAATCATCGTTCCTGGTTATGGAATGGCCGTTGCTCAAGCGCAACACTTAGTCAAGAAATTAGCGGATTTCATGCGTAGCAATGGTACTACCATTAAATATGCCATTCATCCAGTTGCAGGAAGAATGCCAGGTCATATGAACGTACTTCTATGTGAAGCAAATGTTGACTATGAAGATCTATATGAAATGGATGACATCAATAATGAATTCAAATCTACTGACCTAACCATCGTCATTGGAGCGAATGATGTGATGAACCCAGCAGCAAGAAACGCTGTAGGAACTCCCATCTATGGAATGCCTATCTTAGATGTGGATGATTGTAAGCAAGTAATCATTTTTAACTATGATTTAAAACCAGGTTATGCTGGTGTTGAAAACCCAATCTACCAAAGAACAAAAAACATCTATCTAGAACTGGGTAATGCCAGTGATACGATTGCAAAGGTATTAGAAAAACTTTAAAAGAAAAAGTTGCCACATAATTGGCAACTTTTTTTATGCTTTTTTACCAGCAATTATGACAATGCTCACAAAAAGCAAACATCTGATTAAGAATGATCTTTTTTCCATCTTCAAGGATAACTTCCCCTGAAAATAAGCCAAACACTTGATGGCAAGCCATACGAATGATAAGAAAATTTGTTTTTGTATCATTATCGTAAATGGGGTTCATCGTTAGATTACAGGTATTATCTTTATTGGTAAAGTGCCATGGTTCTAGATAATCTTTCTGGTTAAAACGAATTTTTATTTCTCCAAACTTATAGGCTTTCCCATTTAGAAAGAACATATTTTCCGTCGCTTGAGATAAATCACCAAAGCCTGTCCCAATATTAAATCCAAATAAATCACCATTTGCTAGTCTTATTGAACCATTCCCCCATAACCATGTATTTTTATAAGGCCAGACACCACGTCCCCAATCAATCAAACCAAACGAATTTTCTGGAGAAAAGGTGATTACTTCATCATTAATTTTTACTTCACCAGAACCAAGAAAACAATTTTGTTTATTATTCAAATAGAAGTGACTTGGTTTATTTAAAAACGGAATACTAATAACCATGCTTTCAGCGTTTTCTAGCGTAGTTAATTCCATATTTACAGTAAACAAAGAGTACTTTTTGCTCTTTCCTGAAAAGGTAAGGTTTCTCTTATTTCCTATCACAGTAATCTTCATTTCAAAATGATCATGACTACGATAGGTGATACTATGGTCTGTTTCATTGTTATCATCTAAAGTAATTCGCGAAAATAACTTCATTTTTCTTAGTGAATATCGAACGTTTGTCTTGATGTGGAATAGTGTCACACTGACACTACTAATATAACTAAGATGACTGATGTTCATTTGTAAACACCACTCCCCATTGGTAATTTGGTAGAAATCCCATTCTTTCAAACGATGCATTAATTTGCTATTTTGAGGATTATAGTGAATGTTGAAGTGCTTACTATAACCTATTGTCTGTAATTTCCCTTGTTCATCCAGTAGATTAGGTGATCCTAAAATCTCTTTTTCCATTTTAGTCTTTATTACTAGTATTCATTTCTTCAGAAAGAATTCTCTGGTTATGATGTTTACGAGCAACAAACAAAGGAATAAATGTAAAGATGACTAGGATTGCAGAAACAAGAAAAAGAATTTCAGTTGGTGCTTTTCCTGCTAGAAAGGCAGGATCAACATCGGTTCCATAATTAATCAAACAATCGAAGCCATATTTTTCAATCATTGGATCGGCAATCATTGGACCAAATACCATTGGAATCAAGACGAAGAAAATGATTCGAATTCCCTCGAATTGTCCTCGAGCAGTTTCAGGGTATAATTTTTTACACCATACCATGGTTGTTTGCATTAACAATACATAGCCAAGACCAACTAAAATGATTCCAATGAAAAGAGGAATGTTACTGACACTAATTAATGCTGCTGGATTGGAATCAGCAGCAAATAAATACAACACAACCAACCCAATGATATCCACCAAGACTGCAAAAGCGAGTAAAAGTGGAGATTTATTTTTATTAATCAAGCCAATCGCGGGAATTGTAAATAACAGCGCAATAATTAGTCCAACCCCTTGGATAACTCCGGCGTCACCAGCAGTAAAACCATAATTATAGATGAATAGATTACCAATGTGAACAAAATAGACATTGAAAGCAACAAAGAAAATAGCAACCGTCACATTGACAGCGATTAATTCTTTTTTCTTAAAAAATTCTTTAAAATTGAACGCTTTCGCAAATTGTTGCCAGAAACTTCCTTCTTTGTTCGTTTTTAAATCCTTGGCATCTTTCATGGTAAAGATTGATAAAACACCTATGGCAATGACAATAAGACCCATAACAGCAAAGAATACCATATAACCAAAGACATCGATGATGATTCCTCCAACAACAGTACCTACAATAGTACCTAAAACTGGTTGAATCGCTAAAGCTGCTCCAATCGAACCACGGTTTTTATCATCAAGATTATCGGTAATCCAAGCATTAAATCCTGAATCATTTCCCATTGAACCAAAGAAACTCATGAGGGCATCTGCTCCTACAACTGCAACAGCCATAACCATCAAAGCATTGTTTAATGAATTAGGAATATACATGGTTAGTCCGAAAATAATCGTGAAGATACCCCAAAGAATATATCCATAGGCAACAAATGGTTTTCGCGAACCGATTCGGTCGCTTAAAGTACCAAAAATAAAAGTGGAAATCGTGGTAACAATGGCACTAATGGCTACCATCCAAGTAATAATACTTTGATCTGGCGCTATTTTCGCGTACACAAAGGTATTAAACCATTGATTCTCGATATTCCAACATAATTGTCCTGCCATACCAAGACTCCAAATTAAAATCCAATTTTTTATAGAAAGAGTAGGTTTTTTCTTCATAAATCCTCCATTATGTTACTCTTATCTTATCACAAATGGAAACGCTTAGCAAATATTTCTCCAAAACAAAAAAAGAAAGAAGATACTTCTTTCTCAGAGCGTTGACTTTGTCAACGCTCACATTTT
>Ga0265294_10011125_pt1 | contig 10149 bp, 5 predicted proteins | sample MunlanPumphouse3_FD_192504 | JGI IMG/M metagenome (GOLD analysis project Ga0265294, IMG submission 192504) | Groundwater microbial communities from a municipal landfill in Southern Ontario, Canada - Pumphouse #3 | ecosystem: Environmental > Aquatic > Deep subsurface > Groundwater | place...
AGGAGGGTAAGAGTATTGGTGATTGCTGGCCTAATCCTAATTGGCCTTCGTCGTTGTCGCCAAAACCGTATAAGGATCCATCCGATGCAAGGATGAACGAACTGTTCCGGTTATTTGAAAACACAGCATGAGCACCATCGAAAATCTTAACAGGTTGGGTTTTTGCGATCGTGGTTCCATCACCAAGTTGTCCACGACTATTCGCCCCTAGCGCCCATACGCTTTCATCAGTTTTTACAAAAAGTGTATGGCCATAGCCCGCGGCTGCGCTGACGACATCGTCTGCAAGCTGGTAAAGGGACAGCCGATCCTGTTTTGTCCCGTCGCCGATCTGGCCATCGACATTTCTTCCCGAAGCATAGAGTATCCTGTCGTTGCTGATATAGAGGGTATGACCATGTCCGCTTACTACATCATTCATATTCGAAACCAGAGGGCTAAAGGTTTTCTTGTACTCGGTACTCCCGTCTGCAAACTGTCCCCAGGAATTTAATCCTGTGGCGAATACCTGCCCCGACGAACTGATCACAAAAGAATTAAACATCCCTGCAGCTACATGATGTTCGTTACCTAGTAGCATAGGTGCAGATGATTTGTATTGTTCGATAGCTGTTGCTTCTTTTTCGAGGTTCGTAATTGAGAATCGGGATGTCTGACCCAGATCCGTATCATCAAGAATTATCAATGCAAGCAGATAAAGAATGCCCTCATTCAAGTTGTAACGAAGGTTGTCAGATACCGTAGAGCCGTCATAATTCTCGGCGAGTATGATATCGAGACTTTGTTCCGGATCGTAGAGCGCGAAATACAGCGGAATCGTTTCTTGATCTAGATGGGTAATATCATACATACCGCTCTGCGGAATCGAGAATAATATCATCGGCATTTCAAGTGTCATCGCAATACCGAATGGTTCAGACATGCTTTGCAGTTCGATAAATCCATCTGGATCGGGAGTATACACCTGTACTTTCTTTGCTCCGATCTCAGGACCGTGCACGATGATATTCCCGCGTCCATCAGATCGAGCAAAGAGAAATTCGTCAGCAACCGGTAGCAGTTCGGCATTCCACAGGAAATTTGTAGGAGTCTGGTTTGTCGAGAGTAGGCTTTTTTCCCATGAATTGCCGCCGTCATGGCTACTAAGAAGAGAATAAGAACCGGTAACCGGATGTAAATATATCACTGTCAAGGTCTGATCTTGTGCAATTGCGATGTGGATTGAAACTACCGCTTGTTCATGAGGAACAAGATTTCCATCACCATACACAGGTGAAAATTTTGGTGACGATGAAGTAGCTTCCGTAATTTTAATAATAGTAAGACCATCGTTATTGAATGCTGCGATATAGAGCAAATCGGGATCTTGTGGATTGGCTGCAAGCGATAATCTCCCACCCGAGGAAGGGCCGAGACGTGTGATAGTCCACGATTCTCCGCTATCCTTCGAGACCCCTAGTTTTACGGCAAAGGCATCGTTGTTGTCCTGATACAGCGTGTAAAGATTACCGTGTGCGGCCTGGACACACCCGGAATACCCGGTAGAATTCGAATCTGTGTACCCGGTGAAATCGAGTGAAGTACGGTAGCTTTTCCCGGTGTCTTCAGATCGGGCATAATTATAATCCCAATACGAGTTATGTCGGTGGAACATGATATGGATAACGCCTCGTTCGTCTATCGCCATATCTTGTATCGAGGCGTTTTGTTGAGGAGGTGTTACTGCAACAGGAACAGAAAAATTCAACCCCTCATCAATACTTGAAATAGTAAATATCTGCCCTAATATGGCATAACCCACAACCACTTGCGAACCTGCAGCAGCCAAACCTTGTAGATAAGCCCCATGCGGAATGCCTTCTAGTAGCGACGAAGACCATGTGCGATTATCCGGGGAACGAGACAAGTACGTTTTTCCGTCTGCCCCCTGATAGGCTATTACCACATTGCCTGCACTCCGGCCTAGGAATATTCTGTTTCCGGCATCGATCTGTGCTCCCGTAGCAGCAATCGTTTCCCTAACTGAGAGCTCCAATAGATTAGCACCAGGAAGATAACAGGTAATAAGACCAACGATACATATGACGGTGATCAATCTTTTATTCATGGTTACTCTCCCAATTAGGATAAGGTTATTTCTAGTGTATGGGAAATAAATGAAGAATTAAACTAAAAAGATTGTAAAAAATTCGGTCTTTCTTTATGCAAACTACGAATAAGTACGAAAGAACAATGATTAAAGCAGCAGCTTTCATGTGGTTGTCCACTTCCCAGACTTGTGCTGGGATAGTACCTTATGTACCTACCAATTTTGTACCTGAAACGGTATGGATCTTTCATCTGCTCTGCCTGTGACCAAGCTGCTTGACAGACTTTGAAGATATATTTGGGGACGTAGAGAAAAAAATAAGGGAGATAAAATCTTTTTATTAAAAGAATTATCTCCCTTTTTCTTGCTCCCCCGGACGGACTTGAACCGCCGACAGGGTGGTTAACAGCCACCTGCTCTACCGACTGAGCTACAGGGGAATGCTCGTGCTCTCGGTACGAACACATGGAAATCTAATCGATTCTTTAGGTTCTGTCAATACGTTTTACAAGACGCGTCCGCTTTTTAAAACAGAGCTGTGGTAGACTTTCCAAGTAGTTTCGATAATCGATTCTAAAGAGCTGAATCGAGGGCTCCAGTTAAGTGTAGCCTTGGCTTTTTTTGAAGAAGCAACAAGCTTGGCAGGATCGCCCGGACGTCTTGCAACAATCTCCGAAGGAATTGGTCTTCCGGTTATCTTTCTCGCAGCTTCGATTATCTGCAATACACTCAGACCATGCTCGCTTCCAAGGTTTACAATTAAATTACCCTTTTTACTCATAAGGTAATCGGCAGCCTTCACATGCGCATCGGCTAGATCTGTGACATGTACATAATCGCGGACACCGGTTCCGTCGCTGGTAGGGTAGTCGGAGCCGAAAATCAGGATATTGGGGCGTTTGCCGATGGCAGCTTCCATAACTACGGGAATCAGGTTAGCTGGATTTCGCTCCAAGCCCGTCATCAGAGAGTTCGGATCATACCCGGCTGCATTGAAATAGCGTAACGATACATACTCTAAGCCTTTTAATCGAGAGAACCATTCTAGGTTCTGCTCGATTGCGAGTTTTGTGTACCCGTAATAGTTTTCAGGATGACACGGATGGTCTTCGTCAATCGGCAGATATACTGGTTCTCCATATACGGCAGCCGAAGACGAAAGGATGAATTTTTTTACTTGATGAGCACAGCATTCGGTAATCAGATGAAGCGAACCGGTTATGTTGTTTTCAGCATATTTTTCCGGAGCAATCATCGATTCGCCGGCAGCCTTGAACGCCGCCAGATGGACTACCGCATCCCATCCGAGCGCAAGTACTTCGCTCACACGCGGGCGATCCAAAATAGATCCCTCATAGAACGTCGCCTCAGGATGAATGTTGGTTCTGAGTCCGGTTGAGAGGTCGTCAAAGATACCAACCGTATCCCCGTGTTGCAAAAATCCCAATGCTACATGAGTTCCGATATAACCCGCTCCTCCAAACAATAATACTCTCATGCAATGTTCTCCAATTAGGTATGGTCCTTGATGATGGTTGATATTTCAGCAACATGCTGGTCGAGTTCTTTTTGGGTCTTCGCCTCTGCGACCAATCGTAAGTATGGTTCGGTATTTGATTTACGTACGCTAAACCACCACGTTGAAAATTCGATGCGATATCCGTCGAAGTCATATACCGCAACGGGTTTTTGCTGAATTGCGTAGCGGTTATACAGGGCTTTCATTGCATCATCTTTCCGCTCTAGCTTGAAGTTGATCTCTCCGCTGTTCGCGTACGTCACGATTGCATCGATAAGGGACGAGAACGTCTTGCCCTGTGCATGCAAGTCGACTACGACCTGCAGAACGATCAATGCAGCCAGCATTCCTGAATCGCAGTTAAAGAAGTCTCTGAAATAATAATGGCCGGCTAATTCACCGCCGAATATTCCGTTAATCTCTTTAAGCTTTACCTTTGCGAACGCATGGCCGACCTTCCACGTATGAACGGTAGCTCCCAGCATTTCAAGATATTCGGTGGTTGAGCGGCTGGTTCTGATATCTTGCAGCACATTGCCTTTCTCATGTTTGAGGAAATAACGTCCCATTACCGCGGTTATATAATCGGGTTGAATGAATCGTCCGCGTTCATCGATAAACATAACCCGGTCTGCATCTCCATCGAAGATAATTCCCAGGTCGCTATGATTTGCTAGAACCGCAGCTTTGATATCTGCACAATTTTTTTCTTCGAGAGGATTCGGTTCATGTGCAGGGAATGTTCCATCAAGATGGTCATAGAGATAATGGTGGTCTTTGCCTAACAGATCCTTGACGAGAATATTTGCCATTCCGTGCGATAAATCGATACTGAGGTTTAATTTTGATACGTCGGGAGCAAATTGGCGTAAGAACGAGACATAATCATATTTTACGCCTTTATCGATAATTTTCCCCGGTCTGTCGGAACGTTTAATTCCTTTAGTAGCTACCATCTTCTCAAGATCTTTCAATCCAGAATTTTCCCCGACGGGAATCGCCATCGCTTTAGATATCTTTAGTCCATTATATTCTGGAGGGTTGTGGCTTGCGGTAATCTGGACCGATCCGCCTGCTTTCAGATGTACTGTTGCGAAATAGACCATAGGGGTAGTGGCAAGACCGATATTCCAGACATCGCACCCCGCATCGGTGATACCGCGAGTAAGCGATTCGAACATTTCTTCACTTGAGACACGTACATCGCGTCCGACTACGATATGGTCGCACTGAAGTAATTCCGGAAGATGGAAACCTACCGAGTATGCTAATTCCGGAGTAATGTCCTTTCCGTAGATGCCTCTGATATCATACGCCTTAAACGCTCCCATGTCGGCCTCCCTCTAGTGCCAGCATAAATTTTTTGGAATCGATTAATTCAAAAAAATACGTAGTTCCGTCCTTCAATACCACACGATGTACAAGCGATCTGAACAGCCGATCGAAAGAATTTACCTGGTTAATTTGGTTCGAGGCGATATGCCCGGCAGCACAATCGGATGCTTTCGTTTTCAATACGGCGGTTACCGATTCGACGTCATCAGCGCTGAACGAGCGTTCATATTTGACAAACGGAGCATCTTTTTTTCGTGGTTTAATCGGGAAACCGAAGATTGCAGGTTTTCGCTCGAAATCTTCAAAATGGAACATATCGCCTACCATAAACAGGAATACGCCGAACTCGCGCACCGTGCCGTCGTTGCACGCGAACCAGGTACTGTAGGTTCTAAATCCGATTGAACCGCCATGCCTAGCTTCTAAATCGCTCAGGAACCGAGTTGCTTCGTCATCCATCGCCTATCCTCTTGTCTATCTTTTTATTATTTTATCATATATACTCCAGCGGTGAAAGGCAATCGGAAAGACAATGGATGACTACATACGTAAAGATTTTGGGAAATTATTGAAGCGCAATGCATTACAGATGCGCAGATTGATGAAACCCACAGACACCGAAGTGATGCGTGTGTACGACATGAACCTTTTCGAGATCCCGGTTACCGTCGATGTATACGGTGCATATGTTCGGATTACCGATTACAGCAACCATGGCTTGGAGCAGTATGAGATCGATGAAATATGTGATGTCAGCGCTCGCATGCTCTACGTAGAACCTCATAAGGTAATCTATCATGAAAGGAAAAAGCGGCAGGGCAGGCAGCAGCACGACCTACAGAGCGAGCAATCGGTAACATGTATAGTCAGAGAGAGCGGACTTTCATTTACGGTAGATCTGACAAAACGTATCGATACCGGCTTGTTTCTTGATCATGTCGAAACGCGCAGACTAATCAGGAATATGGCTTTTGGCTGCGATGTTCTGAATCTGTTTTCATATACGGGAGCTTTTTCGGTGTATGCAGCATCCGGAGGGGCAAAAAGCGTAACTTCGGTTGACTTGTCGGTTACTTACAGCGAATGGTGCCGTCAGAATCTGGTATTGAACGGATTTATGGGGGATCAGTTTTCCTGTGTTTCACAAGACGCGTTAAAATTTCTGCTGGATGCGGTGCGTGATCGAAAGAAATATCATTTGATAATTCTAGATCCTCCAAGTTTTTCAAACAGCAGGAAAACGGATTGTAATTTCGACGTGCAACGCGACCACGTCAAATTTATAAGGATTATTAATACATTATTACACGAAAATGGGATGCTGCTTTTTTCAACGAATCTCGGCACGTTTGAATTTGAAGCACATCAAATTAATGGATATGAGATACGAGAAATTTCCAGAGCGGTCGCGGCAGCTGGATTCTCAAAGAAAAGACATTCTCTAAGGAGTTGGATGTTGGAAAAAAGACAGGATGTAGAAATACCGGCACAGGATTTGGAACCGGTAACCCTGACAGAAGAGCTGTCAGGTGATGCGAAAGAGCATGAAGTGCAGATCGCAAAAGAAGAAGTCGGCATAGTTGCCGAAGAAGAATTAGACGATCAGGAAGTAAGCGAAGACGATCCGCTCGTACTAAGTTGGGACGAAGAGAGCGATGTTGATGAAGAAGATGCCGAGATGTTGACGTTGAACGAAGAGGCCGAGACAGAATCGAGTACCAAAACAAAACGTAAAGACGATGAAAATTCGGCGCAGCGAAGATTCGATCGAAGACACGACTCGGAAGGAGGTGCTGAAAGACCTCGCAGAACTGAACGGGAAAGCAGGCCTCGTAGCGATTTTTCTCGTCCGAGAAGGGACGACGATAAAAGAAGTTCGGAAGATAGACGTTTTGATCGCGATAGACCTCCCCGCAGATTTGATGATCGCAGAGATTCGGGACGTCGATTTGACGACAACCGAGAACGAAGACCTGCCGCTGATGGGGATCGCAGGCGCTATGGTGAACAACAGCGTTACGATAGGGAATCGCCTTCGAGGCGCTTTGCAGACGACCGCCGGCCGCCAAGATCCTTTGATGACCGTCCGAGACGCAGTTATGAAGACGATCGTCCGAAAAGGAATTATGAAGACGACCGAACGCCTAGGCGATTTGACGGAGATCGACCACCGAGGCGATTTGACGATGACCGTCCACGAAGGCAATTCGACGACGACAGACCGAGAAAGCGTTTCGAAGACGACCGGCCAGCCCGACGTTTTGACGACCGCCGGCCGCCAAGATCCTTTGATGACCGTCCGAGACGCAGTTATGAAGACGACCGAACGCCTAGGCGATTTGACGGAGATCGACCGCCGAGACGCTTTGACGAAGATCGACCGCCGAGACGCTTCAGCGACGATCGTCCACAAAGACGATTTGACGACGAACGCCCAAAACGGCGTTTCGACGATGATCGGCCTGTTAGACGTTTTGAAGACAGCCGTCCACCAAGACGATTTGATGAAGACCGTCCGCGAAGAAGAGACGATGACGAACGTCCAAGTCGACGCTTTGACGAAGATCGACCGCCGAGACGCTTCAACGACGATCGTCCGCCAAGACGTTTTGATTCAGATAGAAAACCTGCCGAGCGTGACGGTGAGCAGGGACTTCGGAGAAGCGAACGGAAAAGCGGTCCCAAGCTATACGGATTCGATCAATTCAAACCGACGAGAACTCGTGGTGAAGATGAACGTCCGTTCTGGCTTGAAGATGAAAAGCCAAGTAAGAAAGATTCCGATTAATTGATTTAGCGCCAAAGCCGCCATGTCGAGATGGCGGCCGGCATCTAATTGATACCTAAAAAATCTACAGGATTCGAGTACGCAAACCGTTCTATAGTTTCGTCTGGAAATGGCGAAGTTTCAAAAATCCTCAAATAATTCGCATACGATTCAACCTTGGATAAATTAACCGAAAAATCGCTGCCGAACATTGAACGTGTCAGTATGCGTTCCCGTACATATTCGTCGTCCAGCTTTTCGAGATACTCGTACAGCTGTTGATAAAAGAGCGGATCGGTACCGGTAAAAGAAACGTCGGCATAGACATGCTCGTAGGTGCTCATAAACTCAATAATTTGCCCAAACCATGGATCATTGGTAATCGTATTGTCTAGCAATGCCTTCAATGGCGGTTTTGCCAACGGATTATACTGTTTCCCGTAGTGTGCAAAATCAATATATAAATCAGGATATTTGGCTAAAACAGGTTTCCAGCTGGCTGGAGATGTATACTGTTGAGCAAGTTTTGCAGTTACTCCTCTGAAGCCTTGATCGTCGCAATGAGTGGTTATTGGAATCTTATGAATGCTGCAGAATCGATATATCGTCTCGATTTTCTCTAATTTTTCCGTATTGTCGGCTGGCCATGGATCGGTACCTAATGGTGGATATAACTTAACACCCCAGAACAAACGTCTGTCTGTACTATCTGGAATTCGATCCGAGGCCGACCGATCTGTTCTGATGTAGGTATCCAGTAATTCTTTAATGAATGCTGTTTCATGTGCTTCGCTATTAATTCCCAAAAAAGGAAAGAATCTCAATAATCCAGCCGGCCTGAGTTCGTAATATTGATGAATAGCCTTAATCGTATCGTCAAGATATGCAATGATTTTTTCCCAGCGTCTTTGAGCGTAATATGCTTTTCCCCATTCGTTCGATGCGCGCGAGAAATCCATAACCAGCGGTACGAGCGCGTAATAATCATACCTCTGGTTGCGGAAATGGAAAGCCCCGTCTCTGATATAGGGAAGGTCGGGGTACATGATGTTGGCAAGGCGTTTGCCTTTGTGTTCTTCTTCTGGGCGTGAGATGTTTCCACACAGATCGTCTTCGATTAATTCAAACATCTGTGCTATCGATCGTTCGAACACGCTGAACATGTTCAAGATCGTAACAAGACCCTGTTGACTTCGATTGGCAGGGGTCAGCAGATAACCTGGCGATAACGCACCGCTGACGACAAACTCCGAAAATCCGCTGGCAACAGAATCGACAAGCGAAACAAAATCGGGATGGTTGAGATTCATCGCATGCATGTGCGCGTCAAAGAAATATCGGGCCATAGGTTTAGCCTTATGATATATAGATTATTTTTTTTGCAGTTTCTTACTCCAGGAATCTTTAAGCGTAGCGGTACGATTGAATACGGGATGTTTTTTCGAATGGTCTTTCGAATCGGGTGTAAAATACCCGTTTCGAATAAACTGTAGATAATCTCCAGAATGCGTATCGAGCAGAGCCGGTTCTCCCTTTGCTTCTGGTATGACTACTAAGGATTCGGGATTCAGGTCATCAAGGTAATTTCCTGTTGCCACTCCAGGATTCTCGACTAAGAACAGTTTATCGTAAAGCCTGACTTCACAATCTATTGCATGTCGGGCACTTACCCAATGACTCGTTCCCTTTACTTTCCTACCGTCTTCGGTCATACCGCCTTTTGATTCGGGATCGTATGTACAGCGGATCTCGAGGATGTTCCCGTCAGCATCTTTTTCAATTCCCGTACAAGTTATGTAGTATGCATGCTTCAGCCTTACTTCATTACCGATGTACAGGCGATGATATCCTTTGACCGGTACTTCCATGAAGTCTTCACGTTCGATATAGAGTTCGCGTGAAAAAGGAATCTTCCTCTGCCCGGCAGCAGGATTTTCAGGATTATTGTCTGCCAGAAGCCATTCGACTTGATCTTCAGGATAATTGGTAATGACGACCTTAACTGGATCGAGCACTGCCATCATTCTTGTAGCGCGTTTGTTAAGATCTTCACGCACGCAGAATTCGAGCAGATTGTAATCGACAATGCTTTCCACCTTTGCAACACCGACTCTATTTACGAAATCTTTAATTGATTCGGGACTATAGCCACGGCGTCGAAGGCCGCATAGGGTAGGCATGCGCGGATCGTCCCACCCACCTACGATCTTGCTTTTTACCAGATTTAGCAGTTTTCGCTTGCTCAATACGAAGTGAGTGATGTTAAGTCGTGCGAATTCGTACTGGCGAGGAGCGTGATCGATACCGTCGATACTCGTCGCCCAATCGTAGGCGGGGCGATGATCCTCGAATTCAAGGGTGCAGAACGAGTGGGTGATTCCCTCGATTGCATCACTGATCGGGTGAGTAAAATCATACATCGGATAGATGCACCACTTA
>Ga0265294_10011128_pt1 | contig 10146 bp, 9 predicted proteins | sample MunlanPumphouse3_FD_192504 | JGI IMG/M metagenome (GOLD analysis project Ga0265294, IMG submission 192504) | Groundwater microbial communities from a municipal landfill in Southern Ontario, Canada - Pumphouse #3 | ecosystem: Environmental > Aquatic > Deep subsurface > Groundwater | place...
CCGATGGAGGTCGTCAGACCGGACGCAGCGGCGATGACGCCGGCACGCTGGGACCCGCCGAAGTGGTCCTCCATCATGGTCGGGAACTGCTCGTACTGCTCCATGGCGTTGAGGGTGACCTCGGTGGCCATGTCGTTGACGATCTCGTGGGTCGGTTTGACCTTGTCGCTCGGGCTCGGGTTCTTCCAGTCGACCTTGTACTTGTCCTTGATATAGTCCATACCGTAGTAGGTGAACTCGTCAAGGATGTTGTCGGTGTAGGCCGCAGTCGCGTACTGGGTGAAACCGACACCGCCGGACATGTAGGAGCCGAGCCAGATCTGATCGTAGAGCATGGTTCCGGCACCGACGACCTCAAGGGAGGCCCGGGCGGGGTCGTTGGGGTACTTCCGGTTTGCCTGGATGATATCCGAGAAGAGACCGAAGGCAAGGCCACCGGGCTCGTTCGGGCCACGGGCACGCCGGGCGGGCAGGTGGGAGGCCATCTGGATGACACCCGCGTGCTTTGCGGCGTAGGAGAGGTCGGCAACCGCTGCTTCACCGGCGCACATACGGTAGGCACCGATGAAGGACATACCGATCTGCATCGCAGACCACCGGGAGGTCGTTCCACCGTCGCAGGTCCGGACGACCGAGGTCGGGATGTGGATTGCCTGCCAGAGGGACTTCCCTACAGCGGCGGAGAGTGCCTCGGCCTGCTTTGCGGGGAAGGCCTTCTCGACGTCGATGACGAACTGGGGTTCGAGGTCGTCGGCAAGTTCCTGGTCGCCGGTGAAGACCTTGACGTAACAGTCGTCAACGAGGCCGGGATGGGTCTCGACCATGTGTTCCTGGACAACGGCCGCACCGGGCATGGCGTGGTTCAGCACGTGGAGGTACTCGTTGATCGTCTCAGGGGTGACTTCCTTGCCCAGACGCTTCTGCAGGGTCTGGTGAGCAAGGTCCATGTTGACGATGACAGTCCTCCGAATGTCGTCCCACATCTGCTGCATTGCAGCGTTGTTGACGAAGTGCAGGTCGTCACCCTCGACGAAGACGCCGGTGCCGGAGACCTCGTAGGTCATCAGCTGGCGCTGGCCGAGCGGGATACCGCCAAGGTGATTGCGCACGGGGTCGTACATGGAGATGCCGCGGTCCATCTCGATGGCACGGCTCGCCTTTACGAACTCCTCCTTGCGGGGAGACTGGTGGTAACCGTTGAACTTGTAGAATTCGGTCGTCTCGGACTCGACGTCCTGGCCCTGGAACTTCTCCTTGAGCGATTTCAGGAAGAGCTTCTGGGTTCTCTCAATCTTTGCCATCGTAATCAGACCTCCTTCGGTAGGAACCCGTATTTCGTTCTCAGCGTGTGGATCCGCTGGACGTACTCGATGTACTCTTTGTCGTCACGGTAGGAAGTGCCGCCAAGTGAGTGGAAGATCGTCGTGTGAGCCTTGAGCCACTTCTCGTCGAGCGGCTTGCCGATGGCAACCGCACGGTCGAGGGGCTCGCCGATCTGGTTCTTGACGTAGCGGACGACGCCGTCTTCGCCAAGGACACTCCTCTGGAGCATGTCGAACATCATGCCGTTCTCGGCAAGACGGAGCGAGTGGCCGTGCACGGTCGCACCGCGGATGCCGGTGCGGGCCGCGTCGAGGAGCTCAGTGTTGACGAGATCCTTTGCGTACTTCTCGAGGTCACGCTCACGGCACTCAACGATCTGGCGACCGGAGAGCGTGCCGGGGTCGATGCCGCGGAAGCGGTAGCACTCGGTGTAGGTCCGCTGGTAGGGGTGCGAGGGGGCGAAGAACATCGAGTCCGCGAACTGGATGTAGCGGACACGGTCGCCGGCCTTGGCACCGTCAGTCGGGGTTACAATCTTGCGGATGGGACAGTCGGGTTCCTGCTGCTCGGCGAGCGGCGGGTGGGCCGTCGGATAGGCGGATCCCGGCGCCCTGTGGCCGAGGATCAGCACGATATCCTCATCTGTCACGTCACGCATCTTTTCAAGCTTCTGGTTGGGGTCCATCTGCTTGCGCCGGTTCTCGGCGACCTTGGACGTACCCGGTCCGTATTGGGGCTTGTATGCCATGTTTACGTTCACCTTCATGTTGGGCTTTTTAGCACTTTCATAACGGCACGAACGACTTCTGCCAATTTTTCCCTGCCCGGGGTCTGACCCCGTGTCACACCGCTGACAATATCCACCACGGTGCCTTTCGTTTTAACCCGGTCGGGCGGCGGCATAACCACCGCTGTCCTGATCCCCTCTTTTGCGAGATCTTCGAAGTCTATCGGGACCTGGGAGACGACGATCGCTTTGATATTCACATGCTCAAGGATGAACCGGATCTTCTGCACCACATGGGAGCGGACATTCCCATGGTGCAGGATGGCGACCTTGTGCTGTTCTATCTGAACGATCTCCTTCTCCGTAAGCCCAAAAGAAGCTCCGAGGACATGACCCGCGACCGGAGAATCTGCCGGGACGCCGCTCCCTGCATTGAGGATGAGCGTTGTCACGGAGAACTCTGCCCCCTCTCTCCGAAGGCCGGAGGTGATGTCGCAGACAGGTTTTGTGACGTGTCTGCGGCCAGGGGACATCCCGATCACGATTACATCCGGGGACCTGGCTTCAGAGATAGTCCCGCGCTGGGCAAGACCGCCTCCTTTTCCCATCCCCATGCTCTCGCGGCAATCGACGATCTGGGTCACTCTTCCGATAGGCATCTTACTTGGTTCCCTGAATGATGATGGGACCTTCTTTCTTTCTTGGATCGACAAGTCCCAGAATATCTCTGTCAGCGTCAGGTCCGTACTTGGCGTAGTCGGACGTTGTCGGCTGGGTCTTCATGTATCGTCCCTTCTGGACGGTGCAGGAGAAGTCCTTATCGGCAAAGACTTCGTCAACTGCCTCCCCGATAGCCGGAATGTACGACTCGTCCTCGAGCTCCAGGATGATTGTTCCAACCTGCACCTGGAGCTGGACGTCCTGATCGCCGACACGGATAACCTTACGGTCAGGGTGGGGGTTGGGTTTCCCCCGTGCCGGACCATACGGAACGGTGGCGGGGATGTTCTGTCCGTTGAGGGACATCCGACGAATCCCGCTGACCTGAACAAGCTTGTTCAGGAGTTTTTCCACCGTATCGGGTCTGAGGAATCGCGCAGAAACGATTCGAACCTGAGGGTATATGGCTTCAGTCATTAGTATCCTTATGTTATTTACACACCTTGAGCGATCTGCTGGATCGGCTTGTTGAAGACGTCGACCTTACCGTAGGTGTCGGCATAGATCTTCGACGTGCCCTCGGGCGAGAACATCTGGGTTCCAGCATCGAGTGCTGCCGCAGCGACCACACACGGGATAGCCACGCCTGCGGCGTGTCTGGTCACAACGTGGTTGCCGTTGAAGATACCGGGGCCGCCACCACCGTAGATCGAGTGGCTGAAGAACGAGAACCCGACGGCAGTACCCATGACACGACCGTAGTCACAACCGGGCAGACCGGTCTCGTGCTCAAGCAGGTCGTTGAAGTAGAGGAGCGTCGAGGAGACTGCCTGGGCGAACCGTCCGGCACCACAGTTGACCATGGTTGCTGCCATGGTTCCCGCGGCGGCGTAGGCGTTCCAGAGCATGGGGTCCTTCGTGTCGTAGAACTGGAAGTACCCGCCCTTCTTGCCAGGGGCGATAACCTTGTCCTCGATGGCCCGCTCGACCAGGCTCTGGACGACGGTACCGATGGTTCCGGTTGCCCCGTTCTGTTTAACGAGGTCGTAGACCATGTTGTTCGCGTTCAGGCCCTGGTAGGCGTACGCGAGCAGCTGGGCACGCTCGAACGGTCCGATGGCGTTACCCATCTCAAACATTCCTGCCTGTTCGAAGGTGGATGCGAGTGCGGCACCCTGCATCGCGTTCCGGTTGGTCATCATGACACTGTGGTTGACCGGGATGTTCCGGAGCGCGTAGCCGAGACCTTCGTTGTTCTGGGGAATCGACAGGATGGACGTGACGTTGGCACCGTCAAGGCCCATCGTGTGCGGGTAAGCACCCCAGACTGCTGTCTTGACCATCGCTGCGTCGAATGCTCCGATGTCGAACTGCTCGACGAGCGAGAAGGTGGTCGCTGATGCGACCGAGGTGATCGCGGCATCGTAGGTGGATGCAGCCTGCAGACGAACGCTGGGGACCTCGATGAGGATGAGTTTACCGCCGTTGAACTCGCGGATGTTGGTGTCGTCACCCTCCTCAACCTGGACCATCTCCTTGATCTTAGAGATAAGAGCATCCTTGTTGCCGATGATGTCCAGGTTCATCTCGCGGCCCAGGACGTTCCCCTTTGCGACCTTTCCGGTCTTCAGGGATTCCTGGACGCCGTTCAGGTTGACTGCGACCGTCCTCTTGGTCAGGTCGATGAGTTTTCTGGTTGCCGGGTTGACCAGCGGGCTGATCTTCTCAAGCGGCACACCACTCTTCAACTGCTTGCCTGCATCATCGTACAGGTCAATAGTTTCCTTGTATTTCGCCATAATCTTTCTCCGTTACCCTCTTTAAGTGTATACAGTCCGTAACTGTGTAGTGAACGCTAAAAGTATCGCTGAATGTGTCTGATGGTAACTACTGCACGTCCTCGTGGGACAAAGAGATAGTAACCTTCTCCGATGATATAAGCATTGCTATTTATGCCTATGATCAGGTATATATCCGGAGTGCAATACCAGATATCTGCTAGATAACAGTCAATTGCACAGGAAAGCAAACTTATTATACCCCGTCGGCAGGTGGTATGAATTATGTGGGATCGTAGTACTCTGTGTTACTCTCTGCCCTGGCGGCCACGCTCTAACTTTATAGACTGACACCGCATCGTGTGCGCGGCAAAAAATAGGGAAAGCTCAGGCCCTGATCTGCTGGTATAATTTGCCGTAGATCATCTGGCCTTTTCTCTTCCGGTGGCGTTCACCCAGGTCGCCCTCATAGAGAGCAAACCGTCCTTTGGTGCCGTCCACCTCGATATCGACATCCTCGCGGTATACAAATCCGGGCATCATGAGATCGATATCTCCAAAGACATAGATCTCGCCCTCGACCATCTGGCCCCCAAGGCGTCTCTTTGCATTGCCTTTGATGACGATCTTCCCGCCCTCGGCATGGGTGCCAACGTGGACATCGACATCGCCACCGACGACGATCTCGCCACCGTTCATGAAAGTGCCGAGATCACTCCCGGCATTACCCGTGACGGTGATCTTGCCGGCCTGCATGCCGCGCCAGTCTCCGCGGTACGCGGCGCCGAGGTAATTCCCAGCATTGCCCTTGATGGTGATCTCACCACCTTTCATGCCGGTTCCGGCAAAGGCGTCGACATTCCCGTTCACGGTGATCTTGCCGCCCTGCATCCAGGCGCCGACGTACATATCGGCGTTGCTGTTCACGACAACTTCGCCGGCGGTCATCTTCATGCCGATGTATTTGACCCGGGAAAGGTCGCCATTGACGACGATCTTCGTCTCAGCCGGAGTCGCTCCGGCCTTTCCGGAGACCTCGAAGTAATCTCCGAGCCGGTGCTCCTCTCGCCCTACGTAAACGGGGAGAGCGGTGATCTCTTCCGTCTTCTTCCCGGCAACCGCATCGGGTGTGATGGTGTCAGCCTCGAGGAATAGCCCGGGCTGATCCTTTATGGTGAGTGTAACGGTTTCCATCCTTATCTCCCCTCACTGCGTGGCATCAACCTCGATCACGTACGGGTTGGGCACATAATGGTGACCGCTAACCTCGTAGTTGTTCAGGGTAACGGTGTAGTAGCGGAGGAACTTCTCCTTAACGTCACGCATCACCTGCGGGTTATCGTTGACTTTGGCGTTCACCCAGAGTGTCCGCTTGTTGCCGTTCGAGACGATCTCGTGGTCGCTGATGATCTGGACACCAGTCTTGAAGAGGTGCTCTGCGCCTCCGAAGGCCTTCTCGATATCATCGGGCGCGTAGGGCTCGTTCGGGTTGAAGTCAAAGATGGCAACGTCCCCTTCGAGGCCGGGTGCAAGCCCGCCGTACATGTGCGCGAGACCAAGCGATTTTGCCGGGCCGGCACGGGTCATCTGCGCGATCTCGAAGAGGTCGAGTTCGCGGTCGATACCGGCGAGGTTGGTGGCGTCGATGACCTTGTCCTTGTACTTGAAAGCATCGAACTGCTGTTCACGTGCTTCAGTGCTCATGAGCCACTTCATGATCCGCGGGTAGCGGATGAACGGCCCGGCGTTCGGGTGGTCGGTGGTCATGAAGACCCGCATGGAATCTTTCGCGAGCAGCGCGAGTTCTAGGCCGATGGCCCACTGGATGCCGCAGACCTTGATGTTCGGGCTGTAGATATACGGCACGACCCCGGATCCGGTCTCGAGTTCCACATCGGCGTTTGCCCACTTTAAGTGGTTCAACTCGGTGAGGTGGTGCTCGAACGGCCCGTCGGCGGTCATGGTCGTGGTCTCATCGAGCGTCACCTGACCCATGTCGATGGTGATGTTATCGTGAGAGTTCACGTAACCCATGATATCCTTGGCTTTAGACTCCACGTTTGCCCAGGAGTCGCCGCCGTAGGAGTGGAACTGGACGTGGGTGTGGTGCATCACCTGATCGCGGCCGAACTTGCTGTTCGGCTTGATACCCTCTGAGAGCTTGAACGAGTCCAGCGTCGTCGTGTAGTTGCCGGGGTTCCCGAGGTTGTTCGCATGCATGTGCATCGAGTGCGGGAGCCCGAGGTACTCGTTCGCCTCGATGAGGCCCTTGATGATCTGGGCCGGGGTGATATCGAAGTAGGGGACCGGGTCGTGAACGTTATCACAGTTCAGGCCCCATGCCCAGGCTTCGGTGCCGCCGGGATTGACGACCTTGACTGCGTAGCCCTTCGTCGCGCGAAGCAGCCAGGCTATGTAGGCAGCGGCGTTCTCGATCTCGTGGTTCTTGAGGTACTCGAGGACGAACCAGTTGTTCCCGAAGACCGGGTAGGCACCCTGGTCGAGGATGGGCGTGGCCTGCATCTCCTCATGGGTATGCCGGGCGTAGAGCGGCGGCATGGCCGCTTCCATCACGGTGGTATAGCCCATGCGGGCGTAGTTATAGCCGGTCCGGATCGTCGTCGGAACCGAGAATCCGCCCTGCATCCGCTCGATGCCCTTTCCAGCTTTGTATCCGAAAAGTTTGTCCTCTGGACGGAAGTTCCTGCCGATGTTCACCTTCGGGCCCGCGACATGAGCGTGGATGTCAACACCGCCAGCCATGACGGTCTTACCGGTCGCATCGATGATCTTCGGGTTCTTGACCGCCGTGGTCTCGACGATCTTGCCGTCTTTGATGGCAATATCGGCTTTATCGCCCTTGATCCCGAGGACCGGGTCGAAGACGAATCCATTCTTGATAAGATACTCTGCCATCAGTTACACCCCCTTGATCTCCTTGACACGCGTAAGAACGCGCTTCAGGAACTCTTCATCGGTCAGCATGCCCTCGGGGGCATCAACGACCTTTCTGGTCTCGATCGGCACGTTGTCCATCCGGTATGCGCACCCGCCGGTCTCGACGCCCACGAAGGCGACCGGGACATGAACCTTGCAGACCTCAGTGGTCGGAGTCTCGTGCGGGTCGATTACGACCGATGGAAGGCCGTAAATCTTCTTCACCGAACTGAACGGGAAGTGCGCACCGGGGTCGCTGCCAAGCACAAAGACAGCGTCCACTTCGTCCCTGCGGAGCAGGTCGTTGGAGGTCGTCTCACCGGGGTTGTAGCGGGCGAAGCCGCGGGAGAGATCCACCGCGAAGGGGAACCCGAACTGCCAGCCCCAGACCTGGCCGGAGCCGGTGACGTTGTAGTGCCCGCGCATCGGCATGATGGCGGCTTTCGTGTACTCGTTTAAGTCACGGGTGACCGCGATGGCTTCGTCGATGTTGTGGTTCTTGCCGATCGACTGGGTCACGCCCATGCCGAAGAAGATGATCGCGAAACGGCCGCTCTTGAGCGTCTCGGCGACCTCATAGATCTTTTCTTTCGGGATTCCGGCGACAACGTCGGGAAGTTTCTCACCCTTGAATGCCACGCGGAACGCGTTGAGGAGTTCGTAGTCGTGCCCCTGCTCAATCTGCAGGTGGACGTCTGCCACACGGGCGGTATCGGTGACACGTGGGTCGACGACGATCACCTTCCGGCTCGCATGACCCTTGCCGGTGAAGAATCCACGGGGGAAGATCGAGTAGCGGGACATGTGCCGCGGGTGGGCATGTGCCGGGTTGCAACCCCAGAAGAGGATCCGGTCGGCACGGTTCTTGACCTCCCCAAGCGTGCAGCTCGGGATACCGATATCCTGAACCGCAATGAGGGAGGTGCCGTGGCAGACGGTTGCTGTGTTGTCCATGACCGCTCCGACGGCCTCGCCGATCTCGGCCCCGACAGACTGGGCCTCACAGTTGGTGGAACTCCAGCCGTACATCAGGGGCTTCTTCGCATCGGCAAGCATCTTGGCAGTGTAATTAACTGCCTCGTCGTAGGAGATCTCCTTCCAGGAACCGTCTTCCTGCCGCATGCGGGGGCGGGTGATACGGTCCTTCGCCTGAGAGTGAAGGAATTTTTCAGCGCCGATGGCACACGCGTTGTAGACTTCGAGGAGATCCTTTCCGTCGTCACTGACGACGACTTCAAGGTCGTCGCAGAGTGTTCCGCAGAACGGGCAGATAACGTCAGTTACAGTCTTTGTCATGCGAGTTCACCTCTGCATCCTTTGCGCACCAGTTCCAGTGAGCCAAGGACGGGTTCGTTCTTGGCGACCTCAACCTCAACTGGCGTACCTTTGAATGTTGGCATCCCTGTTGAGTAGGTGTTCGGGTTGACAAGCATGTTTGCCCATGGTCCCATCGGTATGTATGCCACACCGGGGTGAGGACCCTGGGTTGCCTCGACCGCTTTTACGACAACACTACCGTAGTCACTGGTGATGCGTACGTTCGTATTGCGGAAAACTCCCAGATTCTTAAAGTCCGCCGGGTCCAGCTCTATGATCCCACAGGCGGTGGTGTAGGCGGGTTTTTCCTTCCCCGCCTCCATTGACACCCCCTGCTGGATCGTGCGACCCGTGATCAAATTTACTCTGATTGCCATTGTTATTCATCCCCTGTCTTATATTATGAGTATTATCTGGCAAACTCTTTGAGCGGGCTTGGTCCGAGCTCGTTGACGGTGTTGACGACGTCCGTCATGACTGTCCCCCACTTCGCACCCTCGGATGCGGAGACGAAGGTCATCCTGAGACGCTTGTCGTCGAGGCCGATGTTCTTGAGGACACTCTTCAAGAGGAACATCCTCTTGGCTGCCTTAAAGTTGCCCTCAAGGTAGTGGCAGTCGCCGAAGTGACAGCCGGAGACCAGCACGCCGTCCGCTCCATCCTGAAACGCCTTCAGGATGAAGAGGGGATCGATCCGGCCTGTGCACATCACACGAATGGCACGGATGTCCGGAGGGTACTGAATTCGGGCGCCACCGGCAAGGTCTGCACCGGCGTAGGAACACCAGTTGCAGATGATGGCGATGATCTTGGGTTTCCAGTTCTCGTCTGCCATTTACTGTTCACCTCCGAGGAGGAACGCATCGATCTGTGCAACGATCTGTGGGGTTGCAAAGTGTTGCATCCAGATTGCACCGCCGGGGCAGAACCCACCACAGGTGCCACAACCCTTGCACTTGGCCTCAGTGACCTGCATGACCGTGCGGCCGTCCTTCTCGATGAGCGCGAGGGCGCTGTAGGGGCACTGCGGGACGCACATTCCGCATCCTGCACACTTATCCTCCATGCACTGGGCGAAGTAGGGCTCGAGCTCCACCTCTCCCCTGTGAATCGGGATGGATGCCGCGGATGCCGCACCCTCTGCCTGGGCGACCGTGTCGGGAATATCTTTGGGCCCCTGGCAGACGCCGGCAAGGTAGACGCCGGCAGTGGTGGTTCCGCATGGGTTCAGCTTCGGATGGGCCTCAAGGAGCCAGCCGTCCTGCGAGCAGGAGACACCGAAGAGCCTCCGGGTCTTCTCGGTCTCGGCGGCGGGCTCGATGGCTGCCGCGAGTACGACCATGTCGACTTCCATGTCGATCGGCCGGCCAAGGAGCGTGTCCTCTGCATTGACGTGGAGGTTCT
>Ga0265294_10011129_pt1 | contig 10146 bp, 9 predicted proteins | sample MunlanPumphouse3_FD_192504 | JGI IMG/M metagenome (GOLD analysis project Ga0265294, IMG submission 192504) | Groundwater microbial communities from a municipal landfill in Southern Ontario, Canada - Pumphouse #3 | ecosystem: Environmental > Aquatic > Deep subsurface > Groundwater | place...
AAAAAAGTGTCCCAAACCTATTTTTAGAAGAAAGAATACCGTTGTTTCTCGTCAAAACCCTTGGGACACTTTTGGGACAGTTATTTTTTACCAAACCGAGTTTTTATGGCAATAATGCCGTTGTTTCTCGTCAAAACCCTTGGGACACTTTTGGGACAGAAAATTTTTCCAACTGTCCCCACATATTTTTCCAATTTTCAGTTTCGTGCTGTTTCTCGTCAAAACCCTTGGGACACTTTGGGACACTTTTGGGACAGCAAAATTTTTCCAATTGTCCCACTATAATTTTCGTCTTGCCTAAATACAAGATACGAGACTTTTAGATTTTTATTTGTGTTGTACACATATTAATAATGTAAGGTATCAACGTATTCGTTGCTTACAATATTCTTTCGTGCTAAACTGAGTTATAATAGTAGGAAAGAGGTGATATAGCAGTGTATGATAAAGAGACCACTTTTAGCATTATAGATGCTGATATAGTTAATAATCCTATACTATTGAAGGAAGCGAGCGAGCACGCATTGCCGGAAAAATATGACCCGGACTTTTTCTATGTTAGAGTTAGATCCATATCTGCCGGAGAATATTTTGGAAGTAACCGCAACGCAGACTATTTTCAAGAGGTTGAATTAATAAAAGCACATCCTACTTTCCTGGATGCTCATGTGTTTAAAAATCATGAGAATAAAGATGTCGCTAATGCCATTGGTTCCATTATTTCCTCTGTGTGGAATAACGATATGAAGTGTGTCGAACTCGTTATTAAAATTGACCGGCAGTTAGCTCCTACTATAGTGAGAGGCTTCGAAAAAGGTTATACAACGGATGTTAGTATGGGATGTAGAGTAGATCATACTGTCTGCAGTATTTGTGGCAATAAAGCAAAAACAAGGGCAGAGTTCTGCGACCATGTAAAAACAATGCGTAACAAAATTAGGCCTGACGGTTCAAAGGTGTTTGAATATAATTACGGGCCCAGGTTTCACGACCTTTCTATTGTATTAAATGGGGCCGACCGCACTGCGAAAGTGCTCCAAATATATGATGAGCAAAATATGCCGACTGCAATTAATAAGGCAGCTTCGTTTGCAGCTCCTGTTTTTTCATTCACTGATCATATTATGAAGATAGCTAACGAGGTCGGCGCGGACTGTGCACCCACGGCCATCCCATCTTTAGAGTCAGACCCTGCCGTCGTATTAACCCTTCCTAAGTTAGCTAGTTTTAAAAAAGAAATAACCGATAAGCTGTACGTTATTTCTTTAATAAATCGTATGGAGGAAAATGGAACTCTCACCGACGAGGATATAGATGAGATATTACATATAGGAAAAGAAGCGGGGCTTCCTTTATACATGGGTTTGGAGAAGTCCGCAAAACGCGGTGGTTTGCTGAGGGACGCGCGTAATATCGCTATTGGTTCTACGGCGATTGCGGGGGCCACTAATTATTTTCAAGGTAAACGGCTTCGCGGTGAGTACACATCTGGGGTAGAGAATTTTGTGGCAGATAATCCGGGTGTTTTACCTGTCTTATTTATGATAGGTGGGTATCCGGCATATAAACATATGCGTGGTTATGTTGGTAAACATAACCTATTGAAAAAGAAAGCTTTTTCCTACACGGATATTTTTACTAAGGAAGCCGAGGAATTATTGGACGTCCAGCCTGCAGTTGATACCAGTGATTTATTAGAAAAATTTGCTGTAACTTCTGTGTTAGAAAGTGAATACAATATGCCTTATTCTAATCAAAATATAGCGAAGCTTGCGTTATATTTATATCAGGCAGGACGAGAAGATATGGTAGATATAGTAAAACAAACGTATAATATAACAGACGATGATTTGACTAATGTTGTTACTGCGGGAATCCGTGTAGCGCGGGAAGAGATTGAGAAGGAAGCCTCCCTGGCGTATGGTGTTTTAGTATCCAATTTGTTTAATACTCAGAAAGTACCTACAGGATTATCAGCGCCTCTCCTAGCAGGGTCTTTAGTAGACGGCTACTTAATAAGCAAGCTATTCGAGTCTGGTACTCCAAAGAAGCAGGCAGAGAAGGCTTTAAAACAACAAGCTGGTTCGGGGCCATACAGTAGTTAAAATTAATGGTCAGTACATATTACTTCTTTAGCCGGCATTTTACTTTGCTTATTTGTGTAGTTAGTTTATAATTAAGGAGTAAAATCAAACACAAACTGATATTAATCAGAAAGGTAGGTTATAATTATATGGCTAGTTTATACGACGAACTCCTTGCAAACATTGGTAAAACAGCATCGACCGATAGCGTTAAGCAGGGAATCCAAAGTTTTAGCAGTGATGAGCTCATTAGATTGGCGGAGGATTTAGCTGTCATTAGTAAAGATAAAGATCTTGCAGAAATGGCAAAATTACTTCCAGTCTATTCTGCTAATCAGAGTGTGGAAGAAAAGATTGATACAGAGCAGATTATTCAGAGTGTTAAACCTGGCGATGCTCCTGTAGGAGACGACAATAAAGATGACATCGCTCTTATGGCTTCCACTGGTACCTCTGGCACTGAAAAAACAGCTGGGGACAAAAAAGAAGATGAGGATGAAGAGGAAAAGAAGGAAAAAGACGAGGAAGAGGAAAAGAAGGAAAAAGACGAGGAAGAGGAAGAAGTTACTGCAACAGAGGCACTCTATACCATTCTGAAGCAGGGTGCAGCTTTGGAGGAAATGATAGAAGTCCGCGCATCTGAAATGGCATATGACATGATAAAGCAGGCAGAGGATTACGAAGTAGCTCGGCAGATCACTGAGGAAGCTGCTGTAGCACTGTCCGATAATCCTGTTAAAGCCCACGAGTATTCCGAACAAATGATGGATAAAGCTCGCACAGTGGCTGCAGCTAATGATATACCAATGAGTGACGCAGCTGCAGCAGTGGCCACTAAAGTAGTTGAGACTGCTAAAACTGCCGGTCTTATAGGGCCCGATCTGAATAAAGAGGCAGCAAAAATAGAGACCGCCAAGGGTGTTATAAATATCCCTGATGAACTTATGGGTAAATTTGATATGGGGAATCTTGACGCTGCTGGAAGGGAAGCGCTGGAGCGTGGTAAGTTGTTGGAAATGATTAACGAAACAAAACAGCATAACTTAATAAAGAAATTAGGACTAGGGGGTGCGGCTGCGGCTGCCACCGCAGGCACTGGCTACGGTGTCTATAACGCTATCAATCAGAAAGAGGCTTCCGTGTTAGATTACTTCGGCACGCTGGATAAATATGCCACTGAGTTAGAGTCTGAGTATGAAAAGGTGGCAGAGGCTATTATGGACGCTGCAGAATCTTTAGTATTAGAACACGGCATTCAGCAAGGATTAAGTGAGCCCGAATTATTTGAATATACCAGAGTCAGTATGGATGCTATTAAAACCTTGGCAGCAAAGCGCGATCTTAATTTAGCCCAGGCCGCCCAGGCATTTTTAGCTGGTGACACTGGATCCACTACAGGAGTAGTAGAGCCTACTGTTCCTTCTCCTTCGCAGGTCCCGTCACCTGCTAAGGCGCCGATAAATTCCAACCAGACTCAAAGCCCTGATGCTTTGATACCTGAAATGGTTGCTCCAGCAGATCCGCAAGTAGCAGCAGCGGCAGAAGAGGAGAAAAAAGCAGAGTTATCCGCTTTTATTAAATCTTTAGTCAAGGAAGCGATGCTGGAAGTAGTCTCTACAGAGTCTAAATAGATGTTAGGCAGGTGGTAAACTATGCCGGGTTTACTTAGAGCCAAGTTGTTTTCCCAAGGCGCTAAGAAGGTAAGTAAGCCGACGCCTGCTAAACATACTTTAACAGCGGATGACACAATAACAGGGGCGACAATCAATTCTGCGGAAAGAAATGCACACCGCACGAAGGATTTAACAGTTAGACAGGGTACAGGGACGATGTTAGATTTCCCTATAGGTTTAATTCGGTCTGTTCCTCCAATTAACAAGGTTTTGACTAATGACAGGTATAAAAAAATACTTGGTTCTTACCAAGACAGACTTGTCAAAGCGGATAGAACAGCAGGCGAATTTCTAGCCGGTAAGGGTAAAGTCTTTAAGTCTGTGTTTACATCCGAGGACATGGTTCCGAAGGCTACAGTAACTACTAATACTGGTAAAAATATAGACGCATACGTCCCTACCCAAGTTGCTAGACTGAGTGCTCCGGTTGATAAGGTGAAACCATTTGCTGTCCCAATGTTAGCGGTGTTAGGTTTAGACAGTATTTACGAAAACGCGAAGTCTGCAAAGACAGACGCAGAAGAGGGTGATTTTACTGTGAGAAATGCGGCTGAGCTAAGGGAGCAGTTGATTGAAAAAATCGCTGCTACTGTAGTAGGTCTTCAGCGTAGTAATGTCCCATCAGCTGCCGCAGAAGGAGCAGTTGATAAATTTTACATGGTTGTAGAGAAGACTGCCGCAGCCTCAGAAATGCTAAAACAAGCCCACAATAAAATAGCTTCTTTAGAAGAAGATTTGGATTCTTTGACAGAATCTAATAAACGCCTTAAACTACAAATTGTAGCAAAGGAACGTTCTCAGAGGGCTACTAAATTAGCTAAAGATATGTTTGTAAGGGGCATGATAAAGCAGGCAGATGTAAACGACCAGGTTGACTATATCATGGGTTTGAATGATGAGAACTATGATATACTTCTCAAAACAGTCGAGAATGTACCAGTAAAACAGGCAAGGGATGTACAAAAAGGGCTAGATAAGGTAAGTTATATGGTAGGGGCAGACGACGATGAAATTTCTAAACCCACTTTAGGTGATGCTATCGTGGCGTTTGCCAGTAAAATCTAATTGAAAGGTAGGTATACTAGATGATCCAATTTGATTCTCAGTATGTAAATAATGCGCATCGTATTAGTGACGGAGTTCTATCAGCTACCGTGACCGAATTGCATGACGGCCAATGGTTGATGAAAGACGCTGCTGGAGAATTTGTCATCCACGACGGTAGTGCAGTTAAGGGTTATTTAACTATTTCCAGTAGATATGGTAACCCTACTAACAACATTAATCGTCCCATAACCGAAGGTCCCGCTGGCAGGGATAATGTTACTTCCACTGGTAGGGTATCAGTTCTGATAGGCCCATACCGTATTGCTACTGACCAGTATGAAAACGGTGTTTACGCCGACGGCGCTCCTTTGAAGATTTCCCAAAATGGTAAGTTGATGCCTTGTACTTTTGATGCCGCTCCTGCGGATGTTGCTGCTGTACAGGCTAATTTTGAGGAATTAGAAAAGGTTGTAGCACACGTTTACACTGCTCCATCGGCTGCTGGCGCGCCTATGGTTATTGTCCACGAATAATTGAGATAGGAGGTATAGTTAATGGCTCTTCGTATTAGAACTGCGTCCGAGAATGCGGAATTAGATTATAGTTTGCAAAAACTTTTAGATTCCCCTCAAGGACTGGAAAAATTCGCAACTGAGGTTCTGCCTCCATATATTCGCGATGCTAGAGACTATGAAGCTTTCGCTAGAAAAGTTTTATTTGTTCATTACATAGTAGAAGCGGATACTCACCCTATTAATGGCGAACCTTATATTTATTACCCGAAAGATATGGATTCCCATGCTGCTATTTACGCAGACGACGGCGAGGTACCTCAGTACAAAATTGAGGGCGATGGTGTCGACGTCGGTATCTTCACTGTAGCTTCCGATGATACTGTTATAAATCTGAAACGTCTTATGACCCAGAAATATAACTACATCGAAAGAGTACGTGAAAAATCCGGCCAACGTGTTGGTGAGCAGGAAGACCTAAAACTCCTAGCTTTAGTAGAAGGTTTAATCACTGCCAATCAGGGACAGTATCATGGTTCAAATGCAACCGCTTTAACAAAGAGTGACCTGGTAGACCTGAAAAAGAAAATTTCTCAGCATGACTTGCAGGTAGCTGCTTTTGTAATGAACCCACTGACTCTGGATGATGTCCTGAAATGGGAAGACAAAGATTTAGACGAACTGTCTAGGCGCGAAATCCTGGAAACTGGCGCACGCTATACTATCTGGGGAATTAAACTTATTCCTAACCGTTCTGTTGCTGCCAAAACCGTGTACGCGTTCGCTGACAAGGAATTCGTCGGTCGTATGCCTATCCTGAAGGATATTACAACTAAACTGACCGAGACTACAAATAAACTTGAAAAGGGATTGTTCATTTTCGAATTTATCGGAATGTACTTAGCTAGCCATAAGGCTGTAGCTAAGATGGATCATAAATAGATTTCTGATTATGCTCCTCCCTCCTTTTCATATATTCTCTATAGTGGGCAGTAATTCTACACTGCCCACTCTTTTTTCTGTTCAATTCTAGGACTGTGTCTTATAATATAAGTAATACATATTAGGAGGTTGAAATTGTGGCAAACAAAATAATCACTGTTAAAAATAATAGGAAAGGATCTATTTCTGTAGATACTGTAAACGGCTTAGTTTCTATGGAAAGTGGCACTACACGTTCTAATTTGGAGATGACAGATGTTCAAGTAGCCAGCTTGAACACAATGGCTAATGTAGCGATTTTGGCTGGTGTTGATCCTGATTCACCGACTACGTTTTTAGGACTTCCAAAGGAAGCTGATTTGAATGTAGACGTATTTAATCAGGATAAGATTAATGCTGCTTTTACTGCTATTGATAATTTTGCAGCAATGATATCAGCTGCGGCTGTTGGCAATTCCGTGCTTTCTATTACAAGTCTTACTACTAATTTTACAGCTACATCGGAAGATTTTGAGCACTCTTTTACGGTTAAGTTGCTTGATTCAAATAATCGTGTTCATACATGGTATAACGCTGATTTAGCAGTTACTTTAGAAAAATCTTCTGTTGGGGGAGTCGTATCTGTGGCAGATGCTGCACCGCCCATGGTTGGGGGCGAATGTACATTTATTGTATCGGGCACTGGAGCGTGGTTGGCTGGTACAAAACAAGTAGATACAGTAGCTGTGGTTGGAACTGTTTCGACTGTTGGGGATGCTTCTGTAGTAATTACTCCTGCAGTAGGGGATCCAATTACTGTTAAGGTGCCTGTTACAGTAGATGACACTGCAGCGGTTGTGGCTGGTAAAATACGCACAAGCTTGTCCACCAATGGCGCTGTGGCTGCTTTATTTACTATAAGTGGTATTGATGCTAACGTAGTGTTTACAGCAGTTCAGGCTGCAGCTAATGCTCCCGGTGTTGGCATTTTAGTTGATAATGATACTTGTGTGGGTTTAACCCAGGCCGCTTCTACCAATACTGCGCCTGGGGTGGCTCCGGATTCTTACACTGTTAAAATTGGGAATCAAACTGTCATGGGGGCAGCTGTTGCAGGTGTAAACAGAAAACTTACAGTGGTTGAGGCGTAGGAATACTATAAAATATATTGGGGCGGAATTATCTCCGCCTCAATTTTTATAAGGGGTGTTTGCAGTGGTAACTCGTGTTTTAGACACAAATGTTTTACTAGACAGGCCTCTGAAAGAAATTGTAGACTCATTTGAATCCTGTAAAATAGTGATACCAATTCCAGTATTGATAGAATTGGATACTTTTAAAACTAGCCAAAATCCAAATCTTCGATTCAATTCTAGAGCTGCTTCTCGCTATATTGATAAGCTGCGCTCCCATGGAGATCTACACGAAGGTGTTATTCTCCCATCTGGTCATACGGTTAAAATAGAACTCAATTTTAGTAATATTTCCTTACCTTTTAATATGGATGTATCCAAAGCAGACTTTAGAATACTACAAGTCTGTGTCGGACTGCAAGAAAAAGGCGAGGAAGTTATACTATGCACGCAGGACACTAACGAAAGGATACTCGCAGATGTATTAGGGATACAAGCTGAAAGCTATGGTGATAGTGTTAATCTTTCTTCTTTGTATAAAGGGTGGCGATACTTAGAGTTGGATAAGCCCACTATGTTAGTATTACTGGATACAGGGAAAATTAAAACTGATATTCCTTTTTTATCAAATGAGTTTCTGATAGCCTCATATGGAACGGATTATGTTATTGGTAGATACAATGGTTCTAAAATAGAGTTTATTGAAAAGGGCAAGAATATTTATGGCGTTCAAGCCATAAACAACCAACAAGAATGTTTAGTAGATTTATTATTAGACCCCGAGATAAAATTAGTTACCGCTATAGGAGGGGCAGGCAGCGGCAAAACCCTGCTATCTTTAGCTGCCGGAATTGACCAAACAGAGGTTATTGGAAGTGTGAATAAGTACAGCAAGGTGCTGGTGATGCGTCCACAGGAACCTATAGGCAGAGAGATAGGATTTTTACCTGGCAGTGAGCAGCAAAAAGTTGGTCCGTGGTTGGGCGCCATATTCGATAATTTAGAATTTCTTACTTCGAATCATGCCGTTAATAAAGCTGGCATGACGCGTAATCCTGAAAATGCTGTAGCTTATTTAATGGATTATGATCGTATTGATTTAAGGGCTTTAACGTTTATAAGAGGACGTTCTATTCCTCGTCAATTCATACTGATAGATGAAGCGCAGAATTTATCCTTACACGAAGTTAAGACTATTGTATCTCGTGTCGGGCATGATACTAAAGTAGTTTTAGTAGGAGATATAGAACAAATCGATAATCCTAGATTAAGTGCTAACAACAATGGACTAGTTAATCTGGTAGACGCATTTAAGGGACAAAAAATATACGGCCATGTGTTCTTAGAAAAAACTGAGCGCAGTCCTTTAGCAGAACTTGCTGTTAATTTACTGTAGAAAAACAGCCTTACTTTATTGATAAGTTGAATTACTCTACAAAGAGTGATAAACTAAATAAGTAGTTATCCGCAAGGCAGGTGGTGAGTTATGGGTACAAAAGGAGTTCATTACGTAGATCAACTGCTTAATGGGGCAGGGTTAGATATCTATCGCGACGGCACACATATGGTGCGTATAAGTAATGCTGGAACGGTGCATGTGTACTACGGAAACGTATTAGTTCATAGAGGCGGCGCAGAAATAAAAGGAGACGTTCATATAACAGGTAACTTGGACGTTAAGGGTGATTTATATGTTGAGGGTAGTATTAGCACTAAAAATGGTTGTATTATTGGAGGAAATTTAGAGGTTGGAGGAGATACATTGTTACACGGGAATCTCACTCAAGATGCTGCCGGAGCAGCAGTTATAAATATGCCCGATAATCCGCACCCGCCTCCGGTGTCAGTACCACCATTAGGGGACTTTCCAAGTCTGGAAGATAAACCATCAATTTAAAATTGAAAGGTAGGTTATAGAATGTTCGAAGTAACTGTAAGAATGCTTAAGGGCTCTGTAAATATTAATAATGTTTCTATGAGTAACTACGGCGCGCAAAATAGTGAGTATACACTAGAAATAGGAGAAGATGTATTAGAAATTTTAAATGGGTTTGTTGAACGAGGAATACTGGAAATTGTGAGTATGAATAGTACGCCTGTAGAACCTGAACCTGTAGAACCTGAACCTGTAGAACCTGAACCTGTAGAATCTGAACCTGTAGAACCTGAACCTGTAGAACCTGAACCTGTAGAACCTGAACCTGTAGAACCTGAACAAAATGAAACGCCTAAACAAAAGACTCCGAAAGCAAAGAAGGCTAAGACTAAGAAAGAGGATTAATTGTCAATAAAGAAAAGCCACATTACAGTGGCTTTTCTTCTTTGTGTATATGGATAAGCTTAAGCATGATAGAATTTATATAGTTATAACATAAGCGAGGTGATTTTGATGGCGGCCTCTGTTGATGAGTTGAGGGATGATTTACGTAATATGCTAAACGACTCTGTGGCTAGTCGTAATATCCTTAATGGTAAGGAGCAGGCGTATTCTGATACTGAACTAGATTTTTTCCTTAAAATGGCTATCAGGGATTTGAATGCTGGTAATCCGAGAACAAATTATAAACTAGAAGATTTCCCGGATCCAGATTTAATTATAATCGCAGCGATGATATTTAGTTTTATTTCTGAAGGAGTGCTGCAGCTGCGTAATAACGTAGATTACAATGACGCCGGACTATCTTTAGGTATTTTTAATAAAACAGGTGCTTATCAAGGTTGGGCAGGATTCTTACTTCAGACGTATTTAACGAATAAACTGGAGTTCAAACGTGGT
>Ga0265294_10011130_pt1 | contig 10146 bp, 13 predicted proteins | sample MunlanPumphouse3_FD_192504 | JGI IMG/M metagenome (GOLD analysis project Ga0265294, IMG submission 192504) | Groundwater microbial communities from a municipal landfill in Southern Ontario, Canada - Pumphouse #3 | ecosystem: Environmental > Aquatic > Deep subsurface > Groundwater | place...
TACGCCACCTACGAGGCGGGGGGAGGGGGGACGGCAAAAGATGTTACCGACAGCGGAAGCGGTGCGGATAGCGTTTCAGTTAGGGTTTTGGTCGGTTTATCCGACAGCGGAAGTGGTGTTGACGCAACTCCAGCAATTAAAAATTCATTGACGCAAACGGACAGCGGGAGCGGGACTGACAGCGTTTCATTAAAACAGATTAAATCAATTCTTGACAGCGGGAGCGGCGCGGATGTGCTTTCTTTGGTGATCCGCGCGATTGTGGCCGACAGCGGGAGCGGAAATGAGATTGTCGGCATTTTGACGAACCTTGCGATGAGCGACAGCGGGACGGGCGCGGATGCAATCAATGTGCTGGCGAATATCGCCATAACGGACACAGGCGCGGGGAGCGAGGCGGTGCAATCGTTGGCCAAGATTGCCGTTTCCGAAACAGGAAGCGGAGCGGACGCTTTGGAGGTATTGCGAAAAATAGCGATTGCCGACAATGGCAACGCCAGCGAAATTGTTTCAGTAATTGCGAATATCGCGGTTTCGGATAGCGGAAACGGAAACGAAGCGATAAATATCCTTGCCAATCTTGCGACAATTCAAGATAGCGGGGCAGGCAGTGAAGCGGTGCAGGCGTTGGTGGCAATCTCCGTTTCCGATAGCGGAGAGGCTAGCGAGGCGTTGTCCGCGTTGATACACTTATCGGTGAATGACAGCGGGATCGCCAGTGAAACGATTGCCGTTTTGGTAAATCTTGCAATTCAAGACACCGGAAGCGGGAATGATGAGGTTTCCGGCGGGGTTAGCGTCGCAATCCAAGATACCGCCAGCGGCAATGACGCGATAAGCGTTCTCGCGAATATCATCATTTCGGAAAGTGGCACAGGCAACGAAAATGTGGCAATCAAAACATTGTTGTCCATTTTGGAAACCGCCAGCGGGAATGATACGGTCAATGTTTTGAGCCGTTTGGTTTTGCAGGAAACGGGAAGCGGAAGCGACATCATCTCTATTATCAGAAACGCCTTTATCCAAGACAGCGGGACGGGAGTTGAGCTGGTGAATATCTTGACGAGGATATACGCGCAAGACAGCGGCACGGGAGAAGACATCGCCAAAATTCTATCGGCGGTATTGGTTGCCGATAGCGGGAGCGCGAATGAAGAAGTAAAAATTGGCGGCGAAATCAAATTTATCCAAGACAGCGGAGTTGGAAGCGAGATGATTGGTTTGATTGCCCGAATTGCCGTAAATGAGCTGGCAACGGCAACGGAAAGCGTTAGGGTGGTAAATCGGTTGCTTGTCGCGGACAATGGGCAAGGAAGCGATGTTTTGCGAGTTTTGACAAGGTTGGCGATTGCGGACAATGCAACGGCGGTTGAAGCGGTAAATGTGGCGGCGAGAGTGTCAATTCAGGAGAGCGGGGCTACCAACGAAACATTGTCAATAATTGTGAGCACATTGATACAGGAAGCGGGATCGGCGATTGAAAACATTAAAGTAGGCAATCCCGAAAAGATAATCTCCGACAGCGGCACGGGGAACGACCAGATAAGCGTTATTTTGAAAAGAATATCTATCACCGACTTGGGAAGCGCCGATGATGTGGTGGAAATTCTTAAAAGAATTGCGGTGAGCGATGAGGCAATCGGGGTTGATGTGGCCAAAGTTGTTGCCAATATAATTTTGTCTGATAGTGGAATTGGCACGGAAAAAATCAGGGCGCGGTGGGATGAGTGGCTTTGCTCCACATACAAGCCGAAAACAAGCCCGTATCGGCGCAAGGCCAGCCCCTATACCCGAAAAACAAACCCGTATAGAAAATGCGGGCAATAACTTAAAAATTATGGCAAAAAAAGGATACACAACCAAAGAAGAAATTGAGAATTACTTGCTTCAAGAGATTGACGCGACGATGGATAGCCAGATTGACGGATGGATTGAAGCAATGGAAAACCAAATTGACAAAGAAACCGGCCGGAATTTTATCGCCGATAGCGCGGCCAGTGAACGGCTTTTTGACGGCGACGGCGATCGCGAGATATTCATTGACGATTGCGTGGAGATTGAAAAGGTGGAATTGGACGATGAAGAGATTGATTATTTTGCTTATCCGGCCAACGAAACACCGAAAATTATTATTGCCCGGGAATACGGGAAATTCACCCGAGGGCGGCAGAATGTGGCAATAACCGCAAAATGGGGATATTCGGTGGCGGTTCCGGCCGATATTAAATTCGCTTGCACGGTGTTGGTGGCCGGAATAATCAATAATGCGGCGGATAGCGGCGGCGAAGTAAAGTCAATCACGATGGGAGAATATAGCGTGGCATACAAAGACACCAAACAAACCGGCGATTTTGAAAGTATTAAAAACATCCTTGCCAAATACCAACGGATGGCGGAATTATGATTGAATCATTATTTGATAAAATCGTTGATGTTTATCGGCTTTCCGATGACGAAAGTCCGGACGACATTGACACTGAAAGCTACGCGGTTAATTTAACCGGAGTGGCGTGCAATATCCAGCCGCTGGATGCGGAATTCAGGGAATCAATGGGCGGAGGCTATGAAAAGGATTATCGGATGTTTTGCGAGGATTGCGATATTGCCGAAAAAGACCGGATTATTGACGGCGAAGATGAATACGAAGTTTCGGGCGTCAAGAGAATGTCGTTTATGGGATTATCCAATTTGCAGTTGACGATTACTAAAAAACAATAGGATGCTATCTTTCAAGATTGACATAAAAGAATTGGACGAAGCGATAGATTTATTGGCGAAATATCCCGAAACCACCGATGAGAATATCGTCAAGGTTTTTGACAGGTTATTGCCGGAGATCGCCGCCAGATCAAAACATAACGCGCCGGTGGATACCGGTCGGTTGAGAACGGGAATTCATTGGCGGATTGAGAAAACTCCTGGCAATGTCAAAGGTATTATTGAAGACCCAGTTAAATATGCCCCGTTTGTCCACGAAGGAACGCGCCGGATGAAGGCGCGCCCGTTTGTCAGAAATGCCATTTTAAATTGGGGAGTGCACCAAACAAAAAGAGAGCTTGAAAAAAACTTCTTAAAAACCAAGCGGGGGCTTATCTGATTTTCCGTGCAGTATCGCTTTGAGCTTTTTGACCATTTCGGGCATATCTTCAAAAACCTTTTCAATGATGAATTCAATGTTATCGTTGTTAATCGTGAATTCAAAGCTTTTGTGGCGCGGTTTGTCGTTTTTGGGCATAGACGATTTTAGCACTTGATTGTTTTATGGGCAATAGGTATAATTAAAGAAATTAAATAGTATTTTTCGCTAACCAAACCAAGGGGCGAATTCCACCGCAGAAATGCGGCGGGGTTCGCCTCTTTTTTTGTATGATAAACACGATTAAAAACGCCATTATCGGATATTTGGAAACATTGGAGGGGATTAAAAATGTTGCCGGATACATAGATTCGGAAGGAAAAAAGGGTTATCCGTATATCTGCGTTGTTTGGGATAGCAACGAATCGGAGATTATTACCAACGCGCAAGATCGCGTGCGTGCAAATTATAAGATTGTTCTTTTGCAAGAAAAATTGGAGCAATTCAAAACCCGCGCCGGAGCTGAATCAACCAGCGATGACAGAACATATAAAATTGAGAAGCTTTTCCGCGATAATAACGATCTTGGACTTTCGGATGTATTGCGAGTTTTGCCGGTGAGTTCAAAAAAAACATACATTGACGGCGGCACGAGAATTCAAGTTGAAGTTTCAATAATCGTTGAATTTTTGCAGGATGTATCAATTTAAATTTAAAAAATAATAAAAAAACTATGTCAAGTTCAATTAAAAGACGCCAAACGGCGGGCATTGCGTTAGAGGAAACGGCGGGGACTCCGGTAGCCCCGACACATTATTTTGAATTTTTGGAGTGCGATCTCGCGGAAAAAATGGAGATTATCGGCGACACGCAAGCCCGCGGGTCGCGCTATGCCGAAGGCCCGGCACCGGTTGAAGGTAAAAAGTCCGGCGAAGGCAAGATTGAGATTTGCGTTGATCCGATAATTTTTCCATATTTTGCGGCATTGGCGTTAGGTTCGGTTTCCAGCGAGGTGGATGGAAGCAATTACAAGCACACATCGGTTTTATCCGGCGGCAATGACCCTCTATCGGCCACAATCTGGCGCGGGCGCGTGGTTGACGACCGCCAATTCGCCAACGCGGTGGTGAATACGATGGAAATTTCGTTTGCCGATGATGTCGTCAAAGCGACGATTGATTTGCTTTCAAAATATCCGACAACGCAAACCAGAACGCCGACAAAAACAGACTTGAAGATTTACACATTTAAAAACGCAAGTTTGAAAATTGATAATGACACATTTAAAGTGCAAGAGTTTTCACTGAAAGTTGAAAATAACGTTGAAGCTAAATACGCACCTGGAAGCAATGATGTTGACCGATTTATTGCCAAAGAATCAAAAGTGTCCGGCAGTTTCAAGCTGTTGTTTGAGACGACCGACCAGCGCACCGTATTTGAGGGACTAACCAAACAATCAATGGTCTTGACGCTTACCGGCGACGATGGCGACAGCATTACCATCACCATTCCGCGATTACGGATTGAAAATTGGACAGAAGACGGCGGCCTTGGCGACGCAACGATGGAAGCCATTGAATTTACCGCCGAAGAAAGCGATGAGAGCGGCGAAGAGAATGTTATCACCATTGAGACTGTCAATAGCGTGGCCGAATATTTGGCCGAAGCATAAATTTAATCAAGGCGGGTGGAATTAACCGCCCGCCTAAAAAAAATGGAAACAAAAAAAATTGTTTGCCCGTTTTCTAAAACGGAAGTGGAGTTGAAAGCGTGGATTACGGGAGAAGAGAACAACAAGATTAGAAAGCAAATGCTTGACCACAATATGGCGATGAAAAGCGATATTGAAGTTAATTTGGGCGAAGCTGTCGTCAAAACCGAAAAAGCGAAAGTTGATGTAGTCGTTATTTCGGTTGCTGGCGAAAAAAAGAATATCTATGAGAAGATTTGCGCGATGAGAAAATGCGATTATTCTTTCGTGATTGATGAAGTCAACAAAATTGCCGATGATGTTGATTTTTTATCCGAAGGCGGGAAGCCCGCCGCTGGTATCGCCTCGGCAAGTTAACGCCGGAAATGCAGATTGTGGCGATATGCCAAGAGTTTGGGTGGACATATTACCAGTATATGGAACAGCCGAAGTGGTTTATAGGACTTCTACAAGACAAAATGGAGATTGACGCGCAAGAAGCGAAAAAGGCAAGTAAAAAATAACCGCCTCATTTGAAGAGGCGGCGGAAAATAATTTTAATTGCTTTTATTGGTTCATACCTGAAAGCGGAAAACCAAAAATTAACTTTCTTTTTCCATTTCGGAATTTTAGACAATCTTTCAAATTCGTATTCAGTAATCGGGCCATAGCAACAGCGGCAACCTTTATGGGCGGGAAGTTCGGGAGCGTTATCAATGTCAAATATCTGCCCATCGCGCATAAGGCAATCATTACAAACACGGTCGTCAAGCGCGGCAATCCATTCAACTTTTTTGATGCCTTGATCACGCATTTTTATAACCGATTTCTTCTGTAATGATTCTAATGATTCCATTTAAAAATAAATTATTCATTCAACAATGAAACACAGTCAACAATTGATAATCCTTTTATGTCGCTAAATTCTTCTGATTTTGGGATTGCTTCATTGCATTCATTACTGCCATTTACTTCGGTATTATATCTTTCGGTTGATTGACATATTGGATCGGTATATTTATCTATACAATCTAATCCATCATCATATCCAGCTTGCCTAATTTTTTCCGTGGTGCAATCTTCAATAGCTTTATTCCGAGCGTTAATTCTTTCTACGCAACGATTATATCCCGAAGATTCTTCTTTATTAGATATTTCTTGTTGCAAGCGTTCAATTTTTCCCGCCGGAGTTTGTTTATTTGAAAAAACAAGAAATAACGTGGTGCATATCAAAATAAATAACGCAAACACTGAAATAGATACAATAATTTTTTTCTTCATATATTTTATTTAAATTACTCTACTAAAACACAAAACTATAAAAAAGTAAAATGGCCGACCAAACTCTACAATTCATCATTACCGCCCAGAACAACGCAAAGCAAGCATTTAATGAGGCAAAAAATCAGTTAAAAGATTTTGAGAAAGAGACAAAAGACGTATCCGACACCATCAAAAAGATGACGGCTGGTTTTGCGGTTGTTGGCGCGGCAGTGGGGGCTTTTGGGGTTTCTTCAATCAAGGCGGCGGCGGATATTGAAACGCAAAAAATAGGATTCCAAACATTGCTTGGGAGTATGGAGGAGGCCGATGAAGCAATCAAAATGATACAAAGGGACGCGGCCAGCACGCCATTTGAATTTGCCGGCTTGGTAGAAGCAAATAAAGCGTTAACACTGGTAACAAAAGATGCCATTCAAAGCGAGCAAGTTTTGCTTGATGTGGGGAAGGCTTTGGCGGCGGGGGGAAAGGGGCAAGCCGAATTGGATAGAATTATTATGAATTTGCAACAGATTGGCAATACCGGAAAAATTACCGAAATGGATATTCGCCAATTTGGTTATGCGGGCGTAAATATACTTGAATTGCTTGCAGACTATTATGGAACAACCAAAGAAGCGGCGAGCGAAATGGTCAAAGATAGTGATAGCGCCTTTAATGATTTAGCGGCGGCCTTTGCAATGGCAGGAAAAGAGGGCGGCAAATATGCCGATGCTTTTAGCAATGCAGGTGGGTCTTTAAATCAAACGTGGTCTAACTTGCAGGATACTTGGAACATATTTTTAGCGAATGAAGGGGCGAAATTACTTGAATGGGCAAAGAGTTTTATCCAAATTGCTACAAAAATTGTTCAAGAAACTTTGCCAAGTTGTATAGAAAAAATAGAAGAATTTACAAAATGGTTCAGCGAAAATAAAACAGCTATCGCCGCGGCCGCAGGAGTTATTACTGGATTGTTAGTCCCTGCAATTACAGGGTATATGATACCCGCTTTTGTCAATGCGGCAAATATGATTGCCGCAACAATAAAAGTTTTGACATTCGGCAATCCTTGGGGTATTGCTATTGGTTTGATAGTTGCTTTGGCCGCGGCAATCATTATGAATTGGGATTTGATTAAAGAGAAAACGATTGAAATTTGGAACGCAATCAACGATTTTGTTTCTGGTGTTTGGGGAAATATCGTTTCAACAGCACAATCGGTATGGGGCGGGATTACTGACTTTTTTATCGGCGTATGGGAAGGAATCAAGGAAGCTTTTAAATTCGGCGCGGCGCTGGCTGTTGGATTGGTAATTGAATATTTTAATTTATTTGGAATTGATATTGTTTCAACGATGCAGATAATCATCGGAGCGTTGCAAATGGCTTGGACGACAATTCAGGCGGCTTTCAGTTCCGCCCTAAATTTTATTAAAGGCGTGTGGAATACGGTCTGGACGGCGATTAGCGGATTTTTAAGTCCGATATGGGAAAACATTAAAAAAACTATTGGTGATGCCTGGAATTGGATAAGCGGAAAATTTGAAGAATTGTCAAAACCGATAAGCGATGCCTGGAAATCAATGTGGGAAGGGATGGGCGAAGTGGTATCCGATGTTTGGGAAGGAATTAAAAATGGTTTTAAAACAAGCATAAATTTCATAATTAACGGGATAAATACGGTTATCAATGCGCTTAATTCAGTGGCAAGAAAGGGCGGAAGTGCTCTTGGTATGAGCGTGATTAGCATTCCGACAATTCCACAGTTAGCCTCCGGCGGCATCGTGAACCGCCCCACGCTTGCAATGATTGGCGAGGCCGGGCCGGAAGCCGTTTTGCCGCTGTCAAGCGCGTATAGCCCGATTCCTGCCTATGCCGGAGCGAATATCAATGTCTACATCCAGGGCGGCTATTATCTGGATCGCGACGCGGCCGACGAGATTGGAGAGAAAATTATTCAAAAATTGAAACAAACGATGAAATTGTAAAACGATGAATATCACTATCACCATTGCCGGCACGGATAGAACCAATGACATCGTCTTTGATTCAATCCAAAAAACAGATGCGGTCAACGAAGAAAAAGACACGCTGGTTTTTTCAGTAGACAAATACGCCAGCCGCGGGTTTGTGCCGGAAGTAAATCAGGAAGTGGTGATGGAGGTTGACAGCGTCAAAGAGTTTGGCGGGGCGATTACGCAAGTTAAAAAATCATTGGTGGACGGCCAGCGCGTGGTGTTTGAGGTTACCTGTTGCGACTATACTCAATTTCTGGCCCGGAAGCTGGTGCTGGAAAGTTATAGCAACAAAACGGTTGATTATATTATTGCCGACCTCATATCAAAATATGCCGAAGATTTTACCGGAGCGAATGTTGATTGCGACATTACCATCAAGACGATGTTGTTTAATCGGATGAGCGTTCCTGAATGTTTGGAAAAAATCGCCAAAGAAACCGGCTATTACTGGTATGTGGATTATGACAAAGACATTCATTTTTTTGCGCAGGAAGATAATGTGGCGCCATTCGGTATTACCGACAGCAACGGAAAATCATTGCGCAACAGTCTGAAAATTACGGATAACCTTGACCAAATCCGCAATTCCGTGACGATCCGCGGCAGTGAAGAGCGCGGAGTGGAGAGAACTGAAACCTATGTTGGAACGACCGACCAGATGATTTTCCCATTGGCAAACAAATTTGCGGAAGAACCAACGGTTGAGGTTGACGGGATGCCGGTGGATGTGGGCGTTGATTATCTTACCAAAGAAGAGGACGCGGACTGCTTCTGGTCATACGAGCAAAAATCATTGCGCTTCAAGGCAAGTATGGCCGCCAAAAAGGTGGAAATTACCGGCATTCCTTTGTTTCCCATTTTGGTTAAAATTCCCGAACCGGTATCAATCAATCAGTATGGCATTTATGAATTTTTCAAGGAAGACAAGAGCATTACCAGCCGCGCGGAGGCTTATCAATACGCCACGGCACAGCTTAATGGCTACAAGGACGGCGTGATTGAGGGGGAGTTTCAAACTGACACGGCGGGGCTTCGCAGTGGACAGATAATTAACGTGAAATCCGATTTAATGGGCGTGGACGAGGATTTCCTCATTCAGCGGGTTACATTCAAGCCGCAGGCCAAAGATAAGGCAATATGGAGCGTTAGGCTGGCCACGATGAGAACAATGGGAATAATCCAGCTACTGCAAGATTTAATTCGCTACCGGACAATTAAAGAATTTGACCCGGAAAACTTGCTCACCCTGGCACAGCTTGACGACCAGATGACGATGACGGATGTTTGCACCGTTCCAAAAGCAACTACCGCGCCGCCCTATAAATGGGGTGCGTTCAGGTGGGGTTTCGGGACGTGGAGCGAAACTTAAAATTATGAAAATCAAATCCCAAAACAAATTAAGCGGCCGGTATCGCTTCAAAGTCTACAAAGCCGGCACGCGGGAGTTAATCCGGATCACGCCTTGGATTGAAAACTTAATTGTTAAAAATGCCAACAGCGGCGTGAATATCGCGATTAAAAATATGCTGGGCGATTTTACCTATACGCTGGAAATCACCCACGCCAAAATCGGGACGGGAACCACGGCCGCGGCGGACGGCGACACTGATTTGGAGGAAGCAGTTTTGAGCGACATCAAGGTTATGGACGCCGATGAAACCGGCCTTGACGAGGCGACATTCTTGTTTTTTATCGCCGATACCGAACTGGCCAACGATGATTATACCGAATTTGGATTGTTTTGCGGGGCAAGGCTTTTCGCGCGGTCAATTATCACGCCGACTTTTTCAAAAGGAGACAATCAAGATATTGAGTGCGAATATGTAATCACCAATAGTAATTCGTAAATATATGGCAATCACAAACGGACAAACGGCGGATGCCGATGACATCAATGCGGAATTAAGCGCACTGGCGAGCGATATTAGCGCGCTGGATAGTGCGGCGGTCAAATTGACCGGCAATCAAACCCTTCAAGGCGTCAAAACATTCGGTTCTATCCCCGTCCTTCCCGCCAGCGACCCGACTACGGATAATCAGGCGACAAGAAAGGCGTATGTTGACACAAAAGGAGCGTTGGAAAAAGTTGGAGTTGGCAA
>Ga0265294_10011131_pt1 | contig 10146 bp, 2 predicted proteins | sample MunlanPumphouse3_FD_192504 | JGI IMG/M metagenome (GOLD analysis project Ga0265294, IMG submission 192504) | Groundwater microbial communities from a municipal landfill in Southern Ontario, Canada - Pumphouse #3 | ecosystem: Environmental > Aquatic > Deep subsurface > Groundwater | place...
AGGGAACTTGAAAAGAAGATGTCCCGTGAGGAGGCGGCCCTGAAGATAGGTGACGCCTTTATAAATCACGAGTTCGGGGAGACCACACCAGAGGAGATCCTTGATCATGCCATCCGCACCTCAATGGCCCTTCTTACAGAGGGGGTGGTCGCGGCCCCTACAGAGGGCATAGCAAAGATCAGCCTTGGCAAGAATGACGACGGGACCCAGTACCTCAGTATATTCTATGCAGGCCCGATCAGGAGTGCCGGAGGAACGGCACAGGCTCTCTCTGTCCTTGTGGGCGACTATGTCAGAAAAGGCCTTGGCATCGGCCGCTACATGCCGCGTGACAATGAGGTCGAGAGGTATGTCGAGGAGATCAAGAAATACAACTCCATAATGAGTCTCCAGTACCTGCCATATGATGATGAGATCAGAACCATCATCAGAAACTGCCCTGTCTGTGTTGACGGAGAGGCCACAGAGCAGGTCGAGGTGAGTGGATATCGGAACCTTGAGAGGGTCGAGACAAATGCGGTCAGGGGCGGTATGGCCCTGGTCGTTGCCGAGGGTCTGGCCCTCAAGGCCCCCAAGGTTCTGAAGAATGTCAGAAAGATGAAGATGGAAGGCTGGGAATGGCTTGAGGACTTCATCTCAGGAAAAGGCAAGGCCGGCGAGAGTGAGGAGGACGAGAAGAGCGCCCAGATCAAGCCCAAGGACAAGTACATCCGCGATCTCATAGGCGGCCGCCCTGTCTTCTCATATCCCATGAGAAAGGGGGGTTTCCGCCTCAGATACGGGCGTTCCAGGAACACCGGTTTCGCGGCCGCGGGATTCAATCCCTCGACCCTGTATATCCTTGGAAACTTCCTTGCTGTCGGCACCCAGATGAAGGTCGAGAGGCCAGGCAAGGCCGCCGGTGTCTGTCCTGTGGACACCATAGAGGGGCCTACAGTCAAGCTCGCGAATGGTGACATCCTCAGGGTTGATGACAAGGAAGAGGCTGTGCGCCTGATGAAGACACACACCATCACCGAGATCCTGGATGTGGGCGAGATGCTGGTCGCATATGGAGAGTTCCTTGAGAACAACCACCCCCTGATGCCGGCGACCTACTGTGAGGAGTGGTGGATGCTTGAGGGCGGAAAGCGCCATCCTGAGAACGAGTCAGAGGCCATCGCGATGACACTTGAGGGTGCCTACCTCCATCCTGACTACATGTACATGTGGGATGACATCACCTGCGAAAAGGTGCGCGAACTCGCTGAGGCAGTCGCCAGTGAGGGCAGAATGGAGGACAAAGTCCTGACCCTGCCTCTCGAAAGCCCTGCAAAAGCCATACTTGAGGAACTCCTTATCCTCCACAGGGTTGTGGATAACAGGATCAGGATCGACCGGCCTCTGGTGGTTCTGGCCTGCCTGGGCCTTGACCTGAGTCTGGAGTTCAGGCCTGAGTGGGAGAACGCCCCCTCAGATGACTCTCTGAAACTTGTGCAGCGCCTCTCAGGCTTTAAGATGCGCTCAAAGGCCGGCACACGCATAGGCGGCCGTATGGGCAGGCCAGGCAAGTCCAAGGCCCGCAAGATGCGCCCGCCGCCCCATGCCCTCTTCCCTGTCGGAGACGAGGGCGGGGCACGCCGGTCATTCCAGGGGGTTTGCAAGTCAAAGGCCTACTCCAACAAAGACGGCGGCATCATCAATGCCGAGATGGGGAGGAGACGGTGCCCTGAGTGTGGCAAGGAGACATACAAGAACATCTGCGAATGCGGAACCCACACATATGCGGTATTCACCTGTCCTGTCTGTAAAAGGGAGTGCAAGGACGGTGTCTGCCCTGTCTGCGGTATAGAGGGTGTGTGCAGTCAGGTGATCAATATAGATGTCAAGTCAGAGTTCGACGCCGCCATGCAGCACATGGGTGTGCGGGACTCAAACCTGACTCTGCTAAAGGGTGTCAAGGGTCTGATCTCGAAGGAAAGGACTGTTGAGCCGATAGAGAAGGGTATCCTCAGGGCACTCCATGACCTCTATGTCTTCAAGGACGGGACAGTGCGGTATGATATGATCGACCTGCCTCTCACTGATATCAGGCCCAGAGAGGTGGGCGTGAGTGTTGAGAGGCTCCTTGAGCTTGGATATACCCATGACGTCTATGGCAGGCCCCTGAAGTCTGTGGATCAGGTGCTTGAGCTGAAGGCCCAGGATATCCTGGTATCTGAGGACTGTGGTGAATGGCTGGTCAGTGTAGCCGGTTTTGTGGATGATATGCTTGTCAGGCTCTATGGTATGGAGCCTTTCTATGGTGCAAAAAGGAAGGAGGATCTCGTAGGACAACTCCTGATGGGACTTGCTCCGCATACGAGTGCAGGGGTGCTGGTGCGTCTGATCGGCTTTTCAAAGGCCCATGTGGGCTATGGCCATCCCTTCTTCCATGCTGCAAAGAGGCGGAACTGCTTTGCGGCCGGCACTGAGATCCTGGTGAGCGGCGGCGGGGGTGTAAAGTCTGTGCCTGTTGAGAAGTTCGTGCTTGAGAACTTTGATATCAACAGGGCAGAGCTCGATTATGTGGGCACCAACTACTCTGAGCCAAAGGGTCTCTGGTATGTGCCTGCTGTCGACCAGTATGGCAATCTCAGGATGAGGCGGGTGACTGCCGTATCTGTACATAAGTCGCCTGCACATATGATCAGGTTCACGACCAGACGGGGCAAGACTCTGACTGTGACACCTGAGCATACGATGCTCATCTCTGATCCAGGTTATCTCAGAAAGGCGAAGGCCATGACCCTCAGGGTGGGTGACGCGGTGCCTCTCTATGAGACAGGCTCACTCGTGACTGACAGGATCACAGAGGTCGAGACTCTTGAGTCTCTTGATGAGTATGTCTACTGCCTGACTGTGATGGAGGATCACACCCTTGTCGCGAATGGCATATTCACTGGTCAGTGTGACGGTGATGAGGACTGCGTGATGCTTCTGCTTGACGGCCTCATCAACTTCTCGCGGTCCTTCCTGCCGGCGACACGCGGCGGCTCGATGGATGCCCCCCTTGTCCTGACCAGCAGGATAGACCCCTCAGAGGTGGACAAGGAGAGCCATAATGTGGACTGCTGTGCAGCATATCCTCTGGAGCTCTACCTGGCCTCCCTTGAGTATACCCAGCCAAAGGAGCTTGAGAAGGTGATTGATCACGTGGATCTCCGCCTCGGGACGCCTGCCCAGTATGAGGGTATCATGTTCACGCATGACACCAGCGATATCTCGGCCGGTCCCCTGGAGTCTGAGTATACGATTCTCAAGTCTATGCTCGACAAGCTTGAGGCCGAGCTGAATCTTGCAAAGATGATCAGGGCTGTTGACGCCGATGATGTGGCTGAGCGTGTCCTGAACACGCATTTCATACGTGATCTCATGGGCAATCTGAATGCCTTTTCAAGACAGAAGATGAGGTGCACGAAGTGCAATGCCAAGTACAGGAGGATGCCGATGTCAGGCAAGTGCACACGCTGCGGCCACAACATCATCCAGACTGTTCATGAGGGCTCTGTCAAGAAGTATCTGGAGATGTCGCGCAATATGTGCGAGGAATATGAGATCACTGAGTACACCCGTCAGAGGGTTGAGGTGATCTGCATGGCAATTGAGTCCACATTTGGCGAGCCGCCTGAGAAGCAGCTGGGCCTGGCCGACTTTATGTGAGGCTCTTCCTCCCATCATTATCTATCAATTTGTCACAAATTGATAGGTTTTGATAGTTGAGTGGCCGGGCCCGGCCTGCTGCGGCGAAAGGCTATAATACTGATCCGCGTCCAATAATAACAGGTGTGGCGCGATAATCACGTCGCCGGCTTTCAGTTTCTGATGCGAGCGTTTCCGAGTGGCCAAAGGAGCCGGACTCAAGATCCGATCTTGTAGGAGTTCGCAGGTTCGAATCCTGCCGCTCGCATTTTCTGTTTTTTGCATGGGGTTGAGGGTGCTGTTGCGCAGATGTACGTGAAGCAGTTTACCAAAGTCATGCCTGTAAAGTATGAGTTTGAGAACGATACTTCATGTTTCAGGGCACGGTCTTCGAAAGCTGGAGATCAGATGAGCTGTATTCTAAATTGTGATTATTTTGTAATATTTCACTATTTTTGGCTCTTCGTGAGAATATTCTCTGATATCATGGGTAATTTCGACAGCATATCTTATTTGTGATTCACTCTTTTCGAGATACTTCAATAAATAAGGGGTATTTATCAGAATATATTTCCCATATGGGACGATTTCGCCAACTCTTACTCTTTCATGTAATCCTTCAAGCCAGTCACAACATTCTGCAATATCTGAATCTCCCTGATAATACTTCCATGTTCCATCCTCAATTTTAATAGAAGTGTTCGTATTTAATTCACTTGACAGTCCTAGTGGAAGCCCCATAATGAACCTGTACCATTGCCACTGGGATATTGGCAATAAATAAAATCTTTCAATCAAATGAGATCCCATAATATTGGAATGTATAAAAAATGGTGGACGATCTTCAAGATGTTGATTATCTAATTCTAAAAATCTGAACGGTCTATTTACTGATGGTACGACGAAACAGATTGGGGAGTTAAATATATAGTGGGCAAATTCAGTTTCATCAATATCATATTCATTAAATGTTGAATAGGAAAATCCAACAAGTTTAATTGTTGAAGTGATTTTTCCAGTCCATCCCGTGAAAGGCTTTATTGCACCATCAACAGCTAAAATCTTAAAATCTTTTTGCTTATTTAATAATCTTTCAAGATTTGAGATTATTTGAGTGTTTATTTCATCAACGTTTTTTTCGGTTATGTCATCTGACAGATAAAGCTGTGGCCACCATTGGGGGCATCGATCTGTTTTGACATTCCAGAATGAAAGATCAATGGGCATTGTTGAATATATATAATCAAAATCCTCAGCTGATAGTAATTTGGTTCTAAAACAATGTTCTAATACTCTCAGATATGCCGACCGGTAAATTTCGCTCATATTGGATGATAATCCAATTAATTGTGGTTCATGTTGATATCCAAGATAATATCCTATTTTTTGAGCATTAGTTGAAAAATGTAGTCTATTTTTTATTTCGTCGCTCGTTGCAGCCCAGTTTTGAATGAAATTAAACTCAGTCTTCTTCGAGATATTTATTGCATTTTGCCAATATCCAGGACTCAAAAATTGACATATCTCTTGTTCAAATTTATCTGGGGTTTGGTAATTTTCTGGAAGTTTTGAAATTGACATATGTTTAATATGTATTTTACAGGGTTGTTCCACAATTGATGACAAATCAACAACCAATTTGTCAATTAGTATTGAAGAAACTGGTAAACATTTTATTATTGTATCAATTTTCAACTAGGTTTTTATATGAGGATCGTTCTCAGCAGATTTAATGAGTGGTAATAATCCAATTGCGACTAAACTTTCGAGTGTTTGTTGTTGGATCCATCCGGTTAATTTTGTAAAAATTGTTTCTTGAACAGATGCGTCACATAGTAATCGGGCAATTTCCGTTGCGGCTCTTTCTCGTACTAACGGAGATGGCCATTTCAATCGAGATAAGAGTATATCATATTCATCAACATCGGGATACTGAACCCATTGAACGGGAGGGAATTCAATATCGGCCATTAAGAGTTTTAGCATGTCAATAGATTTTTGGGTAATTTCTTCGGCAAGATCCAACCGGTTAAATAATATAAAAAATTCAAGAGATCGAGGTATTGGAACAAAGTAACCATGTGGATATGAACTATTCTTTCCTGTTAGAAAGATGCTATTCTCATAGAATTCCAAATACCTTTTTAGATAACGATCTTTGACGAATTGCCATCTTTTTTGGGCAGCGTTTTTATCAGACCAATACTCAAACCAACCTCTGCTATTGGCTTGAGCGAGTACTGCATACTGAAAGGCTTTTTCTGAATCAAACTGGTAAGCAAGGGGATATAACAAATCTAATGTTTCTAGGAAGAATCTACCAGTGGGAGAATTGTCAACAATATTGATTGTTGTTTCATATATGGCTTTATAATCTGGAGAGGGTTGAGATAACTGATGTTTTATCCATCCATCAAAGTATTCTTCGGAATCCCATTGCGGGTCAATAGATTGTATGTGCTCTGCTAAATTATCAAATGAAACTTGATCATAGTTTGGTACTGGTTTTGGAGGGAGACTGTCGGAAAATGTTGTTCCTTCTTTTGGATATTCAATTGGTCCAAAATGATTTTCAATTGTTGTTTTCGCCCGATTTGCCTGTAAATTTCCTTCTTCAAATATTGATTTAAGTGTTTTAAATGAGTATTTATCAAGTGCTGTTGATGCAATAGATACATTGATTTCTTTATCATAATCCAAAATTCTTAGAATATTTGCGAATAATTCTTCAGCTTTATCAAATTCCTCATTTGTTATTGCAGTGAAATACTCCTTATACAACAATTGGGGATTAATGTCCCCCAAGAGATTTGCGTACGTCATCGGGAAATGTCGTGTTTCGTCGCCATCAGTATATTCTGAAATGAATTCGACGGGTTGTTCAATTTCTTTTATCCATTGCTGTATTTTGGGGGATTGCTTGCTATGGCATATTCTAATCGATTCAATGACAGAATCCAGGAACATATCTTTATGATAACCATAGGTTACAAGATTTCTAGCTCCTAATTTTAGGATTTCATCATACTTTTGAGATTGATAATATCGACACAGATTGGCTAATTTAATATAGTGTCTCGCTCTCTCCGAAAAAGGAACAATATTGTGTTTCCAGGACTCAAGTTCATTTGTGAGATATTCTGTAAATGCAGATCCGCCTAAAATCTGCTTATCCAAATCTAACATCCATTCTAGGAAATTTTCTCGATTTAGCCATATACTGAATTGAATCCTATGCAGATCATCCTGTTGAACATATTGACACGAATTGAATTTTATTTTTAGATAATAAGAACTGGTTAATATCTCTTTTGAAGCCTTTTGAAATGCACCTGTCAATCCCGAATTTGTAAGAGCCATCTCATATTGTGGCGGAGGAATCAGAGACAATTCTTGGTCTATTTTCGAAAGTTGAATCTCTTCGTGTTTTTCAATTGTTTCACAGAGAATCTTAGAAATTTGGAAAAGATTCTTTGCAACGGTGACACTCCAGCTAGGGGATAATTCATGTTGATCTATCCATAAGATTAATTCGTCATTTCTCCCTGTCAGGCCATACATTAAACCCAGAAGGAAAATGTTTGAATACTTCTCAGATTCTTTTTCTTCAAACAAGGTTCCATATCCAGTTGATATTTCCTCTAATTCGGTTTCATCAGGAAGGGAAGGGATATTATGGATTTTACAATCTCGTAGCAGAAGATAAACAAGGCAGGGCAATGGAAGATCTGATAGATCATTCTTTTTAATTATATCAAAATAATTTGAGCCATTTCTTAAGAGATCATATCTAATTAGTTCTATCAATAATTTTTGACGCTTTAATTTAGTGAGTGGATTGGCATGAATGTTATTTATTTTTACAGATTGTTCAGTTGTTAAAAGATCCTTCACATATATTTGAAAGAGATCATCACCCCAACCAAATTTATCAAAATATTTTATGAAGTGTTCAGCTCTCTTCAAAGGATATGATCTATCTAACGCCATTACCCGAATCATAATATTTGGCAATTCGGGAAGAGTCTCAAAAGATCCTGATTTTGACCGAATATTTACGTTTTGTCTAAGATTGTTCAGGCATTTTTTAATTCTCGGAAGATATGTCGATAATTCACCTGAATCATCTAATTCACGGCAACAGTGATAAAGTTGTGATGGTGAAAGATCTTCTATAAGAATTTCACTAAAATCGCGGTTCCCCTGTTTAATAGATTCATTCCATAAGAGTTTAGCCTCAGCAGAATATTGATCCAATTCAATAAGGTATTCATGTAGTTTTGAGAACTTGAGTGCTGCACCAAATTCTTTTTCTTTAAATGCGGCTTCGTTGGCAACACTGAGTTGGGAGATGATTTGTCGAGTATCTCTTGGATAGCATAATGCATCAAATACCCAGTTTTCATCTATTGATAAAATAGGCTTAGAATTCCCTAAATCATAGTATAACCTCTTTTCTTCAGCCCATTTCAATTCTTCATATTCAGAGGTTTGGAACCAATCAACAATTTTTTGCTTAATCCCTTTTTTTTGTTCTTGAAACTCCTTTTGGTCGGCAATGAATAGACCGAAACTTGTGTGAAAAACTGAGTATTTTCCATTTTGCTCACCGAGTACATGAGAAATGGATTTGAATGCTAAACTCACTTTTGAGGGATCTGAAAAACAATATGAAAGAAAGTCCGTTAACTGGTCTTTTGAAAATTTAAACGAGACGGATGAGACAGAAATCAATAATGTCTTTGATTCATTACCGATCTTTTGCCATAATTGTTCATAGTATGTCTGAATCTCTCCTGAATATGGGAGAATATCTGCACAATCGTATGCCGTTATGGTTTCTTGTCCAAAATTATTTTTTAATTCTTGGAGTGAATAACGCAAAATGAGGGGGTTTCCTTCAGTTAATGCAAATATCCCATTAGATAACTCTTCTATTTGAAAATCGTGCTGTGGGAGGTTAAGTTCACATTTATTCTTCTTGATGATGTTCTCTATCGCATGACGTTTAAGTCCCTGTATCTCTATCCGGTCTTTTGCTGAACATCGGGAGAGTATATCCAGGGGGATATGATCAAATGCACTCTCTTGAGTGCCAAATATTAACCATAATCCATTTTCTGGAATACAGATCTCTTTCAATAATTCTTTTAATGCCTCCTGATCCTTGAACCGCACGACATGATCCAATCCATCGATGATAAAAATACATGGTTTTCCTTTCACTAGACAAACTGAACTTATTTGTTCTAAAAATTCTTGTAAAGGAACTTCAGCTGAGTTTTTTTGAGCTAAGGATCCTAGATACTCAGGTGCCTCTTTAAATTCAGCTTTTAGGGCTTCAATTACTCGATAAGGAAATAATCGTTCAGAAGAGTCCGGGTCACTCGCAGAAATGAAATATTGGTGTTTTATTACAAAATACCCTGTTTGCTTGAGTTTTTCACTTAATTTTGCTAGATAGGTACTTTTTCCAACACCGGGTTTTCCATATATGATCTTAACTCCTCCATTGAGGGAGGCAAGATCAGTAATCAATTCAGAATGACGTGTAGTATCATAGAATTCAAAATCGGCAGGAATTAAAATTTCTTGATTTAACGGTCGTGGATCATCATATTCACAAAACCCTCGAATAGTATTAATATACAATGGTTCTGGGGATTTACTTCTTGAAATTATACTTATTTTATGAAATAAATTGGTAAATCCATGATCTGTCACTTTTAATTCATTCATGAATTCTGTTCGGAGATTTGTTTCGAGATCATCAACTGATGGTTTATCAAAAGAAAATTGAAACTTGCAAAAAAACTCAATGGTATTTTCTTCGGAACCAATTTCTGAACATATTCTACTAAAAAGGACTGTATTCTCTTGCTTCAAACGTAAAATATTGATTCTGTTATCATTGATAAATCTGTTAAGATATTCGTCAGGATGTCCATTCGTTACTAGTTCCGCAGTCCGAATTTTTCCTGATAGTTCTTTACGATCTATCGATAACGACCATTTTTTGAATAAAGATGTTCCATTTTTCCTCTTTTTCTCTAAAAATTTATCAAATGTCCAAAATTCCTTTGGATCTGATGGATTTTGTTTATACTTTATTTGATATAATTTATAATATCCTTCTGAATCATATGTAATAATATCATCTAAATAAAATTTTGAATCATTAATCTCATCAGGGACTGTCTCACATTGTATCCAAGTAAATATTTCTGGATGCTTTAGCCAACCAGCGATTATTTTTATTGTCCATCCTGTCTGATAGTCAAAACCACTTCTTATTGGGCTGGTTGGATTAATTCTTGGCATTTATATATTCAAGATTGGTGTGACAGGTTATAATCATTCCATTTTGAATTGAAGATGATTTTTGATTGTAACTAATTTCAGATCTTGTAATTATTTCTTAAAAGGAAGCGCCACCCTCAATCCCGCCCGCTATGATGGGACTGTCTATCTGAAGATACAGGGCCG
>Ga0265294_10011132_pt1 | contig 10144 bp, 6 predicted proteins | sample MunlanPumphouse3_FD_192504 | JGI IMG/M metagenome (GOLD analysis project Ga0265294, IMG submission 192504) | Groundwater microbial communities from a municipal landfill in Southern Ontario, Canada - Pumphouse #3 | ecosystem: Environmental > Aquatic > Deep subsurface > Groundwater | place...
ATGCTCTCCTAAAAGAACAGGAGAAGAATCGGTCTCTGATAAAATGGTAGGTTACATGGCACAGTATTCCGCTGAGGTGCTTCAGGAGATTAAAGACAAGCTGTTGGTCAGCGAGGTGGTGTCCCAATATACCACGTTGGAGCGTCGTGGAAATAATTATTGGTGCAAATGCCCGATCCATGGAGAGAAGACACCTTCATTGCAGATTCGCGATGACAAGGGAACCTGGCATTGTTTTGGCTGTGGCAAGGGCGGCAGTATCTTCACATTCATCCAGGAAATGGAGAAATGCTCATTTCCTGAGGCTGTGCGCATCCTGGCCAAAAGGGCGAATGTCGAGTTGGCCGAGATGACTTTTCAGCAGAAAAAAGAAAATGACATGCGAGAGGCTCTTTTCGAGTTGTATGACCGCATAGCCATGACCTTCCATTATTTATTGCTCAAGGATAAGCGCGGACAGAAGGCAAGGGATTATCTCAGCACGAGGAAGGTCAGCCCCCAGATGTGGGAGATATTCAATCTTGGCTATGCCTTGGATGATGGGGATTTCCTTTATTCGTTTCTGAAAAACAAGTCATATAGTGATGATTTGCTTAATGCCAGCGGACTTTTCTCCAAGAATAACAGCCACTATCCCTTGTTTCGTGATCGTCTGATGTTTCCTGTCCGTTCATGGCAGGGGCGGACAGTCGCATTCAGCGGGAGAGACCTGGGCGGACAAAGCCTTGCAAAATATATCAATACACCAGAAACACCCATATACAGTAAGAAACATAATCTTTTTGGCCTCTATGAATCGTTGGGAACCCTTAAGGACAAGGATAAAGGAGGGCAGGCGATTCTCTGTGAAGGAAATTTTGATGTTGTGGCGCTGCACCAGAGCGGTCTGACTTATGCGATGGCTCCTCTGGGAACAGCCTTTACCATAGAGCAGGCGAAACTATTGAAGCGGTATTGCAATTCCGTGACCTTGCTTTTTGATAGTGATGAGGCTGGTCAGAATGCAACAGCCAAGGCCTTGTCGATAGCACAGGGTCTTGAGCTCCAAAACACTGTCAGTAAACTGACCTTGGGCAAGGATCCTTCGGAAGTCGTTCAAAATATGGGTGAGGAAGCATTGAGAAATGAACTTTTAGAGAAGAAAACAGGCTTTTCCTATCTTGTGCAGAATGCGGTAAATCGTTATGATACAAAATCGTCTAATGGAAAGTTTGCAGTTTTTAAAACTGTGAAGCCTTATTTGGATGCGACTGAGTCGAATATCGTGCGTAGTGATCTAATCAATGTTCTTTCGGAGGTGCTAGAGGTACCACAGACAGCCATTCTTCAGGATTTCTACAAGGGGAAACTTCCTGTAGAGAAAGTTCAGGTTGCACATATGGAAAAGACGCTTAAGCAACTGGTTCCCTCGCAGTTGAACATTGATTTCCGTACTATGCTGTATGTGGTGAATAATCGGACCTTTTATGATAAGGTGCGGATTAGGTTGCATATTGAGGACCTCGAGGATGACGAGGCCAAAAAATTGTATCAAGTTCTTGAGGATGCTAAAAGGGAGGGTGTCCAAGAGAGCAATGAATATATTTTGCAGATGATTGACGACAAACAGCTCGCAAGTGATGTTGCAAATTCCTTTTCTATGGAGGAATTCATCCGAGAACCGGAAAAAAACTTGAATGAGGCTTTAAATCGGATAACCATCCGCAATTTAGAGGCAAAACTTCGAAATTGCAGGAATATGCTGGAATTAAGCGAACTCAATGGTGATCAGGATTATGAAAAGATCTTGAACGAGTTTAATATGCTTAATCAGAAAATAATACTGCTGAATGAAGAATTGAAACGTAATACGCAATAGGAATAATAGGGATAAAGAAAGGATGCTGGAAGAAAATCTCAAAAAGACCATTGTTAACGAATTGATTAAAAAATCCGCAGAGAATGGTCATGTCACCAAGGATGATATCGTCAAGGCCCTTGGAGAGAAAACTAGCGAGGAAGACGTCGAGGAGATAATCCAAGACCTTAGTGAGCAGGCTGATATCCAGGTTTCAGAGAATGGTATCAGTGATGTGGAAGTGGAATTTGAAGAAGGGCCTTCTCCCGAGGACCTCAGTGTTGATGTGATAGAGGAAGAGCCTGAGGACGATGCCCTTTTGGAAGATGACGTCCTGGCTGACGACGCTATTCTTGGAGATGATTTTTCCACTCCTGTGACAACGGCCAAGGATGATTCCTCGTCCGACAAGAAGGCGCATTCAGGCGACGAAGAGGATACGGATGAGGATGCAGAAGAGGAAGAAGAGAGCGAGGATGCCATCGGGTGGACTCCCCTCAGCACGGATGATGACACAGTCGGCGGTGGTGAGCATTTTGTAGACATCTCAAGCCTGGATGACCATGACGGAGATATTGAGAGGGCGCATCATACTCCTACAATCCTTGGTACTGATCGTTCGGACTCCAGTGGAGATGACCCTATCCGATTGTATCTCAGGGAGATAGGACGCGAGAATCTTTTGACCGCCGATCAGGAAGTCGAGCTCTCCAAGAAAATGGAGAAGGGCGCCGAGATAATCAAGGAAGTAATCGGTCAGAGTGGTATTATGATCACCCGATTTTACTCGATTATTAAAACCCTGAACACTAAGATTGAAGAAGAGGAAGACGAGTACAGTCCCAAGGATTACAAGGATTTGGTGACTAATCAGAAACGTTTCTCCCAGTATTATAAGGACCAGCTGAAAGAATTGCAGGGGCTCTTGAAGAGTTATGTTGCAAAGAAAGAACAGATGATAAGCAGTGGAGAGGATGTCCTGCATGATGATGTTCTTTCCAAGCAGCGCACGAAATTGCTTGAGAAACTTGACAAGGTCAAGCTCGAGCAAGAAGAGATAATGGCTTTCACTGATGATTTTGTCCAGGCTGAAGCCCAGATAATCAGTTGTACTGAAAAGAAGCAACAGCTTGAGAACAGGTTGCAGATCAAGAATGCCAAGGAATTGAGACAGCTTGGACGAGACTTGAACACCAGCACCAAATGCAAGGAAATTGAACAGAGCCTGCAGTTGACGAGTGATAAGACAAAGGACCTTATTCGTGATTTGCAACTGACCGAGAAGGAACTGAAAAACATCGAATACCAGTTTGAGGAACCATGCGAGGTAATCTTGCAGCATGCGACCAAGATCAAGGAAGGTCAGAAGATGATGAAGACTGCCAAAGATCGTCTCATCAAGGCAAACCTTCGTCTGGTTGTGTCGATTGCAAAAAAATATACAAATCGAGGCCTTCACTTTTTTGATCTTGTCCAAGAAGGCAATATCGGCTTGATCAAGGCGGTCGAGAAGTTTGAATATCGCAAAGGGTATAAATTCAGCACCTATGCCACATGGTGGATACGGCAGGCAATCACCCGCTCAATCAGCGACCAGGCAAGGACAATCCGCGTTCCTGTCCATATGATTGAGCAGATTAACAAGGTTGTCAGGGAATCCAGGATGCTCATGCAGTCTCTTGGTCGTGAACCAACAGATGATGAGATTGCTGAAAAACTGGGTTGGACGGAGAGCAAGGTCAAGGCGGTCAAAAATGTCGCTCGTGAGCCAATCAGCCTGGAGACCCCTGTCGGTGAGGAAGAGGATTCATTGCTTTCTGATTTTATCGAGGATAAGGATGTGGAGGACCCGGCCAAGCAAACAGCATATGCATTGCTTCAGGAACAACTTAAAGAGGTCCTGGCCACGCTGCCGGTGAGAGAACAGGAAGTCCTTAAGATGAGATTCGGCCTTGATGATGGATACTCATTGACATTGGAAGAAGTAGGGTTGTATTTTGAAGTGACTCGTGAGCGTATCAGGCAAATTGAGGCAAAAGCACTCAGAAGGCTGAGACATCCGAAACGAAGCAGGAAATTGAAGGATTTCATTTGACGATAGCAGGAGTATGATAAATGGAAGATAACAAGATGTTCGAGAAACTAACCATGTTGCAGGATTGTTTGATTCAGAAGTTCAATCTTGAGGACGAGATTGATAAGTTACCCAAAGACCTTCTGGTCAAGCAGGAGCTCTTGGGGAAGATCAACAAAGAATATACTGAAGAAAATAGCAAAACACAGCTTGCCAAGGATGAGTTGAAAAGTCTTCGTATCCAATACGAGGATATGGTCACCATGCGAGAGAATTCTGAGAAGAAGATGGAGTTGATTACTACCCAGAGAGAATTCGAAGCCTTGGAAAAGGAAATCAAGGATGCAAGCGAGAAGGAACAGATGCTTCTTAAGCAGTTGCATGCCAAGGAGCAGCAGGTTCAGGAAATGGATGCGCAGCTCACAGAAAAGGAATCACTTTTGAAGCTCCAACAAAGTGAGGTTGGTACGGAATCCAGCAAGATTGAAGGTCTGATGGCGGACAAGAAGGCACAATGTGCTGATGTCGAGAAACAATGCCTTGCCTTTATCGACGGGGACATCAATCAGGATTTGTATGATAAGTTTTCTGTGATTGTGAAGAACAAGCATGGTAAGGGGATTGTTCCAATCCATGGGCTTGTCTGCCAAGGTTGCCATATCATGCTGCCGATTCAATTTGTCAATGATGTTCGCGTTGCAAGGAAAATCTCTTTCTGCCCGTACTGCTCACGAATTCTTTACTATGAGGATGTCGAAGGAGCTGAGGAGCAGTTCAAGAAGCCAGTACGAGGTGACGAGGAGGAAGTTGAAACCGAAGAAAGTGGTGCAGAGCTTTCTGACTTCACTGAGGAAGACGAGTTCAACGATATTGTGTAGCTTTTGTTTCGGTAGGTGAGATGATCGCAGGATGAGATACTCCTGAGGAAAGTCCGGGCTCCATAGGACGTGACGCCGGTTAACGGCCGGTAGCGGTAACGCTCAAGATAGCGCCACAGAAAATAAACCGCCTGAAAGGGTAAGGGTGAAATGGTGGGGTAAGAGCCCACCGCGCTCTTGGTAACAGGAGTGGCAGGGCAAGCCTCGTCAGGAGCAAGACCAAGTAGCAGGTTGGGTGGTCCGCCTATAACCTGCGGGTAGGTCGCTAGAGGTCTTGGGTAACCAAGATTGTGGATAGATGATCATCATATACAGAACCCGGCTTATTGCCTACCGAATTTTTTTGAATAGGATGGGAGAATAGAGATGAGGAAAATTTGTATTACCTTTTCTTTGTTCTTCCTTTTTTTATTTCCTACGAGAATTCTTGCTATGGTGAATTATCAAAAGCTTTACCAAAACAATCAATTTCAAGCTTTGATTGAACAGGCTAGGGAACAGAAGGAGATCTCAAGCGACAGGTTATATTGGGAAGGCATGAGTTATCTTATGCTGAAAGAAGACGAAAGGGCCTATGATACCTTCAATCTCTATCTTGCCATCGCGAAGGAAAAGGATCCGCATTATTGGGAAGTCGGGGATCAGATGATAAGCCTTGCTTTCAGGCAACGGCATTTTGCCCAGGTTCTTTTCCTGTTTGAGAAGAAAAGTACTAAGACAACAGAAGATGCACAATATGGGTACCAAGCGGCTTTGGCCTTGGGGAAAAATGAGGAGGCCGAGGATATTTTCTCAAAATATCTGGCCTCCACTTTAGATTCATTTAGCTATGCGAAGATGCTGGCGACGGGAACTGCAAATGCACAGGTCTTACTCTCGTCAATGACAGGTCTGAGTAATGAGGAAAAGCTGGAGATATTCTCACTTGTCAATGTGCAGAATCTCTCAATTGCGGAGGCCTCCATTCTTTTACCTGAAGCGCAATCTCTCATAGGGACTGTAAAGAACACAAAAAATCTGTACCGTATATTGGCCGATTTGGCTTTTGCAGCAGACAAAAGAGTGCTTTCTAACAAATATCAGGTTTTAGAAAACCGAGAGGAATGATATGAACAATATATATGAGATCCTTAAGAAGGATTTGCTTTCTGTACAAAATCCCTGTAGATATAGCGGAGGGGAGTTCCATTTTGGGAAAAAAGCGAGCAAGCCATCTGATTTCCATTGTGCCATTTGCTTTCCTGATCTTTATGAGATTGGCATGAGCAATCATGCGGTACGAATCCTCTATGATATTCTTAATCGAATTGAGGGCGTCTCTTGTGACCGGGTGTTTTCTGTAGCCCACGACTTTGAAAAGATGCTTAGGGAAAAACATCTTCCTCTCTACACCCTTGATGAGGGACTGCCGCTTAGGGATTTGGATCTTCTGTGCATCTCCATTGGTTATGAGCTTTGTGCGACCAACATCCTCCAGGTGCTTGACCTAGGTGGCATGTCGATTGATGCCTGTGACAGGAAGGAAGAAGATCCACTTGTCATTTGTGGAGGTCCAGCATCCACAAATCCTCTTCCATTTTCTCGATTTGTTGATTTTGCTTTTATCGGAGAAGCAGAGAACGGGCTGGGTGACTTGGTGAAAGTGCTCATGAAGGCAAAGAGCGAGAATCTGAAACGAAGTGAGAAGATTGGATTGCTCAAGCAGTTTGATTTTCTTTGGTATCCCGGTAAGGCGCTCGCTACAAAGAACTACGATGTTTCCTTTACTGCGAACGAGGATAAGAAGTTCAAGTACTATGTTGTTCCAAACTTCAAGGTCGCACAGGATAATGGTATTGTCGAGATAATGAGGGGTTGCCCAAACGGATGCCGTTTTTGTAATGCCGGCCAATATTATAAGCCTTATAGGCAGAAAAGCTTGAAGACCATCATGGATCAAGTAGAACAGAATGTTCATGATTTCGGGTTTCGTGAAATAACGTTGAGTTCCTTATCCAGCGGGGATTATCCCCATATCAAGAGTCTTATCCACAATCTCAATTCCCGATACAGGACAAGCCATATCTCCTTCTCGTTACCAAGCCTGAAAGTGAGCTCATTCAACCTTGATGTGCTGGAGCAACTCTCAGAGGTAAGGAAAAGCGGATTGACCTTTGCAATCGAGACACCTTTGAGGGAATGGCAGCAGTCGGTGAACAAGATTGTGGATAGAGAACAAATCATCGATATTATCTTTGAGGCGAAAAGCAGGGGATGGAGACTGGCAAAATTCTATTTCATGATAGGTCTTCCTTTTGTCGACAGGGAGATTGAGAACCAGGCGATTGTTGATTTCCTTGGCAAGATATCGGACGAGACACATATCAATCTTAACATCAACGTAGGGACCTTCATTCCTAAGCCACATACACCTTTCCAGTGGGCAGTACAGTTGACGGTGGAACAGTCCTACCAACAGTTGTCCTCCCTCAAGAAGATGATCAATGAAAGGATCAAGGGATGCAAGGTCAGTTACCACGAACCCTATGTGTCCTATCTTGAAGGGATGATCAGCCGTGGTGATATCCGTTATGGTGCAGTGATAAAAGCAGCCTACGAGAAGGGCTGTCGTCTGGACGCCTGGGATGAGTTCATGCAAAGGGATCTCTGGCAGCAAGCAATTGAGGAGGCCGACTATGATCCAAGCCAGGCCATCTACAAGGAATATGATATTGATGAACCTCTTCCCTGGGATAGTGTCTCTCTGAGAGTAGGGAAACAATATCTGAAGAATGAATATCTGAAGGCAAAGGAACGTCTCCTGACCAATCGATGCACTACAGAGTGCGACCATGCCTGTGGTGTCTGCACCAAGCTGCTGAAGGTGGTGGATCAGGATGAGAATCAAATAATCGAGGATGAAGAGGAATACAAACTACCTGAATATCCTCCCAAACAAGTAATCTTCACCTATAAGAGATTCGGGAAGTCCTTGCTGGTCAGCCACATCAATGCGATGCGGAATTTCGAGATGTCTTTCCAACGTTCTGGATTGCTCCTCCAGTTCACCCAGGGTTTCAACCCAAAGCCCAAGCTTGAGTTTGTGAACCCTCTTTCCCTCGGCTTTATCGGGGAGAATGAAGTGATGCTGGCGGAACTGCTTCTCAAGCCGGAAACGACGGAAGAGGAAGTGAGGCTGCAACTCCAGGATGCGCTCAATGAGGGATATGAGATAAACGAGGTTCTTTTTGTGCAGGGACTTGAACGGAAGGAGACCCTGGCTAAATATATGAAGGGAAGCATCTTCACTCTCGATACCCAGGGAATCGAATCATATGATGCCTTGTTGCTTGATAAGGAAAACGTCACCAATCTTGGTGGACATCTTTATGAGATAAGGACGATAGGTGAGACAAACCTGGTAAGGTCGCTCTTTGGTCCTGAGGCTGATAAGTTCAAAATCGCCGGTGAGGTGAGAATAACCAGGAAGCGCATCTGCGCCGGCAGCTGGGATGAAGATTATATTTCCTTCTTCAAGAAGAAAATGGAAAGGGAAAAAGAAAAACTAAAATAAAAGAAAGAAAGCTATCTGTATGATAGCTAATATATTATATAGTTCGTAAGTTCCTTACGCATTGACTTCCTTTTCCTTTACTTGGTTCCAAAGAGCGTCCATTTTTTGAAATTGTTCCTTCTCAAGAGGAATACCTTGTTGCTTAGCCAACTCGCATACTCCATTGAAACGACGTTCGAATTTCTCGTTACTTTGACGCAGCGCATTCGCAGGATCGACCTTCAGATGGCGGGCATAGTTGACCACGGCAAAAAGCAAGTCCCCGATTTCCATCTCAACCTCATCCTGGACCCGATCGAGAGCCGTATCAGCCTCAATAACCTCATCAAGCTCCTCACAGACCTTGTCGATTACTCCTTGCTTGTCCGGCCAATCAAAGCCAACCTTGGCAACCTGTTTATTGATTTCCTTGCACATTTCAAGTGGAGGAAGGCTTTTGGGAACACGAGAGAAGAAATTATTCTCAGCACTGGTCTTACCCTCAACATCCTTTTTGATCTTGTTCCAAAGCACCAATACCTCTTCGCTGTTGGAAGCCTTCGCATCCGAGAAGACATGAGGATGGCGCCTGATTAATTTTGCACAGACATCATTGACTGATTGCACAATATCAAAATCGGGTTTCTCATTATGCATCTCAAGAAGCATCATGACATTCAACAGGACATCCCCGAGCTCCTCACTGATGCCAATCATATCTTTCTGCTGCAACGCATCAAGGTATTCATAGGTTTCATCCAACGTGTTAATCGCAATATCCTTGTTTGTCTGTTTTTGGTCCCAAGGACAACCTTCAGGGCTACGCAGCATCCTTACGATATCAAATAACTGCATGAAAGCATCCTGCAGGGTATCTTTCTTTTCATAGGTGTAATTAATCATGGCTCAAGTATAGCAAATATGGTTTTTTTCAACCACTAGCTATCTCAATAATGTAAAATTGCATTCTAGTTGACAGAATATATATTATATACAAAATAAACTAGATGTAGTTATTTAATTTTAATGTATCCAAGATACAACAAAGGACTCCAGAAGTTGTTTCCAAAGCTGGATTCTGTTGTCTTCATTATAGAGAATGCAGCAAAAATATAAATACAAATATCTTGGGAATTGTCACCTGCAGTGTTTTTTACAAAGGCATAATCATCATCAATAGTGGAATAATCACTTGTTTTAAATGCATTCCCGTTGTACCGGTACAAATTGGGGACTTCACAAGTATACTTATCACCAAAATTGCTAATTGTTAAATGTGATTTGTCATCGGCAATTGTAAGCTTAAGATCATTTAACGATTCTGAATAAGTTGTAGCGTAAAGATTATAATAGGGAGCTTTGAAATATTGCCCGCTTTCATTTAATTTATTAAACCCATAGAGGTTTTGCGTGTAACCATCACTGTCAGTAACACTCATTATATTGTTGTCACTAGTGGAAATAGCAACTCCATAAGGTTGGTTAATATATTGTGTTGCAAATTGTGTGACGAACTTTGAGGTAGCAACTAAATGTTCAGTGCTTCCCCCAATGGAATAGAAAAACATAACTGAAGGACCATAACAATATTCAAGATATTCATCAATCGAACTAATTGAAAGAGACGAAATACCAACATAGGATGATTCATTATAAGGTGAAATTGCAGTAAAGTTGTAATCAGAAGTACTTATTAGGTAAAGAATGCTTGGAATACCACAACCCGTGAGTGACAAGACAACAAAAAAGACAGACACAATAAGAATTTTTTGTTTCAAATTTCTCATTGGCCTGTCTTTCTCCTCTCAGGATAAAAGATACAA
>Ga0265294_10011133_pt1 | contig 10144 bp, 9 predicted proteins | sample MunlanPumphouse3_FD_192504 | JGI IMG/M metagenome (GOLD analysis project Ga0265294, IMG submission 192504) | Groundwater microbial communities from a municipal landfill in Southern Ontario, Canada - Pumphouse #3 | ecosystem: Environmental > Aquatic > Deep subsurface > Groundwater | place...
TTTTTCTACCGAAAGAGATATTCTCTCCCAGTGATGTATGAGGAATCCTGACCCTGTCAATAATGGTCCTTCCGTCAGATGCTACAAGCAGGATCTCCTCTGACTCCTCAAGAGTGAAGTTTACATGAAAAGTTCCCCTATATGGCTGGTTATCTGCCCAGAAAAGAATATGTTGTCTGGGCTTGACAAAGGTCAATACATCCCCTTTGGGAACAATGTACTTAGTAAGGTTGGAGGGGTCGTTGGTAAGATAGCAACCACCGATATTAACAGTGCCGTACGAAGAGTTGAATAGCTCGATCCATCCGTTTTTGTGTCCGAAATCGTCTTCAAAGTCATTGGTGTTAACAACCAGTATCTCGTTAAGGCGCATATCTTCCTGACTTTGAGCAGCAGCCCTTAAGCCTGGAAACAGAAGGGAAACAAGCAGAAGTAATTTTAAGACTCTTTTCATTACTTATCAGTTTTAAAGTGGCAGGTTGTCATGCTTCTTTGCCGGATTAGAGAGCTTCTTTGTGGATAACTGCTGCAGGGCTCTTATAATCCTGAAGCGAGTGTTCCTCGGCTCAATAACATCATCAATGTAACCGTATCTGGCAGCATTATAAGGATTTGCAAAAGCATCCCTGTACTCTTTCTCCTTCTCGGCGGCTAGAGCGGCAGGATCTTCTGATGCAGCCATCTCCTTGCCGTATAGTACCTCAATAGCTCCGGAGGGACCCATTACAGCAATTTCGGCGCTTGGCCATGCATAATTTATATCCCCTCTGAGGTGTTTGCTGCTCATTACGCAATATGCCCCACCGTATGATTTGCGCAGGGTGATTGTAACCTTTGGAACAGTGGCCTCTCCAAAGGCATAGAGAAGTTTTGCACCGTGAAGAATGATGCCTCCGTACTCCTGCTGCGTTCCTGGCAGGAATCCGGGAACATCCACCAGTGTTACAAGTGGTATATTGAATGCGTCACAGAAGCGGACGAACCTGGCACCTTTTCTTGAAGCATTGTTATCCAGCACCCCGGCGAGAACCTTTGGCTGATTGGCAACAATACCCACAGATATTCCGTTAAAGCGGGCAAATCCCACTATCATATTTGTTGCATAGTCCTTGTGTACTTCCAGAAATTTTCCGTCATCAACAATTGCTCCGATCACCTCATACATATCGTAAGGCTTGTTGGGACTGTCAGGAACAATCTCGTTAAGTGAATCCTCCAGCCTGTCAATGGGATCACCTGTTGGCAAAAGGGGAGGTTCTTCAAGATTGTTCTGTGGAAGATATCCGAGCAGATCTCTTATCACCCTGATTCCGTCCTCTTCTGTGTCAACTGCGAAATGTGCAACTCCGCTCTTTGACGAATGCACTGACGCACCTCCAAGCTGCTCCTGATTGACATCCTCTCCTGTTACAGTCTTTACAACTTTTGGTCCTGTAAGGAACATGTAACTGGTTCCCTTTGTCATAATGATAAAGTCGGTGAGGGCAGGGGAGTAGACAGCTCCTCCGGCACAGGGACCAAAGATGGCCGATATTTGTGGAACCACCCCGGATGCGAGAATATTTCTCTGGAATATCTCTGCATATCCTGCAAGAGCATTGACTCCCTCCTGAATTCTTGCGCCACCGGAGTCATTGATACCAATAACAGGAGCTCCCATTTTCATCGCCTGATCCATAATTTTACAGATCTTGTTTGCAAAGCTTTCTGAAAGTGAACCTCCGAAAACTGTAAAGTCCTGTGCAAAAACATATACAAGTCTGCCATCGATAGTCCCGAATCCTGTTACGACTCCGTCTCCCAGAACTCTCTCTTTTTCCATCCCGAAATTTGTACACCTGTGAGAAACAAACATATCGAATTCTTCAAAACTTCCTTCGTCAAGAAGCATTGCAATTCTCTCACGGGCAGTGAATTTGCCCTTTTGATGCTGTGAGTCGATCCTTTTCTGACCGCCTCCCTGATGTGCTTTATCCCTAAGTTTTATCAGTGCTTTAACCTGTTCAAGTTGCTGGCTCATATTTTTTATATTTCAGTTTATTTATCTTGTTTATTGGGATCTTCGCACAGCTCTGTGAGAACCCCTGCAGTGGATTTTGGATGGAGAAATGCAATTTTAAGCCCTTCTGCCCCTTTTCTGGGTGATTTGTCTATCAGCTGAACACCCTTTTCTGAGAGTTCGTCCAGACTCTCCTGAACACCCCCTTCGGTTGCAAAAGCTATATGATGAACACCTTCACCTTTTTTCTCAAGAAATTTCCCAATCGGTCCTTCCGGATCTGTGCTCTCCAGAAGTTCAATTTTTGTCTGTCCTATACGGAAAAAGGCTGTTTTTACCTTCTGATCTGCTACCTCTTCAATTGCGTAGCATTTCAATCCCAGTATCTCTTCGTAATAGGGAATCGCCGTCTCCAGAGATTTAACAGCAATGCCTATGTGTTCAATATGCGAAAGTTTCATAAATAAAAAAAAGTGTTGATTTTTTAAAAAATTCTGAAATAAAGGGCAAAGTTATTAATTAATAAAACCGGAACAAAAAAAAATGGCAGGAATTCCTGCCATTTTTACGGATAATGTTATTTTTTTAATTGGCCATTGTATGATATACATTTTGCACATCATCATCGTTTTCGAAACGCTCTATGAGTTTCTCAATTTCGGCTCTGTGATCAGCTTCAAGTTGCTTAAGTTCAACTGTCGGAATTCTCTCAAAACCACCGGTTATCAGCTCATAACCCTTCTCCTCGATATATTTCTGTATTGATCCGTAGGATTCAAACAGCCCGTATATAACTATCTCCTCATCCTCTTTAAAAAGTTCCTCGGCTCCGTAATCTATAAGCTCCAGTTCAAGCTCTTCAGGATCAACATCATTAACTGTTCTGATTTTGAATACAGATTTTCTCTCAAACATAAATTCCACACTTCCCTGTGTGCCTAGAGATCCACCGTTTTTATTAAAGTAACTTCTGATATTGGCAACCGTCCTGGTTGGATTGTCAGTGGCGGTTTCAATCAAAAAAGCAATTCCGTGAGGTCCATAACCTTCATATACAACCTCCTTGTATTCACTAAGATCCTTTTCGACTGCCCTTTTTATGGCTCTCTCAATGTTGTCCTTGGGCATATTTTCACTTCTGGCTGTGGAGATAATTGCTCTCAATCTTGGATTGTTATCCGGATCCGGACCACCCGATTTGGCTGCGATTGTCAACTCTTTTCCAAGCCTTGTAAAAACCCGGGACATATTGCCCCAGCGCTTGAATTTTCTCTCCTTTCTGAATTCAAATGCCCTTCCCATGTTTTCAATAAATTTATGGCCTTATTCTGGCGATGTATTTGTCGATTTCGTATCCCTCCACTGTCTGTGGATATTTTGTCTTAATCTCTTCGTACGCTTTAAGGGCATTGTCAATCTCTCCCATCTCCTCATACATTATTCCTGCTTTAAGCAGATAAGCTGCTGCAAACGGAGTGTCAACATGTTTGGCAGCCTTCATGTAGAAATTTACCGCCTCCCTGTTCTGCTGCAGTCCTGCATGTGCATCTCCGATATTGCACATTGCCCTTGCCTGCATTATAAGATCTTCTCCTTTGTATTTTTTAAGATATTCAATAGCCTGTTGGTAGTTTCCAAGATGCAGTTCGCAGATTCCTGCATAAAAATTCACTGCCTCACCTGAGTTATTCCCGTACTCTTCCAGGATCTGTTTAAAACCCAGTGCATTGCCATCTCCGTTAAGTGCCAGAGCAAATGAATCTGCCCTGAAATATTGTTCAGCAACAAATGTCTGGGCCATAGCTTCGTTTATTCTGGGTTTACGGTAGAGGTGCTGATATGCGAAAGATGCAGCTGCGATGATTACAATCACAATAACTGAGTAGAGCAAGGGCTTCTTGTACTTCTCTATCAGTTGTTCGGTTTGAGTAAGTGCTTCAACTACTTTTTCTTCCGGATGATGATGTTTTGTGTTCTTTGCCATTTTTAGATTTTTTATGCAGTCTGCAAAATTACAACAATTTGTCTAATCTCAAATATGTAATCAGATAAAATTGTAACTTTGTAGAATAAGCAAAGGCAATAATGTATCTAAACAAAATATCTGTTACAAATTTTAAAAATATATCCCAGACTACTCTCTCCTTTTCAAAAAAGTTAAACTGTATAACAGGAATTAACGGATCCGGTAAGACAAATCTTCTGGATGCTGTTTACTTTTTGTCGATGACAAAGAGTTATTTTCCTTCTGCAGACCAATATATAATCCGTTACGGAGAGAACAGGGCAGCTATTACAGGTGAGTACATCAACAGTGACAAAACATCAGAAAAAATCAGCGTAAATATTGATACTGCATCGGGTAAACAGATAAAAAGAAATTCTAAACCCTACAGCAGGCTCTCCGATCATGTAGGTCTTATACCTGTGGTAATGATATCTCCCTCTGACAGCGCCCTTATCAACGAGAGCGGAGAGGAGAGAAGGAGATACCTCAATTCTATTCTCTCCCAGCTGGACAGGGAGTATCTCAGACGGTTGCAAAACTATAATATACTTCTGTCTCAAAGGAATAAACTTTTAAAAAGTGACTTTTTTTCTGAGGATCTCCTGTGGGCTTACTCAGAGAAAATGGCTCAGGACGGACAATATATATATGAAAAAAGGAGGGAATTTGTAAAAAGTATCTCCCCCTCCGTTGAGTATTATTATGGAGTGATCTCGGGAGAGCGGGAGAGTATAACCATAGAATACAGGTCAGATCTGGAGGGTACAACAATAAGCGAGCTCTTTTCCAGCAATTTAAAAAGAGATTCCCTTCTCCGGTACACTACCTCAGGTATTCATCGCGATGATCTGTTTTTTACCATGAACGGACATCCGATTAAAAGAGGCGGCTCCCAGGGGCAGCAGAAAAGTTTTCTGGTCTCTCTCAAACTGGCACAATTTTCTGCAATCAGGGAACAAAAGGGAGAACCTCCGGTTTTATTGCTGGATGATATTTTTGACAAGCTTGATATACTCAGAGTTGAATCATTGTTAAAGCTTGTTGCCACAAGTGATTTTGGTCAGATATTCTTAACAGAAAGCAACAAACTAAGGGTTTCTGAAATACTGGAGACGATTGACGGGGACTCTCTGTCATTTGAAATTGACAAGGGAAGAGTGATATGAAAAGGGAAAACTCAGTCAGGATTGATGAGCTTTTAACTCTCTTTATAAAGGAGTACGGGTTGGAGGATGGACTTGTAAGAACCAGGGTTTTTCATGCCTGGGACGAATCGGTGGGGCCTCGTTACAGCAAAATTACCGTAAGTAAATTTTTTAGGGAGGGAGTACTTTACTGTACAATAAACTCGTCTGTTGCAAAAAATTATCTTTTTATGCACAGAGTGAAAATTATCGGGGAGATAAACCGGATAATGGGTTCCCAGGTGGTAAAGGATCTTGTATTAAGGTAATTATGAAAATTGTTGCAGATAATAACATACCTTTTCTTAAGGGAGTTTTTGAGCCTTATGCAGAAGTTGCATACAAACAGGGAGAAAGCATCTCCCGGAGAGACCTGATTACAACGGATGCACTTATTGTAAGAACAAGGACAAAATGCAGCAGGGAGCTTCTTGAAGATACAGGAATAAAGTTTATAGCCACTGCAACTATAGGTACAGACCATATTGATATGGACTTCTGCAGAAATCAGGGGGTAGAAGTAGTTTCTGCAGCAGGTTCCAATGCATGGGGAGTCGTTCAGTATGTGATCAGTGCAATAAACCTGTTAAGGCCTTTTAGGAAATTTCGCCCTCAAAAGATGGTTGCCGGTGTAATAGGAGCAGGCAATGTGGGGGAGAGAGTGGCTTACACCCTGGGTAAGTTGGGTTATAGGGTCCTCCGTTGCGATCCCCCTGTAAGGCAAATGATTGCAGATGGAGTTCATCCCCCTGTGCTGGGCCCGTCACCTGTGGATAGAGGTTATCTGACATCTATGGATTATTGTGAAATAGAAGATCTGTTGTCATCATCGGATATTGTTACGGTTCATCTGCCTTTGCAAAAGGATACAAGAGGCTATATAGGTGATGATTACATCTCTTTACTTAAAAGCGATGCTCTCTTTATAAATACCTCCAGGGGAGAGGTCGTTGATGAGGATTCACTTATTCTTCGCAGAGAGCATTTTGACCGGCTGGTACTGGATGTCTGGAGCGGAGAGCCCTCAATAAACACAAAGCTGTTAAAACTAGCCGATATTGCAACTACTCATATTGCTGGTTACTCCCTTGAGGGTAAGGTGAATGCAACACAAATGTCTGTAAGAGCCTTGGCCGCTTTTTTCTCCATAAAACCGCTGATGGACTTCTCTATTAAGACAACTGACTTTGATTTTGTTCCATCGGGGAGAGATAAGTACGAAACGCTCTCGTCGCTTATCAATCAGACCTTTGATATGCCTGGTGAAGACAAAAAGTTAAGAGAAAAGCCATCTTCATTCGAAAAACTCAGAAGTGAGTACTCTTACAGAAGGGAAATCCCGAAAATAATGTATGATATTATTTGTGATGATCAGGATTCTTAAGGTTTGATATATTTTTAAATATAATACTTGTAATATGCTTACAATAAAGGATATAAAAGACATAGAAGAGAGAGGGCAGAGTGTTGAATCAGTATTGAAGGATATAGAGACTTTAAAAAAGGGCTTTCCTGCTCTTGAGATAAGGAGAGCTGCCACCCCCGGTAAGGGAATTAAAATTCTCTCAGATGCCGATATTAAAGAATTAACAGAGATTTGTGAGCAATATGAAGGAACTATCTGCAGATTTATACCTGCTTCGGGTGCTGCAACAAGGATGTTCAAAGAGATATTAAACGAACTCACCCTTGCCGGGAGGGAAGACCCGGAAAATATCAAAGGTGATTCGTCTGATTTTCCGACACTCAGGAAACTAAGAGATTCAATCGGCAAGTTTGCTTTTTGCGATGATATCTACTCCTTTCCTGCTTTCGAAAGGGAAAATCCGGTATCCTGTGCCATCCATATGCTCACTGCCAGAGGATTAAACTATGCATCACTCCCCAAAGGATTGATAAAATTTCACAGGTACGCTCATGAGACCAGAACGCCCCTTGAGGAGCAGCTTGTTGAAGGTGCATTAAGCTGTAAGGACAAAAGAGGGATTTCAAAAATCTTATTCACTGTATCACCGGAACACAGAGAAAAGTTTGAAAAACTCTTTAACGATGTTAAAGATAGATACCAGAGCTCTCTTAACGTTACATTTGACATTGGATTCACATTGCAAAAATCCTCCACTGATAAGATAGCAGTAGACATGGAGGACAAACCGTTCAGAAAGGAAGACGGCAGATTGCTGTTTCGCCCGGCCGGACATGGTGCCCTGTTGGAGAATCTCGGGGATATTCCCCAAGATATTGTTGTAATAAAGAATATTGACAATGTAGTGCACCAGAACTATCTGGAAGAGACAATCAAGTGGAAAAAGATACTTATCGGTGCACTTATAGATCTTAAAAATAAAATATTCAGTTATCTTCACAAACTGGAGAAGGATGATGATCCGGATCTCAACAGAGAAATAATTCAATTCATGGAGAGTGAACTCAGCATTACAATACCCTCTTTGCCTGAACCTCTTGTTAAATCATATCTTAAAGAAAAACTAAACAGACCTGTACGTGTTTGCGGAATGGTCAGAAACACCGGTGAGCCGGGAGGAGGCCCCTTTATTGTTATGGATCCGGATGGAGCACTGTCACCTCAGATTCTGGAAGGTGTTCAATTTGATATTTCAGACCCTGATGTTGCTGCTGTTGTGGAAAAATCGACACATTTTAATCCTGTGGATATTGTTTGTTATCTAAAAAATTACAGGGGAGAAAAATTTGATCTGCACAAATACACAGATCCCGAAACCGGTTTCATATCCATAAAGAGCCAAAATGGCAAAGAGGTTAAGGCGCTGGAACTTCCGGGGTTATGGAATGGTTCCATGAGTCAGTGGAATACACTTTTTGTAGAAGTTCCGTTAATAACTTTCAACCCGGTCAAGACAGTTTTTGACCTGCTGAGAAAAGAGCATGCCGGATAACCGGGAAATTATTTATTTCAGCAAAATGCCGCTCCCTTTTGTTCCGTTTGCAAACAAAAGTGAGTGGTTTTTTAATTCTCTCTTTTTCCAGTCACCCTTTCTGTATGCATAGCTTACAATCAGGGGAACTACGGTAGTGGCTTCTGCATAAACCATCTGTTCGTGGACGGTATCTACCTTCCCCCATGAGTTTGCCTCCTTAAGGGTTGAGCTTGAACAGGCTCCGTCCCTGACATCGGCAACGGTAATCTGTACTGCATATTTGTGCATTGGAACATCAAAACCCAGACACTCTGCGCACACAACGGTATCCTGTGCAAAATTCTTGGGAACACCTCCGCCTACCATAAAGAGACCGCTGGTTTTGGCAGAAAGTTTTACCTCTGTAAGTTCACGGAAATCAGCAACTGAATCTATGGTCATATAAGGTTTTCCCTCTTTCATTCTTTCAATCTGATGCATCACAAGACCAAATCCGGCACTACAGTCACTAAAGGCCGGAACAAAAATTGGAACATTATGCTCAAAAGCTGTTTGGATAAGTGAGTTCTTTTTTACTGATTTTTTTACAAGCCATCTGCCGATTTCACGGATAAACTCCCTGGAAGAATATGGTCTTGGTTCCAGTGAGTCAGCTATTTTCTTAATGGTAGCATCACAGTTCTGCAACTCTTCTTCGTCTATATATGTGTCATAAATCCTGTCGATATAGTTGCTCCTCAGATGTGTGTCGTTCACGAACTGGCTGCCTTTGTAATGTTTGTAACCAAGAGCTTCAAAGAAATCCATATCGATGATTGATGCACCGGTGGATACAATCGCATCAATCATTTTAAAGCGAATCATATCCACATAAACCTGCATACATCCGCCGGCAGAGGTGCTGCCAGCAAGAATCAGCCAGTTGGTTGACTCCTTATCGTTTATCATAAGCTGCAGAATATCTGCCGCAGAGGCAGTGTCTCTGGATGAAAACGACATTTGTCTCATTGAGTCAATGATATATGTGGAGTCAAGTGCGGTGATGTCGATATGTTTAATTGTTTCGCTCAGGAGCTCTTTTTTATTTGGTTTCATGATGGTTAAAAATTTTGTGCAAAGATAGATATTTTAAAGAAAGAACAACTTTTTTATTATTTTTGTTGGCCTATATATATCAGTATGCTAGCTTCAAAAATATCAGTAAAAATACCGGGAGCAAAGACTCCTTTCTATTTTTATGATCTGGAACTTCTAAAACAAACCCTGGAAAGATACTCCTCTGAGATAAAACTTTACGGATATCAGGCCCACTATGCGCTTAAAGCCAATTGTGATCCTGTACTTCTCTCGTTAATAAAAGATTATGGATTGGGAGCAGATTGTGTGAGTGGTAATGAAGTCCTGCTGGCAGTTAAATCCGGATTCGCTCCTGACAAAATTGTATTTGCAGGGGTAGGTAAATCCGATGAAGAGATTATCAACTCCCTCAAGAGCAAAATTCACTGTTTCAATTGCGAATCAATCCCCGAAATTGAGGTGATCAATCAGATTGCGGGGTCGATGGGAGTGACTGCATCAGTCTCAATCAGAGTAAATCCCGACATTGATGCACACACGCATAAATATATAAGTACCGGAAAATCCAGGGATAAGTTCGGAATAAGTCCCTGGAGGTTTGAAGATGTAATGCAGACCATAAAACAATCGGCCAACATCAGGTTCATGGGACTTCATTTCCACATCGGGTCGCAGATTACGGATATGAGTGTATTTGAAATGCTTTGTTCCAGAGTAAACGAACTTCAGCAGTGGTTCAGAAACCGCGGGGAGGAGGTCAGAAATATAAATCTGGGAGGAGGTCTGGGTGTCAACTACGATGAACCGGATAACAATCCGGTACCTGACTTTTCCACCTATTTCAGAATTATTAACCGTAATCTTAAGGTGTATCCCGGCCAAAAAGTGCATTTTGAGCCGGGCAGAGCTCTGGTTGCTCAATGCGGGTCGCTGATTTCCAAAGTTCTATATGTAAAGGAGGGCAGGGGAAAGAAAT
>Ga0265294_10011134_pt1 | contig 10142 bp, 8 predicted proteins | sample MunlanPumphouse3_FD_192504 | JGI IMG/M metagenome (GOLD analysis project Ga0265294, IMG submission 192504) | Groundwater microbial communities from a municipal landfill in Southern Ontario, Canada - Pumphouse #3 | ecosystem: Environmental > Aquatic > Deep subsurface > Groundwater | place...
AATTTGGTCGGCCGCTCAAATCGGTATACGGTTCATCCCCACGTGCGTGGGGAACTCTCTTCATCTTATTACTCCAAGAAGGAAATTTCCTTCTACCTATCGGTAGCAAGATAGCCCGGGTGGGACGCACCCCACTTCTCGCCGCGAGATGCAGTCAGAGGACAGAAGCGCAGTTCAAGATCCCGCATGCTCACTCTCACATTCGGGCAGAAATGAGATGAACTTTACGCCGTCCATCTCCCTTGGGATTCGCCGGTTTGTCCCGGCGGTCACAAAGTCATAACCTGCATCATTCGGTTCGCTCCAGACCATGACAGCATTCCCGTTCTCAAGGCCCTCAAGGACGGTCTCCCAGACCATGTCCCGGACGCGCACTGAGTAGTTCCCGACATAGACTCCTGATCGCACCTCAACGAGCCAGAGAGCCAGTCTCCCCCGCAGGCGGGGAGGGACGTTCTCGACGCAGACGACCATCAGGGATCCCATGGATTCTCCTCGGGTATTGCGGGAGGCAGAGCGTCTGCAGGCATTATGGGAACTGACAGGCCACCGACAGCAAGCACGTCATCGATCAGCGGGATGATCTTCTCAAGGAGTCGGGTCGACCTGAAAACATCGCGGCAGGCGATCCGGGTCTCCCGCTCTGGATCGGATGGGTGGCGCGAAGCCACCCGAAAAGCTGCAGGGACGACGGTATTGAACTTCACGAGATCGGCGATGTCATAGACGAACGAGAGCGGTTTTCCGGTGTGGACAAACCCGATTGCAGGAGAATATCCGGCTGCCAGTACCGCAGCTTCGCATATCCCGTATAAGCATGCAGTTGCCGAACTGAGGCAGCGGTTCGGGACGTCGCCGCTCCCCCAATCGGTAGCGTCGTAATTTCGCCGCTTCCAGTTCACCCTATGCTGCTGGGCGAGGTTCTCATACATCCGCCGGACACGCGCTCCTTCCATCCCACGGAGCTGGTTGACAGTATAGTCGTCGGGTATCTCTGTACCGAAACGGAGTTCGTACATCTTTCGGACCACGCGCAGCCGTGCATCCTCGTCAAGGGCGAGTTTCGCCTGGTAGAGGAGCCGATCCGAACGTGCACCCCCTGGCCTGCCCGAGGAGTACAGCCTCACGCCTGCTTCCCCGACCCAGACAAGGAGACACCTGACCCGGGCGGCGAGCACGACTGCGGCATGAGATACCCGCGTCCCCGGTTCGAGCATGAGGCAGACCACGCCGCCAATCGGAATCTGCGTCCGTATGCCGTTCACGTCGACGAGGACGAAGGCGCCGTCGATGACATCGAGCTCGCCCCGCTCCAGAAAAACGAGAGAAAGGCGTTCTTTCACCGGGATAGCCCGGAGGTGCGGAAGCATCTGCGCCCTCACAGGGGGCGGGCGAGGAGGAGCCCGCAGCCGAAGCTCTTCGCAGATCCTACTCCCGCGTACAACGTTTCCTCAAACCAGTCCGGATCGGTTACAGTCAGAACGCCCGTGAAATCGATGGTGCTGATGACGACATTCTTCTTCCCGTTCCGTTTCTCGAACCGGTGCCGGCGATATCCATCGGCCCGGACCATGCCTTCATCCACCGAAAAACCGAGCCTCTCACTGCGCGATGCAAGCCAGGAATATCCCTCTTTCTGGACCAGCACCGGTTCGGGGGGGCGGGCCTCCGGCGGACATCCCGACGTTTCGAGCAGTTTTTTTGCATCCATCACGACATCGTGCCGCTGCTGCTTCCCTTTCTCGTCGCGCTTCGTCCTGATGGGGTTTGCCCTGAGCGAAAACCCAAGCCGCTGCCCTGCTTTGAGGACCGGTTGGTAGTCTTTCTGCTCGATATGCCAGATCCCCTCAAGATCGATGGGATCAGCCTCGGAGACAGCATAAATCAACGGAGAACGTTCCTGGAGATCCAGCCGGTAGAGAAAATCCCTCTCCTTCTTCGACCCGTCGGAGAAGATGCGCCAGACCATAGCGTGTACCTCATAGGGGTTCCTGATCGCCTGCCAGAACCCCGATGAGATTGCGGCATCTTCCCGCAAGCGGATCCGGTATAGGTGTTGCATCATCGCACCTCCTCGGGGATCTCGACCCGCGCCTCATGCTCGACCCGCTCTTCGAAGAGCCACTTCGACCTGTTTGTCGGGACGTCTCGTCGGGGCGCCGAATAGGCAGGACCTGCAGCAAACCCGGTCTCCTCGTCTCCCTCCCAGAAGAGCGTCCCTCTGGCGCCTCTCCCGGGGAGCCTCATCAGGAGTTCTTGGTCATGGAAGGAGGCCGCCTTCAGGGCTTCGTGCAGATTTGCCCCGGTAACGACCTGCGACTGGATAGGGAGGGCGAGTGGGCAGGACTTTCTCCCGAGGGAGAGGGTAAAAACCGGTTTTCTCAGCCGTTCACCAATTTCAGTCAGCGGATAGGGAAGTTCCGACGTTGCGCCCCACAGGCAGACCGTGTAAAGGGCATCGCAGAGGTATTCACGCGTCGAAAGGATGGTTTTGAGCGTCTCCCGCGGGAGGCTGAGTTCCTCCCTCCGCGTGGCGAACTTCCAGTTCCGCTTTCGTGCGATCTCCGGTGCGACCTGTGTGGTATGGTAGTCCCGCAGGAGGCTGCCCGGGGCGTGGGCGATCGTCGCCATCCGGTAACCGTCCCGGAGGCGTGCCTGTGCGACGGCATCGTCACGGCGGACTCCGAGGGCAGCACCGATCAGCCCGAGGATCGCTGATTTGGTAGGGCTCTTCTCACCGGGCCGGTACTCGCCTACGGCAATCCCGCCCCACGATGCCATGGGACCGTAGAGCCGGAATACAAGATACTCAGGCATGGCTACCAGCGACGAAGGTGAGGATATCTTCGAGTTTTCCCTTCCCTGCCAGGGCGTTCAGTTCCTTACAGCCGTCAGCACAAGGCCCGTAAACCGCTTCCATGTTCTTCCGGGTCTCTCCCAGCGCCTTTATCGCACTGCTCAGGTAGTTCTCCCCGTCAACAGGCTTTAAGAACGCTGCTGCAAGCGATCTCGGCTGCTGGCTTCCCCGCTCGGCCAGGAGGTAGGAGGCGTACACACGCGAGGCAAAACTGTTCTGCTTCCCTTTCGGCCCGACCTTTGCTGCCGTCTCCGCGAGAGCCCGGATTGCTGCATCAGCAAGACCATCGTCTCCATCAAGGTTCTCAATGAGCAGATCGCGGTTGATGCAGATGTATGCGTAGAAGAGCCCCGCCGCAAACTCGGCCTGCCCCACGTGCCCTGCACCGACATCCTCAACACCCCGGTTGAGATCGTCTACAGCCGTGAAGTAATCGTCTTCCACTGCAACCTTGTGGACCGTGATCGCGTGGGCGACCTGGACCGCTGCTTCCTGGTTGAACGATGGAGACGCAGCGAGCATCCGGCCAAACATGGCGATATCCACGCCAGAGTTCTGCTTCTGGAGAAGTTCGAGTTCCTCGTCGGTCGGCACTTTTCCTTCCCTTGAGACTTTTGCAATCAGGGCGTCGATTGCCGCGATCTCTTCGGGGCTGAAGTGAACCATCTGCTCGACACAGAGAGACTCCTTCTTCTGCTTCTCAGGGTTGGACTTTTCTGCGTTCTTCTCTTTCTTCGGAATCTTGAGTTTCCCGAACCTGCCTCCGATTGCCTGCGCCCACTCTACAGCCTTCTTATCTTCGACTTTTGGGTTTACCACCTCAGTCTCTTTCTCGGCAATGACGTCCGCGAGCGTTTGTCCCGTCGTGAGGGCGAGGTACACCTGCCACCCCATCTCTTTCGTCCGGATCCCGAGATGGCCGCTAAAAACCTCTTTGAACTGTGCAGATTCACGCCATGCCCTCTTGAGACTCTGTGAGGATACCCGGAGCCTTCTTGCTCCTCCCATCATGGCAGTCTTCGGCGTTCCAAGGTCATCGCGGTTCAGGTTTGACGGCGGATATGAGGTAAGGATATGCAACTGGATGAAATCTGTCATTTTTTCACCTTAATCTTCATTTCGAGTTACGTGTTCGTAATACGCTTCTGCCCAGGATCTCTTCGTAGCCTGATCCCACCGGTAAACTCCCCAGATGAGACTGGTGACGGCGTATTGGGGAATTTTCCGGTCGACCTGACGGATTATGCGCGTCAACATAGGGTAGAGTTCGGTGTAGTCGTCGTCGGGCACTCTCAGGAGGCGACGGAACCGTGGATCACTTATCCGGGGGGTCGATCCCCCGGGGGCTGGGCGGGCGAAAAAGCCGGCTATCGTCTCTCTCCCATCTGTTTCCAGGAGGCTGTCAAGATGCGAGAGGACCCCGGCGACGGCTGCGAGCCTCTCAGGATCCAGGTTCTGTGGTGTCTTCGTCTTCAGCCGATAGAATGCCGGGACGAAAGCCACCTCCGTCGGGCTGCGACATCGCCGGAGTTCTGCCCGATCACCGCGATTCTCACCCAGCGTCTTCCACCAGGCAATCGTCGCACGAGTGGTCTCCTGCCATGGTTTCTCAGTCTGTACTTCTGTTTCGGTCATAGTTCTGCCTCATATCATCTCTCACGTTTCTTTGGATCCGGAATGCCGAGGTGGCCGCGGATCGCTTTATTCGCCTTTGAGAAGGGATTGGTCAGCAGTCTACGGGCGTTGACCGCCCTCTGCACATCGATCGCGTCGATAAAGTCGATCTGCGAGTACTCATCGAAGAGTCGCTCGCCGGTGGCGTTGAGCGTCTTAAGCCACTGCCTTCTGATTTCGGATGTATCGCCGCCGTTGCTCAGGGCAGAGGCGGCATCTTCAAGGCCCCGGTAGAACGCCTCTTCGGTCGCCTGGTAGAACCGTGCGGTGACAACCGAGAGGTCCCCCTTGACATCCGCTGGTTTGTCAAAGAGCGCAACCTTCACGCACCACCGGACGCTGTTCCCCGCCTCGCCGGCCGCCCGGACCATACCCGCAGCGAGATCCTCGAACGAAGCGGCCCACTCCTCTTCGGCGGTGATGATCGGTATCGTCCCCTGGTAATAGCAGCGGGGCTTTTTGTTGTTCATATCGTAGCCGAAGAGCCAGAGGCGCGGCCGGCCGCCGTGCCCGGCATAGATCTGCCTGGCCTTTCCCGGGGGTGTACGGCCCGGGAAGATCTCCACGTTCTGTGAGACCTTTGCCCCTTTCGTTCTGTCGTTAATGATCGTCCCGAGCCAGTTCTGATAGGTGATTCCACCCGGCTGCGGGTGCAGGGGTAACAGCTCGGTCGAGCTCGCATCCTTCCGGTAGTATGGGCTGAGCGGGTGGACCCAGCCGGAGTACTTCACCCCATAGGGCTTTGTCCGATAGTGGGTGACCAGGCGATCGGTCTCGACACCGCAGAGGTCGCAGGTTCCCGGGCGAGCGTTCGCGAAGTCGAGGAGGAACCTTCGTGGCACGGCCCAGAATGCCTGGTCGGGATGGGCATCCCGGGGCGTTGTTGATACCCCTGATTCGCTGGTCCTGAGTGCACCCATCCAGGGAAACCTGCGCGAGTCCCCGGCCGTTGCCGGGCCCCCGCTCTCCTCCCTGTGCTCCCGGTCGATGACGTTGGCCCAGACGGTCTGCCAGAGCGTTGGGCCGAGGATGATGCTGGTCATCGGCCCTCCGCCCCGGAGGGAAGTCATGTGACCGCGCCCTCCGGCAGGGGCATTCGTCTGGAGGGTGAAGAGCGCCATGGCCGCGCACTCCGGACAAAGTCCCTGAACCGTCTGCCTTTTCAAAAACCAGTCTGTGTTCTCGTCGATCTTTGACTCTTCCGGCATCCCGATGAGGAGATTGTCAATGGCCCAGGGCTCCCCATCCTCAATACCGGTGTCCTGCATGAACCGATGCGCGCCTTCGTCCAGACTGAATGCCGGGGCGACCGGTTCAAGTCTTGCTCTCATCTCTTCCGGACCCGGAGGATCAAGCAGCAGTTTTTCCCATTCTTCCTCATCTTCCGGTGTGAGGGCGGTCTGGCAGATCCCGACGAGGAATTGCACCAGGGCGCCGTCAAAGTCCGGTCGAGGGGTGACGATCTTTACGATTGGGTTATCGCTCTCGTGCCGATCGGTGATCTGCCACGGGGCGATGGTTTCCCGGTCTCCGTTCTTTCGCCTGACCGGGAGCCACGGATCAGTAATCAGGTTCGTGATGGGCATCATCTTCTCCTAACTATATCACTTTAAAATTGCTCCACTTCCCCCTTACCTATCATGCTTTAAATCTCTTTCGATCCACTCCTGATAACCACAAGCCCCTGCTTATCGTCGTACCTCAACCCGACCCTCTCTCCAGAACTCCTCGCTGCAAAACCCGACCACTCTCCGTCCTCAGGGGAGAGGGGGACGATAACGGCATTTCGTCCCCGGTCATGCATCGATCTGATCGCTTCCTCCACCGCTCTGGCAAGCAGGCCGGGGCGCTCAGCTGCGGCGGCGACCTGACTCTCACGGACGCTCACCTGGCTGAGGTCCCATGCGATCCGAAGATCAGGACCTTCGGACCAGGGAGTGATCCTCTCGCCGTCCCATCGGGCAAGCCTGAGCGTCACCGACGGTTCTCCAAGACGAGTGGGGGTCCTGACGTCGTCCTTCCACCCTTCGCCGGTCGCAGAGTAGCCGGGTTTCAGTTTGAGGGCGTTTTCTGCTGCAAACGATGCGTCTGCCGCCTCGGTTCCCCGCATCTGCGCGGCGAGTAAGCGGAGATACGCCGGAATCGTGGTTTCGCTTTCGTCGCCGAATACGGCTTCGATGAATGGATGAGCGTCTTCGGGAATTCTGATCTCGCCGCGCAAGAGAAGTTTCGCGGTAAGCCAGAGGCGTGCGTGATCCGGGTAGACCGCCGCCCCTCCCGGGAACATCCTGGAAAACCACTGTTCATCCGGGTTCTCCAGAACTTCTGGAGCAAGCACCATGATGTGTGGCGTGCCTCGCTCTCCACGCTCGTGCCGGTGAACCCTCCCTGCTCGCTGAATGATCCGGTCAATGGGGGCAAGGTCGCTGACCATGAAGTCGAAGTCGAGGTCGAGAGACTGCTCCACCACCTGGGTAGCGACGAGAACCTGCCCTCTCCTGGTTTCCGGGGTGCTGTATTTGCCGAAATGGTCTTCGACCTCTTTCTCGATCTTCAGGCGATCCCCGAGCGTGAAACGAGCGTGGAAGAGACGCACCGAGCCCGGGGGCAGGGTCTCGGAGAGGTGCCGCCACGTCGCGACGGCATCGTCGACGGTATTCCTGATCCGGCAGACGCACATCCCGTTTAATGCTGCGGTGACGACCGCTGCATCCGCCTCGTCGGGAGATGTGGTCAGGGAGACGACGATCTGTCGCTGCCGTGCTGTGGAAAAAACCCTCTCCACCGGTGGGGCCGACCGTGAGATATGGGTGAGGAGGGGGTAGCCGTCGACTTGAAGTGCTGTCTCCATACCCGGGATACGACGTGCGAAACTTTCGGCGAGTTCCCTCCTCTGATTCGCAGGAAGCGTGGCGGAGAGGAGGATGGTGCTGCCTCCCATGGCACCGTGGAACTCCAGGAGTCGTTGCAGGAGTTCGTGCATGTACGGGTCGCAGGCATGCACTTCGTCGACGATCAGGATGTTTCGCGAGAGACCGAGGAGCCGGAGCGACTGGTGACGAACAGGAAGAACCCCAAGGAGGGCCTGGTCGATGGTCCCCACACCCACCTGGGCGAGAAGGGCTTTTTTCCTGTTGTCCGCGAGCCAGGCTGTTCCGGGAGATTCGTATCTTCTCTCCCCGCCCCCCTCTTCAAGATACGCCCTGATCGCGCCGTAGAGCCGACTGGCCGAGTGAGCAAGAACTGTGGAGTATGTGCTTCCCTCAAAGAGCCTCTCTGCCACACGCTCAACCCTGCCATACATGGCATTGGCGGTTGCCATGGTCGGAAGCGCAATGTAAATTCCCTGCCCTTCTCCGGCAGCCATGAGCCGGTGTGCAAGGGTGATGGCCGCCTCGGTCTTTCCGCTCCCGGTGGCGTCTTCGATGATGAAGAGGTGCGGCCCTTCTCCAAGAGGGCATGAAGAGGCGTAGGCCTGAAGGGGGGTCGGTGTATGTTCGGGGAATATTTCCGGGAAGAGATCTTCGATCCTGCGCTCCTGCGACGGTACGGCTGGAACGGCACCCTTCTCCCTGATTGCCGTCGCTGCATTTGAGAAGGCGGTGAAGGTCAGATACTGCGAGAGATCGACGATGTCTTCTCTGAATGGGAAGTAGCGCTCATCGGATCCGATCCAGTCTGCAAGCACGCAGAGGCCGGCGGCAAGCCAGGATGTCTTTTTGATTGCCCGGATGTTTTCCCGTCCTCCGGACAGAGGGAGTAGTCTGTCGACCAGGAAGAGTGCTGCGCAGTCCCTGACAAACTCTTCCGCCGCGCGCTTATCTTCATCGGTGAACCACTCGTTGATTGATGTCCCGTCTTCATCCGGGGGTCTGCCATGATGACCGCAGGATAGTTTGAGAAGCGGATCAATGATGCGCCATCCGTTATCCGCATCTACACCACCTTTGAGAGTTATCCAGCCTTCATCAATCGCCTTTCTCCAGAGGTGCTCCCTCCAGAGCCGGTATCCGAGGTCGGCATGGTGCTTCCTCATCCGGTTTTCTGCCGGGAAGTCCACGCCCATCCGTTGGAATGCTGGCGTTGAGAATTTGCCTGTGTCGTGGACTGCGAGAAGGAAGCCTATGAGGGATTCGAGATCCCGTTCTTCAAGACCGATTGTGCTGAGGCGCTCTCGTAGCATCGGGTCGTTCCTGAGCAGGAGTGTCCCGACGGCAGCCACGTCGAGTGCATGGTAGGGAAGCAGGTGAAACGCTGGAGTATATTCGTCTCTGCTTTTTTTACCCCAGTATCGGAGATAGGAAGGAATTGTGGGATCCATAGGCTTCATCTTCGGAGACGACGGGAGATATCTCGTTGATCTCCGAATGATCCCCATATATTATATAGTACCCTACCGGAGGGCGAAAGTGAAGGGTTTGATAGGATTTTAAACCGTTTTTTGAGTCGGACTCTTGGTTTTGGGCGATTCCAGGGGAGTGCGTGGTGCGGAGCGCTGGAGGAGGATAAATATGTCGGGTGTCCTGATACTGAGTGTGGCAGTGTTTCCGGACGTCGCAATTCTATGCGGACAACCGTTTGGTTCCATCCCCACGCACGTGGGGAACTCCTTCCCCGGCCTCCCCTGCCGGATCTGCCGAACGGTTCATCCCCACGCATGTGAGGAACTCTCAATCTGGATCGGGGTGATCGCGCGGTTCTTCGGTTCATCCCCACATGCGTGGGGAACTCGATCATCGCGAGGAGGTCGGCAGCGGTGGTGACGGTTCATCCCCACATGCGTGGGGAACTCTCTGTGCGGTGTTCAAAGAGGCGATGAACTATCGGTTCATCCCCACATGCGTGGGGAACTCGCACGGGCGGCGCGTTTTGCTTCCCGCGCCTGCGGTTCATCCCCACATGCGTGGGGAACTCTCAGTGACCTGCGGCGGGTGATCGCGTGACCCCGGTTCATCCCCACATGCGTGGGGAACTCTTATTGATCACCGTTGCTCCGGTGAGCCGGGACGGTTCATCCCCACATGCGTGGGGAACTCAGTTCGTCAATCGGGACTCCTCCACCGATTTTCGGTTCATCCCCACATGCGTGGGGAACTCACGGGCAAGTTTATCCCGGGAATTAAACATGCCGGTTCATCCCCACATGCGTGGGGAACTCTCCGCGTGATCCGGCGGGACGGTCTCGGGACACGGTTCATCCCCACATGCGTGGGGAACTCATCGGAGCGCCGAGGTCCTCCTCTCCCCGCGACGGTTCATCCCCACATGCGTGGGGAACTCGCGGCCCGGTGCGCCCGGAACGCAGTGGCCATCGGTTCATCCCCACATGCGTGGGGAACTCTCCAGAAGGTCGACGGTCCGGGAGAATCCAGCCGGTTCATCCCCACATGCGTGGGGAACTCTAATCACTTCCTACCCTTTACAGGGTTATACCCGGTTCATCCCCACATGCGTGGGGAACTCTAATTATCAAGTGCTTTATCTATGAGGTGATCCCAAAATTATAAGACGCCTCAGATAAAATCGGAGATCATGGCATTCCGGGAAATTGACGATGATCTCTGGGAGATTGTTCAGAAATACCTCCCGTCAACGAAGCCGCACATTGGCC
>Ga0265294_10011135_pt1 | contig 10141 bp, 11 predicted proteins | sample MunlanPumphouse3_FD_192504 | JGI IMG/M metagenome (GOLD analysis project Ga0265294, IMG submission 192504) | Groundwater microbial communities from a municipal landfill in Southern Ontario, Canada - Pumphouse #3 | ecosystem: Environmental > Aquatic > Deep subsurface > Groundwater | place...
GCAATCCGTAGTTCTCGTTATCTTTTGACTGCACAGAAGTGCTGTACTCTTTGAAGGGGAAGTCTTTCTTTCGCGTGTAGGAGAGATAGGATCCGACCAGCACGTCAACCCCGGAGGTGAGGTCCGGTCGGATCCTCTGAAGGGTCTGGCTGTTCTCCTGGTGCGTGGCATAGTGCTGCCGGACGTTGTACAAGTCGAATAGGGAGAAGATGTTGCCATCCTCCCCCCTTCCAAGAACCGTACGTGCGCCTTTCAGCGCATACGGCTCACGCGCTTCATAACCCTCATGGAGGGCGGCGAATAGCGAAGTACCTTTCGTTCTTCGAGAGTCGCCTTTGCAATCCGGGTCTGCAGTCTATTCACAGTCGCTCTGGTTTTCCCAGTCAATCGCGTTCCATTGCCGGGCGAGAGTTCTGTCTGTACCGTTCTCGCACCATGGCGTCGTTGAATCAGGTACATGCATAGATTTGCCTTCCTTTCTTTGCTATGAAGCACCTGCAGCAAGTCAGCACCTTTTCAGGTCGAGACAAGCATCTCTATCCTGCCCATTACAGGCAGGCATTTGCTTTTTGCTGCTTCCTCTCCCGTCTGCGGTATCAGTTCTCCTCGCGGAGTACCTACCTCTTCCGAGGCACGCATACGGGTTACCAAGTTCCGTATTCTGGATACTGCGGATGTGTTAGGAGCCATCTCTAGGCCGGGAACCGTCTGTTCGTTCGCTATACCGTGTAGGGGGCCGGTATAGCCTGATTCCACACCATGTTGGTTCAAGCGCCCCAGTCTGCTTTCGCTTGTCGTACATTACGACCCCTCCGATGATTCAGCGTGTGCTTCTCCATGACATCCTTTCCCTGGCAGATTGGCCGGATCAGACTTCCGGTGTTCTCCACGTTGTCCCCCGGGCTCAACACAATTCCGTTGCCGGAAATGCATTCCGGGGTAGGGATACCCCGAACGAAAGGGATAGCATGGCGCAATCCAGGATACAGCTTCTTGTCGCACCCCCACGTTGTACATGCTCTTGGAATGGTACGCGAGCGTATCGATGATCCGATACGTCTTCTTGGGGAGACGCAGGTAATTGCTGACGGCTCGCAGTGCCATCGTCTCTAACCTCTGGCACTCATCGGTCATTAAGAATAGCCGTGCGCGGGGCGAAAGTGTACGGGGCTCGTAGGGGCAATTCCTCCCCCCGCTTGCGCAGAGGGTCTCCTTACCCATTCGAGATGAAATTTGCTGATGCCGAAACGATTGCATCGGGATATACCTATTACGACCCCGATCGCCGACGTAACGGTGTTTGACACCCTCGTCCAGTCCGTCCTCGGCGACAGCCCCTTCCAGTGCGCCGGCTCCACCGGCGCCGACGGAGAGGCCGTCGCCCCGGTCGTCCGGAACCACGAGCACGGCCGGGACCTCACCGGCGCGAGTACTCCTTATGGGCCCTCTCGATCGTCACGATCTTCACGATCCTGACGACACTCTCCTCGTGCTCGATGGTGTAGAAGACGGTGAAGGATCTGCTGATGTGGAGGCGATAGACTGCAGGAGGATGGGGGTACTCAAGTTTTTCCTTGTTTCCTCCCGGAAAGGGGTCCTCCGTGAGTTCCTGGATCTTTTCGACGATGATCCGCCGGGTTTTGGGGGGGAGCCGCTTTAAGAACTCCCGTGCCTTCTTCTCGATCAGAACGGTGAACACGCTCTCCCGCCCTCAGTCGTCCCGCAGGATCTCGTCCGGGTTGAAGGCTACGAACTCGCCGGTCTCCTCGATCTCGACGATCATCTTCCAGTCGCGATAGTCCCGTTCGCGCCGGATCATCCGGGCAAGCAGTTCATCGTAACTCTCTCCAGCTTCTTTGAGGTCGTGCAGGTCCCTCCAGGTGGGCTCTTTCACGGGAATGCGCTTGATCTGGCTGCCGGGATCGCTTGTGGCGGGAGGCATGCATCTCTCTAGGTCAGTATGGTATTTATTCATGTGCATAGTTGCCGCAATGAGTAAAAGTGCCACAATGATCACCTCGGTAGAGCGGGTACTGCAGCATCTTGCTGTGCTCCTGCTCCGGCCCTACGCGTCCGGCAGATCCACTTCACGTCCCGGTTCGTCTCATAAGACCGAGCTCCCGGGGGGTCTTCTCCCACAAATCCACGCAGAGATGACCGTCAGGGATCGTGTTATGCAATGTGAGTGTGGTACCGTACTCGACCGCGACCGAAACGCTGCGGTCAATATCATGGTGCGGTTCCTATCACAGAATGCCTTGTGGACGGGCTACCGGCAGTTCGCCGGTAATCTGCGACAAACAGGTCTGAGGATCCGGGAGATCCCCGGACACTCGCAGGAAGCCCCCTGCGCAAGCGGGGGGGTAGTTCACTTATCTCATCTCCAGCCATACCTTCTGGTGAATGACACCACAGGTCTCACCCGGTACCTGTCTGCTCTGCAGGGCTCCCGTGACAAAACGGGGGGCACTCAAACACGGCATGAAATGCCTTCAAGCGTCGGGCTGGCCCACCGGAAAGAAACCCTCGCTCCTCATCAGCATACAGGGGCGATACGAAAGAAATTACTGGCTGGTCGTTCTCGCACGACACGACGCCCGGCTCGGCGATCTCGACCGGTTGATCCGCGACGTATGGGTTGAGTGCTGCGGGCACCTCAGTTCTTTCCTGGTCGGGGGGGTCGACTACGACTCGGACGACGAGTGCTCCACCGACGCCATGAACGTCCCCCTTGCCGATCTCGTCTCCCCCGGCAGCACGTTCTCCTACGACTACGACTTCGGCTCCACCACATCGCTGGACCTGAAAGTGATCGGGGAGACACCCGCCGCCCCGCCAAAAGGCCTGCTCTGCCTGATCGCACGGAACAACCGGCCATCCATCCCCTGCGACCTCTGCGGTGGCGATGCCGGGTTCACCTCGACCGATCTTGACGAGGAGACCCCGTGCTATTACTGCCGCGACTGCCTCTCCTCCGCCGATCCCGAAACTCTGGATACCATCGCCAACTCCCCGAGAAACGGCGTCTGCGGCTATGCCGAGGACCCGGTCAGCGCACTTCCCTGGTATCCTCCGGGATGGAGCGCGGATGAGATCGTTCCTGTAGAACTGGATGACGAAACCGAGGTGAACGCCTCGATCGCTCTCGTCATCCAGGATATCGGACCGGATATCGATGCATTTTTCGAGGCGGAGAAGGCGGCATACGGAGAAGAGGTCGCCTGTATGGCCGGGGAGAGCGTCATAGCCTTCTGCACCTTCATGTATACCCTCCACGGAGTGAAGATCGATGCGTGGGACGCCCGGTCCGTGCAGAGGTGCCTGGTCGAGCATCTGGCGCAAAACCCGATCTTCCCGGAAGACTGGCCGGAGAACGCCGTCCCGATCCTCTGCCGGTTCCTGACGCACATGGAGGCGTCCGGCCGCCTCACCAACGCTTCAGAACTCATCGCCGCCCTCGAAAAAGCGGAACCCGCCTTTCAGAAAGCCGCCGTCAGCCCGGAGAAGAGCCTGGCCCTCTTCAGGCGCATCCTGGTGAAAGCGGAGGAAGCAGGCGTCAACACGGACGACATGGATACGTTCTTCAATTTCGCGGTGAGGGAGATCGTCAGGATGGCCGGTATGGACCCGGACAACGAAGAAGTCCGCAGAGAACTCTCCGGCATGCTCAAGGCAGAGACCCTGAAAACGGGCGCCGACAGTCTGCGCGCCGCCGCGATCCTCGTCAGGTGCGAGGATTTCTGCAACCGATTTCCGGACGACACCGTCCCGGAGCGCTGCAGGGGGATCGTCAAGGACCTCTTCGACCATCCGGCCGCACCGCTCTCGCGGGGAGACGGGGTTCTCTGGAGCGCGGCGATCGTGTATGCGGCCTGCCGGGATGCGAACCTTATCCGGCCGGGAAGGGGCGGCTCTCCCCTGGCAGAGGAGATCAGCTCGTTCTTCGGCTTTGAGCGGTCATCGATCCGGAACAAGGCGACGGCGCTGAAAGGGTTCCTCCCCGACCGATAGCGCCGTCAACAAAAGGTATCAATCAGGAGAGCCGATTAATCTACATCTAGCTACCATGATCGTCATTGGCATCGATCCCGGGCTGGCAAGAACCGGCTACGGCGTCCTCAGCACCGGCGGCCGCTCACCGACGCCGCTGACCTTCGGCTGCATCGAGACCGGCGGCGACTGCAGCCCCCAGGAGCGGCTGCTGGAGATCCACGGCAGGGTCTCCCGGCTCTTCGACGAATACGATCCCGCATGGGTCGTCCTGGAACGGCTCTTCTTCTCCAGGAACATCACCTCGGCGATGCATGTCAGTGAGGCGCGTGGCGTCCTCCTCCTCGCCGCGGCGCAGCACGGGATCCCGGTCGCCGAGTATACCCCGAACCAGGTCAAACAGGCGGTCACCGGATCAGGGCGCGCCGACAAACACCAGGTGCAGGAGATGATGCGCCGGCTCCTCAGGCTCGAAGAGGTGCCCCGGCCCGACGATGCCGCCGACGGCCTCGCCATCGCCCTCTGCCACATCAACATGGTGCAATTACGATGATAGCCCACCTCTCTGGAGAAGTGACGTCCACCGGCGACCGGTGGGTGGTGATCGATATCGGCGGTGTCGGCTACCAGGTGCAGGTGACCGGGCCGGCGCTGGAGAACCTCAGGGAGGCGCAGGGCCGCGTCAGGGTCTATACCCATATGGCTGTCCGCGACGACGACATCAAACTCTTTGGCTTTCTCCATCAACGCGAGCTGGAACTCTTCACGATCCTGATCGGGGTCTCCGGGATCGGCCCCCAGATCGCCATGAACATCCTCTCCGGGATATCCTTCGAGGAGTTCGCCTTTGCAATCCTCGACGACGACGAAAAGACCCTCACCCGGATCCCGGGGATCGGGCCAAAGAGCGCCAAACGCCTGATCCTCGAGTTGAAGGAGAAGATGAAGAAGCGTGCGGATACCCTCGCCGTCAGCAGGCGCCCGACTGAAGCCTGCGACGCCGCGAGCGCCCTCATATCGCTCGGGTTCTCACCGCAGGAGGCAGAAGAGGCGGTCGGCGCCGTCCTGCCCGGTCTGGCGGATCCGAGCGTGCAGAGCCTGATCCGCGCCGCTCTTGCCCGCCTCCGGGAGCGCCGATCCCTATGAAGGACCGCATACCCTCGCCCGCCGTCCTCACCGGAGAGCCCGACGACGCCGCCATCAGGCCGGCACGCTTCGACGAGTTCATGGGCCAGCCGCAGATCAAAGAGGCTCTCGCCATCGCCATCGCCGCCGCAAAAAAACGCGGTGAGTCCCTCGACCACGTCCTCTTCTCCGGCCCTCCCGGCCTCGGGAAGACGACGCTCGCCCAGATCATCGCGCGCGAGATGGGGGCCGGGCTCAGGAGCACCACCGGCCCGGTGCTGGAGCGGCCCGGCGACCTCGCCGCCCAGCTGACCGCCCTCTCCCGCGGCGACGTCCTCTTCATCGACGAGATCCATCGCCTCAACCCGGTGGTCGAGGAGATCCTCTACCCGGCGATGGAGGACTCCTGCATCGACGTGATGATCGGCGAGGGGCCGGGCGCACGCTCGGTCCAGCTTCCGCTCGAGGAGTTCACCCTCATCGGCGCCACGACGAAGGTCGGGCTGCTCGGCTCCCCTCTCCGGGACCGGTTCGGTTTCATCTTCCGTCTCACCCTCTACGAGGTCCCGGACCTGGTCAGGATCGTGGAGCGGAGCGCCGCGATCATGCAGACCCCGATCACCCCGGAAGGGGCGGATGAGATCGCAAAACGGAGCCGCGGGACGCCCAGGATCGCCAACCGGCTGCTCCGTCGGGTTCGTGACTTCGCCATGGTCAGGGGGGACGGCCGCATCGACGCTGAGACGGCCGACCGCGCCCTGACCATGCTCGGCATCGACCGCCTGGGCCTCGACGACCTCGACCGGCGGATCCTATCGGTGATCGCAGACGATTTCGGCGGCGGGCCGGTGGGCGTCAGGACGATCGCCATCTCGGTCGGCGAGGAGGTCCGGACCGTCGAAGAGGTCTACGAGCCCTATCTGATCCAGATCGGGTTTATAAAACGCACACCCCAGGGCCGGGAGACGACCGGGGCGGCGCTGCGGCACCTCGAATACTCGGGCAGGCTCACTCCTTCGTCCTGATACGCCCGGTTCTTGAGGTCGAGTGCCCAGTTGTACACGAACCGGCAACACCCAGGGTGCCTGGCAATCAGGACTTCCTGCTCGTTCGTGGGATACAGCCGGTACCGGTAACCCCGCAACATACGATAAATTCATGTGAGGCCACCTCCGGCATAATGATTGACCACGCGGCGGTCTCCGGGCCCTGGGCGATCATGCCCGAGGCAAGAACAGCATTAGTCTCCTCGTCCTCGAAGGAGAGCTGGGCGATGGGTATGTGCATGGTTCTCTGGCTCCGGAAGCGGATGTCATGTTCCTTTCGCGTAGGTTAATATACGGGTTTGCTTTTTTTGATTGGGATGGTGAAGCAGCACATCGGGCTGGAACTCAAGGGCAAGGACGATATTCCTCCCTTTCGCCCACGGGGAGGCCCCCCTCCCCAAAACGGAATGTTTATGGCATCACTCCTGAAACATTCAGGAGAATGCGGTGCGTGATGGTCATCCTCTCGGTCTTTCTCCTCCTTGCCGGTCTGCCGGTCGGGGCCCTGGCAGGGACCCCTCACTGGACCCACTCCGTCCCGTCTGATATCACCGGTCTCTCCCTGACCCCGGACGGCTCGTATGTCCTGACCGGCGGGGAGAGGGTCTGTTTCCTTGCCGGTAACGGCACCCCCCTCTGGCAGGAGTGGACGGCGGAACTGACCGCCTGCTCTGCCGACGGGCGCCTGATCGCGGGGGTAGACGGCCCGTCGCTCACACTCTTAACCCGGGACGCCGCCATGATCTGGAGGCAGGACCCGCCCTCTACCTCTGTGGCCCTCGCCCTCTCCCCGAACGGGAAGCGGGTTGTGGTGGCAGACCTCACCGGGAGGGTGCATTTCTATGACGCCGACGGCAGCCTCCGTGCCACGGCCGACACCCGGGGCGATCCTGAAGACGGGATCGAGGCCCGGTCCGAGATCCACGCCATCGCCCTCTCTGACGGGGGCGATTACACTGCGGTCATCTCCAGCCGCGGCCTCTTCTATTATACAGGCATCGGGCGGAAACTCTGGGCGCATGAGGGTGGAGTTGATGGGGGCACCGCTGTCGTCGTCTCCGGAGCAGGCAACGAGATCGCCGCTTCCTCAAACGCCGACATCCGCCTTCTGAGCCGTACGGGCGATCTTCTCTGGACGCACAGGTGCCCCCGCCCGGTCACTGCGCTCGCAATCTCGCAGGACGGCTCCCGCGTCCTTGCCGGCTCGCGGGACAACACCCTTACCTGCTTTGACCGGGAGGGGGAGGCGCTCTGGACCTTCACTACCGGCGGCTGGATACGGGACATCGCCGTCTCAAAGAACGGCTCCCGTGTCCTTGCCGGCTCCATGGACAGGCAAGCCTATCTCTTCGACGGCGCCGGGCACCTGCTCGACACCTACCCCCTCAGCGGCTGGGTCAACCATGTCGCCCTCACCGCGGACGGCACCGCGGGCGTCGCGGCCTCTCCTCACGAGGTGATCGGCATCTTGACCGCGACCACGACCCCCACTAAGCCTGCCCTGGAGACCATGACCCCCGTTGCACCTGCCCCGGAGACCCCGATCCCCACTACGCCCGCCCCGGGAACCCCGACCCCCGCTGCACCTGCCCTGGAGACCGCGACCCCCACAACGCCTGCCCCGCTCCCGGAGGAGAGCCCCGGCCTGCCCCTCCTCCTTGTCGGGCTTCTTGGCTGCAGCGTAGCCGTCGGTGCCGGGTATCTGCACTGGCAGCGCCGGCAGGCCTCTCCTGTTGTCATGGAGGAGGAGGAAGAGGAAGCGCCGGCAGAGGAGCCCGCCCCCCCTGAGGTTGTGGAGGCACCCCCGGCCCTCTGGCAGGCCTCCCTGGAGCAGGGACAAACGCGGGAAGCGGCCAGGATCCTCTCACGGGAGATGACCGCCCTGATCAAGAAGCGCACCGGGGCCCGCATCCTCTGCGCTGCGGATGCCCTGGCTGCCTGCCCGGGACAGAGGCAGGATCTTGCCGGGTTCTTTGAGGACGCGGACCGCCTTGCCTACGCCTCCGACCACCCGGCGAGGGAGGAGATTGAGGCGCTCGCGGCGGTGTACCTGCGCCTTGCAGAGGAGATCCGGTGAACTACTGCATCGATTCTCAATTACCGGCACTCTGCCGGAGGAGACTATCGATCGCGTTTCGCACCGCCCGGAGGGGGGCGGGGGCTTTGAGGAGGAACGTACGGGTACCCGCCTGCGGGGAGGGTGTTCCCCCCTCCCCGGGAGCACTCTCATAGTCAGCCCTGGATAACCAGGGTTACGACGATCCAGCTAAAAACCAGGGCCCGTCCGAATGCCGTGAAAGTGCACCCCCGGGAGACCTACGACGAGGCGGTGAATCGGGGAGGTACTCTTTTGACCATACGACGCTCCCCGCCGTCTCCTGGAGTTTGGTGCGGCTGGCCTCCGTCATACGATCGCCGATGTAGCCGTAGAGCCGGCGTTTGAAGATCCGGCCGCTGGAGAGAAAAAAGAGTTTTCCGGGGTTTATGCGGAGCCCTTCCGCTCCGCGTCCTTCTTTTTGTAGCCCTCGAGGAGGACCGTCACCAGGTTCTTCACGGGCGTGTCCGTGCAGTCGGCGATATGGAACTCGCAGAACGGGCAGACCGTCACCACCACGTCCGCGCCGGTCGCCTTCACGGCCTCGTCACGCTTCGCCCCGAGCGCCTTCGCCTCCTCCGGCACCCCCGAGCGGACGCCGCCGCCGGCGCCGCAGCACTGCGCGGGCATCTCCACGAACTCCCGGACAGCCTCGCGGAGAAGCGCCCGCGGCTCCTTGCTGATCCCCTGGCCCCGGAGGAGGTGGCAGGGGTCGTGGTAGGTCGCCCTGACGTCGAGCTTTGCCGGGAGCTCGATCCCGTACTCCGTCAGGACCTCGGTGACGTCTTTCACCGCAAACGGCGTCTCGTAATCGTTCTTCAGCGTCGCCCCGCACCCGGCGCAGATCGTCATCACGGTCTCGATCCCCCGGCGGGTGAAGGCCTCGATGTTCTTCTGCTTCAGGTCGGCGACAAACGAAATCTGCCCCGTCCGGATCAGCGGCGAGCCGCAGCAGACCTGGTCGTGGGGGACGATCACCCGGATGCCGTTGCGCTTCATGACCTCCATAGCGTCGAACGCCGTCTGCGGCACCCGGCCGTTGAACATGCACCCGACGAAGAACCCCACCTCGCCGCGGACAGGGCCGTCGGGCTCGATGACTTCAGGCACCTGCTCTAAGAACGTCGCTTTCGTCCGCTCGACGCTCCGTCCCGTCTCCTGGACCAGCCGCGCCACCTCCTGGTGGCGGGGCAGGGTCAGCCCGCGACGGTTCGCGAGCTCCCGGAGTTTCTCGATAGCCTTCCCCGGAACGTCGATCTCCTTCGGGCAGACCTCCAGGCACCGCTTGCAGGTCGTGCAGTAGAAGAGCCCTTTCTCGATGGCGTCGGCGATCCGGTCCCCCGAGTCCCGGGGATCGAGGGCGAGGCGCATCTCCTGCCGGAGCACCGTCGGCCCGGCGAACTCCGTCACCTGGAGCGCCGGGCAGGCCGATACGCAGGAGAGGCACTCGATACAGTCCCGGAGCGGCTTGATCGCCTCGATCTCCTCCCGTGTCGGGAGCTCTGCGTCCGGCGCCGGACATATCCGGGCGACCTTCGCGATCACCGGGCTCATATCCACCGTCAGGTCTTTCAAGACCGGGAGGTCCAGCGGCTCGATCGTCATACCGTCGCGGGCCTCCGCCATGCAGGCGAGGGCGGGCGTCCCGTCCACCTGGACGGCGCAGCTCCCGCACTGCCCCGACCCGCAACAGTAGCGGTAGGCGAGCGTCGGGTCGCACTCGTCGCGGATCGCGTGGAGGGCGTGGAGCACCCGGGCGCCCTCGTTGACCCGGACCGTATACTCCTCGAAGCGGGGCTCCGCATCCTGAGCGGGGTCGTAGCGGGAGACCCGGAGGGTGATCTCCTTCATGCCGGCACCTCCCGGCACTCGATCCCTTCCCGGG
>Ga0265294_10011136_pt1 | contig 10141 bp, 19 predicted proteins | sample MunlanPumphouse3_FD_192504 | JGI IMG/M metagenome (GOLD analysis project Ga0265294, IMG submission 192504) | Groundwater microbial communities from a municipal landfill in Southern Ontario, Canada - Pumphouse #3 | ecosystem: Environmental > Aquatic > Deep subsurface > Groundwater | place...
GAAACGATTACAGATAAATGAGCATTTGCCTAACTGCTTCCCGTTTTTAGATTGGTGGATTGTCATATAGATTTCATCGGGCCGGACAACTACCGGCGGATCAGGTTCAAACGAAACGTCCTTCATGTCAGGAACAAAAGCGGCCTCAATAACTTCCGGAGCGGGCCACTCGTAGCCGCACTTATCACATATTTTTAAGGCCTTATGGACTTCAATAAAACATTGAGGACAAAACTTCCATATTTCATCTTCTTTTTTCTTCCCTTCAACTACTTTCTTGGGAACGTCTGCTTTTACAGAATCTATGTCAATTCCAAACCTTGCAGAATTATCCGTCAGGTCTAAAACATAACCATGCTCCTTACCAGGATGAATCCTAAGAACACGGCCTATTGCCTGTATGTATAGCCTTGCGCTAAGGGTAGGCCTGCAAAACACTAAACAATCAAGTGGAGGATGATCAAAGCCTTCTGCAAGAATTTGGACGCTTGTGGCAATTCTGACTTTACCAGACTTCCAATCGTTCATATTTATTTGTCTTTCGAGCGGGGACAGGTCACTATGGATAGTCGTACATGGTTCAGTTTGATTAATAACATTTTTCAATTTTTCAGCGTGTGAGATAGTTGTGCAGAATACACAAATTGTTTTATATTCGCTAAGATACATTTTTATTGCATCCGCAGCGGTTTTAATATGGATTTCTTTGGACATGATTTCGCCAAGCTGGGAAATGATAAAGTCACCTTGGACACCTACTGTTTCCAAGTCTTTTTTAAGACAATCAGCATGAGCAATTTTCCCTTTCAATGGCACAAGATAGCCTAATTTCAATAATTGTTGATAAGTAATCCGGTGAGTTATATCATCAAAAAGATTTTTATCAGGATCAACACAAGCTCGCCCGAATATTTGCCCCCAGCCAAGTTTATATGGAGTGGCAGTACAGCCTAATATTCTTAAATTACTATTTTTTTGTTGGAGATAATCAATTATTTCACCGTACTGACCTTCTTTTGTATAATTATGGCATTCATCAATAATTAACAGATCCGCCCCTGGGTATTCATCTTTCATGTTAGTCAAGGTTTGAACTGTTGCGATAGTTATCCTGGCGTCTATTATCTTTTCACCAAAGCTAGAGCAGGCAATTCCAATGTTACGCCTCGGAATATCAGTGTTTTTTAATAATGTTTCCAAAAATTGATTAATCAATTCGGTTTTATTGACAAGTACAAGAAAACGCCGGTTTGTTTCCCGAAAATATGCTCTGATTAATCTGCAAATTATAACAGTTTTCCCGCATCCCATTATTCCAACAAATAATGAATTTTGTTTAATTTTTAATGATTCATCAATGGCGTCTAATGCTTCTATTTGATAAGGTCGTAATTCAATCAAATTTAATCTCCTGTTGTTTTTTTTGCCTATGTTCTTTGTAGTGGCAATTAGCGCATAGGGTGACTAGATTATTTATATTGAAAAAAGGCTCATGTTCAAGTGCAAGCCGGACTAAATCTTCTTTGCTTGTTTTTTTGGGATATAATTTCACGAATTTAGAATATATTTTAGCAAACGGGAATATATGATGGGCATGAAGATACTTTCCTTTCTGACCACATAATCGGCAAGCGTAGCCATCGCGTTGAAATGTATCTTGTGTTAATTTTTTACTTTTTAAGGATGATCTGATTGATAACGTAACCGGGGATCGTCCATCTTTATAGCCAGGAGAGTTAATTCCAGATAGCGCCTTGTTGCGACACCCCCTTGAGCAGAATTTAGCTTCTTTGTTGTGAGATTTAAAGGGGCTTTTACAAACAGAGCAAACAAAAGAAGATATTGTTTTCCTGCAATCTTTTGAACAAAACCTTGATCCATTTTTATAAGATGTATAAGATTTCCCACAAGTAACACAGACAAGAGAAGGTATTCCGCCCGTATAATTGAAATGGTTAATTCCTGTCCTGTTTTTTCCTTTACACTTATGAGAACAATAAAAAAGTTTTGATCTTTTTATCCGTGATTTTCGTACTGTTATTTCTTTTCCACAATATGAACAATTAACTTTCACGCTTGTTGTTATGGATTTGCTACGACATTTATTAGAACAACATTTTGTTTCTTTTCTTCCCTTAAACTCTTTTCCACAAACTTCACATATTTTTTCCATTATTTATCCTTCGAACACATAGCCCCGCTGTTCAAAATTACCCAATTAAAAGCCTCCTGTGCGGACTCCATTGACCTGATGACAAAATAATATCCTCCAGCGGCTTCTATTTCTGTTTGCGCTTTTTTTTGTAATGCTGATTGCCGTCCGGTGGTTGTTTTTATCTCCAACCCGATGAACAAGCCTCCGCAACACACAGTAATATCAGGCGTTCCGGGCTTTCCTGTCTTAAAAATCCTCCCCTGCTCTGTTCGCACCATTCCAGCGGCGGACCGGAAATAATAGATCGGTTTTTTTCTTGACAGGAGTTCAAGATAATCCAAGACTCCCCGTTGAATCTGCGCTTCTGTTGCTGTTCTCATGCTGTTTCCTTTATTGTTTTTTTGCACAATACCATAAAATAAAAAAATATCAATAAAAAAAGAAAAAAAAGATTGACAAGAAAAACAATTTATTTTATAAGCACAGCTAAACATAGAAACGAAGATGCAAACTGGACTGCGTCGGGATTTCTCAAAGGAGGTAACATGAAAGATTTATTGAAAAATTTCCTCATAGCAAAAAGCATTGAGGAAGCGGCGCGTGAAGGACGCATCGCAGCGGAAGAGGCCATCATCGCAAAGATGGGAAATCTTAAACTCGAAGGCACGACGACAAAGGAGGTAGAAAATTATAAGGTCGCCGTCACGACAAAACTCACCCGGACGCTTGATTATGACAAATACGTCGCCCTGGACCTGCCGAAAGCACTGCAATTCGTCGATCTTAAGCCTACAATCAACTTAGCTGCCTACAAGGTCGCATCATTGGCTGATCCGACAATCGCACTCTGCGTGACCAGCAAACCGGCAAAAACCAGTGTTAAAGTGGAGGTGATCGAATGAACCTCCAAGACTTGATCAAAACCACACGACAAAGTAAGCCGCCTCGCATAGTTTTACACGGCATCCACGGCATCGGAAAATCCACATGGGCAGCAGGCGCACCGGCGCCGATATTCATCCAGACAGAAGATGGCCTGGTGGCTATTGATGTTCCGCATTTTCCGGTAGCAAAAACCCTTGATGAATTTTTCGGCTATATGGACATGCTGATCAATCAGTCACACGAGTATAAAACGGTCGTTATCGACACCGCCGATTGGCTTGAAAAACTGATCTGGAAGACGGTTTGCGATGAAAACAAAGTCACATCTATTGAAAAGATTGGATATGGTAAGGGATACGTTTTCGCCATGCAGTACTGGGAAAAGTTTTTTAATGGACTGAACCTGCTCCGCGACAAAGGCATGGCCTGCGTCATTCTGGCGCATAACGAAATTAAATTATTTTCACCGCCAGACGGCGATCCGTATGATCGTTTTCAAATCAAACTCCATAAAACAGCGGCGGCGAGGCTTGAGGAATGGGCCGACGTTGTTTTGTTTGCCGGATTTTCCGTAACGGTCAACGCCGACACAGGCAAGGCAATCAACAATGCAGAACGTGTGATACACACGACAAACAAACCGGCGTGGCGCGCAAAAACACGCTATGTTTTACCGGACACTTTACCGCTTAACTTTGTTGAATTATTAACAGCTATAAAAAATCAACCCAATAAAGGAGAATAACAATCATGGCAAATTTACAGGGAATAAACATTGACGCGAATGTTCAGGAAGCCGGGAGCTTTACTGTTGTACCCGAAGGAGTTTACAAGGCCGTTATTGCCGGCGACAAGATCGTCTCTACCAAAGACGGCAAGGGCAAAATTCTGGAACTGACCATTCAGATCATCGACGGGCCTTTTACGGGTTCCCCAATCAAAGACCGTCTGAACATCGTAAACGCCTCCCAGCAAGCCCAGAACATCGCCCAGGGCACGCTAAAGCGGATTTGCGGAGTATTACGCGCCCCGTTCCCGCCCCAGAACACTGATGCGCTTATGGGGAAACCAATGCTGGTTACAGTCGCTGTTACAGAGTTTACCAGCAATAAAACCGGCAATTTATTGAAAAGTAATGAGATCAAAAATTATGCGCCTATCCCGTCCGTAACGTCAACTCCTCCGGCGGCGGTGCAGGGATGGTAAACTCAATCATCGAAAAGATTGAGGCCAAGCGAGCCGGGGAGAACATTCCCCGGCAGCACTTGGGACTTTCCGAGATCGGGCATAAATGCCCCCGGTGGCTGTGGTATGCGCACCACAACACGCCGTCAAAGCCGGTTGAAGGCCGCATCATCAGATTGTTTCGGACGGGGAATATTATTGAAGATGCGATCATCAGCGATCTGGAATCAATCGACATTGAAGTGACAGACCGACAGCGAGAGGTTGAAATAGTCAACGGGGATATAGTTTTAAGGGGTCACATTGACGGAATAGTATCCGGGCAACTTTTAGAAATCAAAAGCGCAAATGAAAAATATTTCAAACAGCTCTTAAAAGTCGGTTATGAAAAATGGAATCCGAAATATAAGGCTCAAGCACACGTTTACATGGTGCTGTGTGACTTGGAAGAGTGCATGGTGGTAGTCGAGAACAAGAATGACTCAAACCTCTATATCGAAACACTGAAACTTGACCGCGACTATGTGACCAAATTATTAATCGATGTATTTGCAGCGATAACACCGGACACTCCTCCTGACCGGATGTGTCCAGACGTTTCATGGTATGAATCCAAATGCTGCAAATATCAGGAAGTCTGTTTCACGTGAAAAAGGAGGCCACAATGTTATCGTTTCTTTTGGGCGCGTTTACCGGGTGTTTAATAGGGGTTGTTATTATGTGTATGCTAACGATTTGCAGGAGGGAGGATGACTAATGTTCGAGAAATTCCACACCATCGCAACAATCGTTGTCATTGGCTTGTTCATCGTGTTTGTTGGCCTTTACCTGCACCAGAGGGACACTTACAAGCGCGAATATGCAGATTTAACGAAAGTCCAGGCCGAGCTCACCCGCCGCGCCGCTGATGACTGTGTTTTAACGCGGACTGATTACGGCTATCAATGCGTTGAGATAAAAAGCGGTAGGGTGTTTAAGGTGGCTGTCAATGAGTAAACAGAGCGAATGGGAGTATTTAAAAAAGTTGGAATACGACCGCTCAAAGACCAAGCGACCATTCCCGGCATCGAGGTTTATAGCGTTGACTCAATCAGCGCAGGACGGAGGGCAGCATGACGAGCAAACTGCAACAACGGATTGAAATGGTTGAGAATGGTTCGCTGGCCAAGGGTAAAAAGGAACTGCTGGCGCACCTGTATGACGAACGATTGACGGCGCGGCAGGCAATCGCGGCCAAGTGCTATGATTGCATGTGCTTTTTTGTGGACGGGAGGCGGGACTGTGAAATGAAACTGTGCGCCCTTTACCCGTTTATGACCTACAACAAAAATAAGCGAAAAGCGCGGATAGTGTCCGAGGAACAGAAAAACGCCGTCCGTGAGCGCTTTAAAAATGCCCGAATTTCCCGTGGCGCTATACAACAAGCCACAACCAGCAAGATAAAAGGTCAAGGGGCTATCACCCATGCCAGCAAGTGACAACTTTACGCCAAACAAGCACCGAATGAAGGGTAAGGGCTTTGTGGTCTTCAACCGCTGCCCGTATTGCGAGCGAATACACCCGACCATTGAGGACACGCCTCTCCCTAAGCACATGAGGTATTGGCCGCAAGCCTGTAAAGACTGCAAGATAAACCGCCATAAATCGGATCAGGGCGATGGATATGAACCATACGGCAGAACGAAAAGAAGGGCGGTGAACGGATGAACCAAATCGCAATCATGGAAAGTCTTATTGAAGTTATTAAGAAGCAGCTCGCTATATCCGAGGCCCAGGCGAATGATCTCAAGTGCTGCGGGAATTGCAAGAAATACGTCGAGAATAGGAATTGCTATAACATGCGCCCAGGATCGTATTGCCCCGGCTGGCTGCCGGATGGGTTGACAAGGAAAGACAGGGAATAAATGATGACCAACGAAGGCAAATTGATTGTAGCTGAGTATATGAACGATGAAGGAGCATTATATAATTGCGCCTTTGATTGTAATTATGCCGGACTTGTTGTTCTGGAAATGCAGAAGCGGGGAGATGATTGGCGTAAATTTCATAACTTTTCAAGGAATCTGTATTACACCACCGAGCGATCTAATTTGAAAATAGACTACAACTTTGTTGCTTGGCTACTCAACGCCGACAACTTCTTTACCGCCATGTCGCAATGGATTAAGGAGGAAAAGAAATGAACGCCGACATCAGCGTGAGCGAGGAACGAGCGAGTCGGCTGGATGGATTTGTTATGACTTTTTATTACGGGAAAAGCAATGATTAAACCATATTACGAAGAAAACGGGATAACGATTTACCACGGTGATTGCCGGGAGATATTGCCGGAGCTTGAACCGGTGGATGCGATAGTTGTTGACCCACCATATCCAATAGAATTTATTCCGAAATATAAAGAATGGTTTACTGCGTGTGATTTAATTCTAAAGGAAGGCGGGGCTTGTTTTGCTATGGTGGGGCAATATAAACTTCCCGAAATTTTCTTAAGCTTTCCTGAAACATGGGAATATATATGGTGCGGATGTTTTGAACAACGCCAAATGGCGACAGCAATATGGCCGCGTGGCATATCATCGGCGTGGAAGCCATTGTTGATTTACGGGAAGGGTTTTAAAAAGTTCAAACCGTGGAAATATGACACAATCACGGCAACACAAGGATACCTTAAACCAAAACACGGGCATAAGTGGGGGCAAGATGAATACCAATTCATAACTCTTATTGACCGGTTTGAAATAAATGGAATTATTTGTGATCCACTTATGGGGGCAGGGACAACGCTTTTAGCCGCCAAGCAATTAGGACGTAAGGCAATCGGCATTGAGATTGAAGAAAAGTATTGTGAAATAGCGGTGAAGAGGTTGGCGCAAGGGGTATTGGATTTTGCGTCATAACGCAAAAATCAGCCGGAGCGCAGCGATCGGCTGGAGTGCCCTTGTTATAAATTTCTTTATAGCATGGGCAGATTGACGAAACGCTGACATAGATAAAGCAAGTGTTCTTTATACAGAAAGAACAAATAAATATAACGAAGTCATTGAGAAAGTAAACCTTATAATGGAAGTGATTGGGAGAGTAAAATGAGCGACGAAATTAAAAGCATTATCGAAAAATACACAGGGGTAATCATTGACGACATACCGGATAGATTTGTTGATGGACAAACACTGGAAATAAGAAAACTGATCCGGTTTATTAAAAGTTGTTGTTTGTTGGACAACCCCTGTGAAGAACACACAGGCTTTGGTGGGGAAGTCTGCCCGGTGTGTTTAATGAACGAAAGAAACGCTTTGAGGCTAGAATTAAAACAGGTATCAGCGCGACTCTTACACGCCGACAAGGAAATTGAGCGCCTTAACACAGTGTTAGATGGATTGCCAACCGTGTAACCGCAGTAGCTTGTTACACGGATAGGCAACTAAACCAGATTAAAACGAGGTGATATGCAGTATTTAGGCGGAAAAAGTAAAACGAGAAAGACAATAAGTGCCTTCCTTGAGTCTATCCGAGAAGGAAAAGAATATCTTGAGCCTTTTGTCGGCGGTGGGTGGATTTTACAAGAAATGTCTGGTTACAGGGTTGCTTCTGACAGTAATAATGCTTTAATAACAATGTATGCAGCCCTGCAAGACGGATGGCTTCCACCAGATGATATATCGGAACAGCTTTATGCTGAGTACAAGGCAAAACAAGACGATTCCGACCCATTAACTGCTTTTATCGGTATTGGATGTTCTTTTGGCGGTAAATGGTTCGGAGGATATGCAAGGCAAAAGGGGTATAATTTCGCCGCTGGTGGGCGTAGGGCGTTGCAGAAACAGCTACCATTTTTAATGGGTGTTCGCTTTCTTGCACAAGATTATATAGACTGGCATCCATCAAATAAACTCATATACTGTGATCCACCTTACGAAAACACAACAGGTTATAAAGATAAGTTTGACCATGTTCTATTCTGGGAAACGATGAGGGGTTGGAGTAAGGAAAACACTGTTGTTATTTCGGGATATAAAGCTCCAGAAGATTTTAAGTGTGTTTTAGAAATACCAACTAAAACAATAATTAGAAGTGCAGAGAATAAGCCTTTGCAGTCTGTAGAAAGGCTTTTTATGTATAATGGCATCTAACAACGACTTCAACTTGACTCGCTTGCGCTCGCAAGTTAAGTCAATGATGGAAGTGATGAATAATGAGGGTAAGTAAATGAACTGGATTTCTGTAAAAGATCGTCTTCCAGAAAAAAGCGGAAAATATACAGTGAAAACAGTTGAGGGAAGCATATCGCCACACGAACACGAGCGAGTGCTATTTGGGAAACTATACCCAGATGGTTTCATGTTTCACGAGGGCGACTGGCAGCACGTTACACATTGGTTGGAGGAGGAGAGGAAATGAAAAACTTTAAGGTTATAATCAAGACAAACCAAAAGAATTGTCCATATAGGCACAGACCATATTTAGCTCCCGTCAGCGATACCAAATGCACTGAATTGCTTGATTGTGAGACAGGACAATTTTTACCATGCTCGGCAAGGAACTGCCCGTATAAGGAGAGGAAATGAAACCCCCGATGACCGATGAAGAATGGCTCCACTGGAAAGATATTGTCAAGTGCGACTGGCTCCACTGTGCCGGTGGACATGTGCAAGTATACCATCACGCAGGACGACGGAGGCGAGGAGTTTGATGTTAGATTTCACCACGTCGCGCCGTGCGAGAAGTGGGACTTGCCTTACACCAAAGATGACGCCATCGCCGAAATCGACGCAGATAGGCCGCCGGTAAAAAAGAAGGCGGTGGTCAGTTTTCACGGCGCGACTTGCTCTTTGGGTTCAGCCGAAGGTCTTGTTGAGCTTCTGCCGAATGTCTTCACCGCCCACAGCCAAAGACTTGCCCGTGGACTTACCATGCCGTCTTCTAGCATAATTGTGTGGAATAACTCGTCAAAATAATCTTTGTGGCAGGCGTCAATCTTATCCAACCTGATAAGCTGATAACCGGCGTCATGCACAGCAGCCCCGGACATTGAGTCAGGTGTGTCTATCGTCGGCCCGCTTGCGCCGTCAAAGGCGTAGCCTGCGTGTATAGTAAGCCAGCCGGAAGGCTCCAAAGTAACCAGTGGAATCACCACGGCGGTATTGTTTACGTCCACCGTCTGCCTTGTTATCCTGCGTGTCATTGGCGGCTTGATTTCAGTCCGAACACGGAACGGCCGTGTTATAACATACTTATATCCCTCTTTGAAATACAGACACCTGTCACGCTCTAACATAAGTCACCCTTACTTCTTGTAACATGTCAACTTCCCTCCCTCGATTATTGTTGCTATCCTTTGCGCCCTTTGTGGCGTCTGTCTTGCCCATTTGCTGTCGAGCATCTCTTTGGCTGCCGTCGGCCAGTCTTCGGTGTTAATAGCCTTGTTCGCTTTCTTGAATCCTCTGGCTTTGTGAAAACCCAACTGAAATAAAAAGTTGACTAATGCAGACTGCCGGACTTGGCTCATAGTGTCAAAATTCTTATACAGCACCCGTGCGTCCGCGGTAGCCTCCCGAATGTCTGCCTCCAACAGCTTGTCGGCCATCTCATTGGTAATTGCGCCGTGCTTATGTAGGTGTGCTGCTATGTCCGCAGGCAAGGGCTTGGCGTCCATGTTATGGCCTACGCCAATTGTCCACGCCCCCGCAGGACATTTATAAGGCGTCAGCTTGCGGCCCTCATCGGCTGTAATAAACTCCTTAAGCGTCATCGCCATATCTCCTCTTAGGCTGGTCGCAGCCCATATGCCTCTGTGTCGCCTCTATCACCGACACCCGGTTTGTCAGGTTATTCTTGCCTTCATATAATTCATCATGTTCATTCCTGTTTTGTGCGCAAAATGAGTTCAGATTGGCTTCCAGTAAGGTAAACCTGTTC
>Ga0265294_10011138_pt1 | contig 10140 bp, 13 predicted proteins | sample MunlanPumphouse3_FD_192504 | JGI IMG/M metagenome (GOLD analysis project Ga0265294, IMG submission 192504) | Groundwater microbial communities from a municipal landfill in Southern Ontario, Canada - Pumphouse #3 | ecosystem: Environmental > Aquatic > Deep subsurface > Groundwater | place...
CCATTTCAACTCTGGTTTTTAATCCACGTTTAACATTTATACTTTTATTATCATTTTCTAGTTTAGCTTGAGAGCAAAGAATCATTAGAAGAAATTTTTCATTTGGATTATTTGTAAAACATTGTCCATAAGTTTTAATTTCAACAAGTTTTTTCTGATCCATTAAATCAACTAATGACCCTAAATCTCCAGCGTTTCTGCTTAATCTATCAGGAGCCCATGTTAAGATAGCATTGTACTTTCCATTATTAATATCATATAACATTTCTTCATAAACAGGCCTTTTGCCTGAATCTTTAGCAGAATGGGCTTCTCTTTTAATATCAATAATATTAAGATTTTCCTTTTCTGCTATTTTAAGCATTTCTTTTATTTGTGAATCAATTGAAAGAGATTGTCTTTCGTCTTGTTCAGTCGATTTCCTACTATATAAGCAGTATTTTGTTTCTTCTATCATACATTAATTATGACAGAGAAAACTAGTTCTGCTAAGCTTTTTTTGACTGTTCTTCTGCTTCACGTTTTTCGATATTACCATCCCTCCAATAATTTAATATGCTTCTTAATTCTAATACAGTCTTATCGTGTTTTTCTAGCATGGTTTGTTCTTTTACTGTAGGGGAATGCATCAAGCGATACTTTATAGATGGCCAATGATCTTTATTCATTAAAGAATAATGTTTTGCATTAGCTAAGTCATCCATGGCTTTATTTCCCATTATCATTGCTTTATCCATTTTCTCTCTAAATTTATCATCTTCATTTCTCCATCTATGAATTGTATTTCTAGATAATCCACATTCATTGCAAGCTTTTGTAACAATAGGAACTCTCTCTAAGATTTCTAAAAACTTTTTTATTCTTTCCTTATTCTTCTTCATAATAATTTTTTATTATTTTTACTTCTTTATTTGAGACCTTTTTAAATCTTTTTATCGCTAAATCACAGAAGATAGGTTCTATTTCTAATGAATATACTTTTCTTTTTAGCTTTTCAGCACATATCATTGTGCTTGCTGAACCAGAGAAAGAATCAAGTATTATATCTCCAACTTTGGTACATCTTTTAATGGATTTTTCATGTAATGTGGGTGGCTTACTTGTTGCATGCTCTAATTCTTTTGAAGGTAATCTTTTTTCAATCCACAAATTAGACAGTTCATCAACCAATGAATTTCCATTAGATAATTCTTTATTCATTAATTCATTTAATCCTTTAAACGAAGATGATAGATAGGGTTTTCCTTTGGTTCCATATACGCAATATTCGGTACTTTTATTAAAAGCTATTTTAGGAGTAGGGGAAAATCCATTTTTAATCCATATATTTAATCTCCTATTTTTAATACTTAATTCGTTGTATAAGGTTTGAAAAATCCACACTAAAGATTCATCGCACCAGTAGAAACAATGAAAGTCTTTATTTGCTACCGATAGGGCAGCTAACATACTCTTTCTTATAAATTCTTTATATTCTTCAACTGATTTATTATCATTAACAGTTCCTCCGTAGTTTGCCTTGCCACTTATGCCTTTGTCGTAGCTAAGATTAATGTTATAAATTGGATCGCTATAAATCATGGATGGCTTATCTTCTTCGAATAGTTTTTTAACAGCATTAATATCTGTTGAATCAGCACATAATAATTTATGTTCTCCTAAGATGATTAAATCTCCACGTTTAGTCTGAGGGTTTTTAATCTTTTTTAATTCCTCTTCTTCATTAAAGTTATCCTCTGTTTCTTCTTTTTCTAGGACTTTATCCCAACCGATATTTAAATCTTCTTCTTTAAATCCCAAGTCTATTAGGAGGTCTTTATCGAAGAGTTCGTCTAGGGCAGAGAAGTCCCATTCTCCAGATATAGCATTTAGTTTAAGATTAAGGAGTTTTTCTTGCTCTATATCAAGATTTACATACACAACAGGAACTTCCTTAATCCCTATATTTTTACACGCTTTAACCCTTGCATGTCCTCCAATAAGAATATTCATCCTTTCTGGATTAGAATTTACAATTACAGGATCAACTAATCCAAATTCTTTTATGGATTTTTCTAATTGTTTAAGCATGGATTTATCATGAATCCTAGGATTATATTCTGATAATTTTAAATTGTTTATGTTTACGTATTCTATTTTGTAATTTGTTTTTGTCATATATTAAAAAGTGCTTATTAATTATTAAGCACTAATTAACATACTCATATAAAATGAGGGTGACATTTTGTGGACCACAAAATTATTTTCTACGTTGTCTAGCTTTTTTTATTATGTTTCTATATTTTTTTGATTCTTCCAATGAGGGAAATTCATCTTCCCAGATTTCAGTTTCTATTGACATGTCGGTATATTTATAATCATCATCAATTCCAGGATTTGTGTTTGCTACAGATCCTTTCTTTTTAGATAATTCTAGAATTTTTATATCCCTATCTATTTTGGGACTTGGTTTTAGCGTTGTTTTTCCATAAGGATAGTTATATTTTTTAAGAAAAAGGTATTTTTCTTCTTTTGACATTTCAAGAAACATGTCGGCTTGCTTTTTAAGTAAAGACCATTCGCATTTAGTTGGTTTAGCAAAGAAAGTTATCGATATATTATTTTGATTTGTTGTTAGTACGGCATTTTGAGAAGGGGCATCAATTTTATCATAAATGATATAGTTTAATATAAATTTTTTGAAATTATTTGAGAATTTAAAATCTATTAAAATATTATCTATTTCCTTATATAAATTATTAATATTAAATGGTTCATTATTTTCAACCCTTTGACATATCTTATGCCACCAAGTTTCGGCCCTTTTCAACTGTTTAAACCCTTTAGGTGGAATATGAAAATTTTTCCTTATTTCTTTAATTTTCTTTTTAAAATCTTTTTTAAGAAGATTTTTTTTAAAGATATCTAAATTAATTTTATGTATTTTTTTGTAACAATTTTCCATATTTTAATATTAACACTTTAAAAATATTTTTAAATATTTAATTACTTTTTTTTAAAAAATGTGATAAAATTTAAATACTTAAAAATGAAAGAAAAGAAGAACACAATTAGAAGTCATTATATTCCGCAGACATACCTTAAACATTTCTTATTAGATGATAAACTTTTTATGTACAAAAAGGGCGAAAATTTTTTTAAAAGGTCTAATGACTCAGAAAAAAGAATTTTAGAGGTAAGGGGGGTGGATGCTTTAAAAAATATAGGATTGGAAAATAATATTTACAAGCTAAACATTGGTAGTTTTAATAGCGATGACATAGAGGATATTTTTAGAGAATATGGAGAAAATTTTTTTGATGATGTAGTATCGAAAATTGATCAAATAAAAGAAGGCGAAGAAATTAATTTTGAAATTAGAGAGAAAATATGTATTTTTATGGGAGCAATGTTAATAAGAACTCCTTTTTTTAAAAAACAATCAGAAGATATAGATAGCAGTCTTCGTAAATATTTTACTGCTTTAAGCTTAAAGAATGAAGACTTGAAGAGAATAAAAAAGGATTTGATTAGGGAAGGGAAAAAATATTCTATAAAAGAGCTTTCTATTGCTAAACAAAGATTAATAGATGGAAACTATGAATTACAATATCCAAATGAATTTTTTATTAAAGTAGCGCTTTCTAGTCTAGAACAATATATCAATATTTTTAGAGAGATGAAAATGGTAATTTTTAAAAATAAAGAAGCAAGATATTTTATTACTTCTGACAATCCTGTAGTATATTTTGTTCCTCGCGAAAAAGTTAATTTTTATAATCCATATAAAAGTTTAGTAAGTAAACATACAGAAGTTTTTTTCCCTGTTACAAAAAATTTAGCGATTTTTTTATCGAGAAGGGATAATATAAGAGAAGTTTTGCAATATGGAAATAGGGGAATTGTAGACTTATTCAATGAGAATATTTCGCATAATTCACTAAACTTTTTATTTTCACCATTAAAAATGAATAAGTTAAAAAAATTTGTAGAAGAATATATTCCTTATCCGTTTGAGATTAGAATATATTGAAAGCTAATAAAAAATAAAATGATATCAAGAAAACAATTAGAAAAATTTAAGTTAATATATAAAAAGGAATTTAATAGAGAAATATCGGATCAAGAAGCATTGACTGGGGCAACTGAATTATTGAGATTAGCAGATATTATATATAAATCATTAATAGAGGATAAAAGAAAGAATAAAAATATGAAAATTAAAAGATATGAATGATAAAATAAAAATTTCTAATCAAGCCTTTCTTCTGTTGAGAGAAATAAAAGAAGAGATAAATAGAGAAATAAAAGAAGAAGAAATACCACAAGTAGAAACAATAAATCGTAATTTTTTATTTAATATTCAAGACATGCTTTTAAAGCATAATATGACTTACGATGATTTGTACAATGCTCTTGAGGAGATTAAATCAAAGAATATTATAAAAGAATATAATTTTGACAGTTGGTCTTTTAATAATAGTTCTCATTTTAGTATTATTTACAATGGAGATTTCTTTGATTTTGGTGAGCAAGCTATAAGGAGTACGATGACGGATGACAAGGAGAGATTTTTAACATTTCAAGAAAAATTATTATCTTTTATTAAAAATTATAATATTTTAGATGATAATTATTACACGGAAGAAAGAGAGTATTTTTTAAGAAAATATTTCGATTTTGTTCCTAAGTTTTTAAGAAATAGAAGAAGTAAGGAAGATTTTATTATTTATCTCGGTGAGGTTGCTTCTGGTGATGGTTGTTGGGCGAAAAGAAGAAAAATTATTTCTGAGGAATGTAGATTGTTTTTAGATTATTTAGAATTTGGAATAATAGAAAATTTTCAAGTAGGTAGTGTTATCTTTTCGGACAATTTAATCTTAAAAGTGCCAAGCGATATAAAAATTTTATGTCAAGAATTTAACTTCAATTATTCTAATGCAAAATGGAATTCATCTATGCTTTTATTGAGAAGAATATTGCCATTATCAATAGTTAGAAAATTTCAACAGTTGGGAGAAGAAGACGAAATAAGAGATAAGATTAATGGCGATTTTGTAGAAACAAAAAAATTATTAAATAAAATAGAGACAAAGTTAAAAGACAGAAGAGCTTATAATGATTTATCAGCTCAAAAACAAATAATTGATGCTTCTCAACATTCTTATACATTAAAAGTTGATGAGTCAGATGTTAAGAATTCTGCTAATTCTATAAGAATTTTATTAGATGATATATTTAATATTGAAGAATAAGGATAGTATGAAAAACCGAAAAAAGTGTCACTTTTGTCATTTTTTTGCTATAATAAAAACACGCACGAAGAGCGTAGAATAAGAAAAAATAAAAATGATTGAGAAAGCTTTGCAGGTATTAGAGATTTAATATTTCTAACTTGAAGAGCTCAGCCACTTTGAGCGCGGCACGAGACGCGTATAAAATTTAAATAATATGAAAACATTAATTGAATTAGCTAAAGAAATACAAATAATTGCAGAAGAATTAAAGAATATGAAGCCAGAAATTGGTGAAATGTGGAGTGTTAAGCAAGCAAAAGAGATGTTTGAAAAACGTTCAGAGATGCAAAAAATTTCTGAGGAAATGCAAAAAATAGTTGATATGAATAGTTATAATGAAAATAATTAGAATAATAAATAATTTATTAATAACTAATTACGATGGAGACACCCTTTGATTTGGGTGTTTTTGTTTAATAAAATATGAACACTAAAAATAAATTATTATTTCCATTTGATTTCGATAGGGAATTAGTAAAGAAATTAAATAAAAAATGGTGGCACAGACTATTACTAATTTTATATTATTTTATAGCTATTTGTGCTTTAGTTGCTCCTTTTGCGATAACACTTTATTGGATTTGTGATAATTGGAATCAGGCAGATTTTCTGATTTTAACCAATTTGATAATTTTATCTTTTTGGGTTATTGTATGTTATTTATTTTTGTTATTAATTCAAATATTGTATTTTTATTTTTTAGATTTGGTTTATTATATTGCAAAAGGAGAAAGGAATATTTTTCATAGGACTGAATCAAATAATTCAGAAATATTTTTAAAGATGTTTTTAAAATCTCTTTCTATTTTATTGATAGTGAATGGGTTCTCAATTCTGATTGCCCTATTATTTGCGGGAACGAATTTAGACTTAAATTATTATCCGCAATTAAGGATGAAATAGTATTTGTTTAAAAGTATGAAAGTTAAATTTTTATTAAAATAGTTATAATCATTAAACAATAATATGGAAATAATTTATATTCTTATAAACGAAGCGATGCCAGGATACATAAAAATTGGTAAAACTTCCACAAGCTTGGAACAGAGAATAAGAGAGTTAAGTTCGTCTACTAGCATTCCTCTTTCATTCACATGTTTTTACGCATGCACAGTAAGAGATGCTACATTTGTTGAACATCAATTGCATGATGCTTTTGGAGATAATCGAATTAATCCTAGGCGAGAATTTTTTCAAATATCTCCTGAAAGAGTTGTATCAGCCTTAAAGCTAGCGGAGATAGAAGACATAACCCCAAAAAGAGATCTTGTAGACTCTCAAGAGGATCAAGAAGCTTTGAATAAAACTCGAGCAGAAATAAGAGAAAAGTTTAATTTTAACATGGCGAATATTCCAATTGGATCGGAGTTAGTTTTTAGTCGAGACGAAGATATAAAAGCTACAGTAGCTGGACCCAAATCTATAATTTTTAATAGCGAGTTAACAAGTCTTTCAGCATCTGCGCAAAAGATTTTAGGATATGATTATCGGGTACAAGGCACTGCTTATTGGATGTATGAGGGGGAAACTTTGGATGAGCGCAGAAAAAGATTCGAAGATCTCGAGTCTCAAAAAATTGAAGAAGTCGGGGAATTATATGTTCAATCATTACCTGATATAAAAAAGTAAATAAATTTTAAATGATTTAAAAGAAGATAGAAAAATTACAAAAATAAATATGTTGAAGAAAAAAGAAGTTAAAAAATTAACAGGAAATGAATTTTTTAAGGGCGAAGATTTTTCGATTTTAGAATTTTGGCAATATGGATTTTCTAATTTAAATTCTAATGTTTTGAGAGGTGCTCTCGCTGAATTTATTGTTGAAAATTTATTAAAAGAGAAAAATGAAATCGGAATTAGAAATCCTTGGGGCGATTTCGATGTCTTATATAAAAATAAAAAAGTAGAAGTTAAGTGTTCTTCTTATCTACAAGATTGGGACCAGAACGAACATTCGAAAATAAACTTCTGCGGATTAAAAGCTAAAGATTTATATTGGTCATCAGCAGTTAGCCCTTTTAGCAATGATAACACTAGGAATTATAAGGCGGATATTTATGTTTTATGTCTGGTTAAACATAAAGATCCAAAAACACTTAATTTATTGGATTTAGATCAATGGTCTTTTTATGTTTTAAAAAGGGAACAGTTGAAGGATGTTTCTAATAACGGAAACACCATTTCGCTTGTTAAGCTGGCAAAGAATAATGTTGCACCTATGAAATATAAAGAAGTTAAAAATCATTTAGATAAAATTATTGAGTAAGGATTATAACATATTGGTGTACTTTTTTCTTAAAAATTTGTCATTTTTGCCACTTTTTGATATAATGGCTCAAAGAGCATCAAAATTATAAAACTAAAAATGCTTAAAAAAGCTTTGTGGATGTTAGATATTTAATATTTCTAGTTTGAAGAATTTAAGGCTTTTATTAATAAACAAACAATACTTCGATGGTGTTTCAGAGGATGTTTGGAATGGCGAATATCAACCAGCTCAAAAATGGTTAAAATATAGAAAGAATAAGATTTTATCTTCTGAGGAGTTAGTGCATTATCAAAAAAATTGTTTCTCTAATCAAAACAATAGAGTTAATGAAACAAATTGATAAAATTATATGAAATATATTACAGCTTCAAAACTATATGATTACTTAGAGTGTCATCATAGAATATGGCGAGATGTGTATGGTCCGGAAGAGGAGAAGATAAAAGAAGCTAATCCTTTTGTGGAGATGCTTTGGCAAAAAGGTATACAGCATGAAGATAAAATAGTTTCAAGTTTAGGGAACTTTTTAGATTTAAGTGACGGTAGTCTTGAAGAAAGATTTCAAAAAACTATTGAAGCCATGAAAAATAAAACTCCTTTGATATATCAAGGAGTTTTAATTTATGAAAATTTAAGAGGAGCTCCTGATTTACTTCGCTTAATACCTAGCGGAGAATATCTTCCAATTGATATTAAATCAGGGATGGGGACAGAAGGTATTATAGATGATGAAGGTAATGGAAAATTAAAGAAAAAATATGCAGCTCAATTAGCATTATATGTTGATGTTTTAAGGAAATTAAATTTTAAAAGCGATTTTAAGGGAATAATATTAGATATTAAGGGTAATGAAATTGAATATGAACTTGCAAGCAAAATGGGAGCTAGATCAGATGAAACTTTTTGGGATTTTTACAAAAAAATAAAAATAGAGGTTCAAGAATTATTAAATAATAATATTCAAAATAAACCAGCACTTAGCGGAAAATGTAAACTTTGTCCTTGGCATAATAGTTGCAGCAAATGGGTCAAAGAGAACAATGACTTAACAAGCATTTTTTATTTAGGTGGTAGTAATAGGGATAGATTAAGTGAAGATTTAGATATTAATAATTTAGAAGATTTTTTAAAGATTGACATAGAGAAAGTTTTCAAGAAAAAAGAAATTGAAAAGAAAAATGGAAATTCAAAATTTTTATACAATATAGGTAAGTCGGGACTATGTAAAGCATTAGAACGAGCTAGAATTTTTTGCGAAATTAAAAAACCGGTGTTTTGTGAAAAAATAGAATTTTCTAAAACTAAATATGAATTATTTTTTGATATTGAAACAGATCCTACACAAGAATTTGTTTATTTGCACGGCGTTTATGAAAGGAATGGAAACGATGAGGATTTTAAATATTTCATCGCAGAAGAATTAAGCGAAGATGAAGAAAAAAAAGCTTGGTCTGATTTTTGGAAATATATTAATTCGCTTCCAGAGAACGACTTTACAGTTTATTATTATTCTCCTTATGAAAAAACAACATATAAAGTACTTCAAAAGAAATATCCTGATGTTATAAGCGAGGAAGAAGTTGTTAAATTCTTCGAAAATCAAAATGTGATTGATTTATATAATGATGTTATTCTTAAAAAAACAGATTGGCCGTTAGGAAGTTATTCTATTAAAGCTATTGCGCAATATCTAGGCTTTAATTGGAGAGATAAAACACCATCAGGAGCATTGTCTATTCAATGGTTTAATGAATATTTAAAGAAAAAGGATGAGAAAATTTTAAAAAGAATATTAGAATACAATGAAGATGATTGTATGGCGACAATGGTGTTAAAAGATGAAATAGAAAAATTAAATTTAAAATAATGAACATTAAACAAACATTACAAGATATTCTAGATAGCGAGAAAGATTTATTATTAAATGCAAAAGAAGATTATGGTGAATATTTTGATAATGCTTTTGGTTTAAATTCATTATTAAATAATTTATTATTAATTAATAATTTTGATAGAAACACCCTTTAATTTGGGTATTTTTGTTTATTAAATATGAAAAAAGGCATTGTAGGAATAACAGGAGAATATTTTGTTGCAGCTGAATTATCTCAAATGGGAATAGTTGCAACTCTTACTTTAAAAAATACTCCCCAAATAGATATTTTAGCAACAAATCTTGGAAATGGAAAATTTGCAAGCATTCAAGTTAAAACAATGTCTATTAACAATCATGCGGGTTGGAGATTATCAAGAAAAGATGAAAATAAATCAGACATAAAAAACCATTACTATGTTTTAATTAATTTAAAAGGAATCGGTTATTATCCAGAGTATTATATCATTCCTCAAAATAAATTAGCTAGATTTATTTATAAGGCGCATAGAGACTGGTTGTCTGGAAATCCTAAGAGAAAAGATACAGACATAAGAGCTTTTGATCCATATAGAAACAAGGATGCTAAAAAATCTTTTGAAAAATATTATAATAATTGGAAGACATTAGATTTATTTTAAAAGATTGATTTTAACATATAAACATATTAAAATTTAAATGTTCTAAGGGAAATTTTGATAGAATGCTTGGCTGAGAATGCT
>Ga0265294_10011139_pt1 | contig 10140 bp, 10 predicted proteins | sample MunlanPumphouse3_FD_192504 | JGI IMG/M metagenome (GOLD analysis project Ga0265294, IMG submission 192504) | Groundwater microbial communities from a municipal landfill in Southern Ontario, Canada - Pumphouse #3 | ecosystem: Environmental > Aquatic > Deep subsurface > Groundwater | place...
TTTGGATGAGGAATACATCTCGACGTTTGGGGCATCCGAAACCAACGTCAAGCAGGATATCACCTACACGGTGGGCGCACCTCGAACCCTGTTTGCTTCGTTGAGCTATAAGTATTAGTCATGAAGCGTCTTCGTCTGTTAGTACTCTTTTTCTTGGCATGTGCGACGGCACTACATGCCAAGGATTTTTTAGGCAAAGAGATCGCCAAACCTGAAAAAACCGCACGCATTATTGTGACGTGCTACGGCGGTGCGGTGCAAGAATTGGCGATTTTTGCGCCCCAAAAGATCATCGCCCATCCGGGGGCGCAGAGGTTTGTCTTTTTTGAAAAGCTCTTCCCCGATTTGGCGCGCAAAGAGAGCGTAGGCACCTTTAACGACGTCAACCTTGAGACCCTTTTTAAGCTCAAACCCGACGTTGTTTTTGCGGGCGTGACCTCACAGGCTACCAACGATCGCATCGAAAAAAGCGGCATCAAAGTGTTTACCTTGGGGATCGGTAAACATTCGCTTCCGACGCTTTTAGCGGAGTTTGAAGCGGTGGGAGGCTACCTAGACCAAAAGGCAAAAGCGCATAAACTCGTCGCATTTTGGAACGATACGCTTGCTCTTGTTCAAAGCAGACTGCCGCATGAGTATAAAAGAGTCAAAGTGCTCTACGCCAACGGTTCCAACCAACTCTCAAGCGAAGGCAAAGGGTGGTGGGGCGACGAATTTATCACCCAAGCAGGAGGGATCAACGTCGCCCAAGCAATTGCAATCAAAGGCGCCATTAACGCCGAAACGCTCTTGGAATTCGACCCCGACGTCGTGATACTTTCGAACAACAAAAACTTCCAAACCTCTCGTGATGCGATTAAAAAAAATCCGCTTTATAAAAACCTCAAAGCGGTGCAAAACGACCGCGTTTTTATCGCCCCCGTGGGCGGTTTTTGGTGGGATCGCCCCTCGCCCGAAGCGATTTTAGGGATCGTGTGGCTTGCCAAAGTTCTCTACCCTCAAGCGATGCAAGAACTCAATCTCTATGAGCTAACGGCACGGTTTTACAAAGATTTTTACGGCTACGACCTCTCGAAAGAGGCATACGCAACTTTTTTCGCAACCACTAAGGAGTACAGATGAAAACAGGGTTATTTTTACTTACGGAAAACTACGGTGCATCCGCACATACGACCATCGCCAACGACATCGAGCTTGGCATCTACGCCGAGGAGCTTGGGTTTGATAGCGTATGGTTTGCGGAGCACCATTTTAATGCTTTTAGCTGCATCCCAAACCCAACTTTAATGATGGCAACTTTAGCGGCAAAAACGCGCACGATTACGATCGCCAGTGCCGCGTTTTTGGCGCCGTTTTACCATCCGATGCGCCTCGCCGAAGAGATCGCGACGCTGGATAACCTAAGCTTGGGGCGTATCGAAGCGGGGTTTGCCAAGGGCGGGTTTGCCTACGATATGGAGCATTTTGAAAAAAGCCCCGATTCTTTGCGTGAGGAGATGTTTGAAAAGGTAGCACTCATCGATAGTTTTCTTGCATGCCACCACACGATGCAGCCGCGCCCCTTGCAGCATAAAATCCCTTTTTATATCGCTACTTTCGGCACCCGTGAAAGCATCGAATTCGCCGCACTCCAAGGCTACGGGCTGATGTTTTCTCAAGGGGCATCGCTTGAGGAGTGCCAAGCGGCGCAAGAGATATATAAGGAGCTTGCAGGCGTGTACCCGCAAACGGTACTGATGCGGGTTTTTTGTTTTGATGATGCGGGGTGCGATGCGGCATACGAAAAGGCGCTTCCGGCAACGGATCATTTCATCAAATGTATGCGTGCCGTGCAATCCAAAGAGGCGCAGCCGCTTTTTAATCACACAAACTACACCTTGCTTTTAGGGCAAAGATATCAGTTCTTTGATGGAAAGAAATTTTTGGACAACGCCATATTAGGCGATGAAAAGGAGTGTATAGAGCAGATCCACACCATACAAAAAAAGATAAAAAACCTTCATCTAGTCCTAAAGCCGGCATCTTCCAATGCCCAACACACAAGATCGATGCTAAAGGTCTTTAGCCAAAAAATCAAACCCTATTTAGGAGAACACAAAGTATGAAAAAAACTCTATTTGGATTATCTCTAGCAGCTTCTTTGGCGCTTGGAGATACATATAGTCTAGGACAGGTAAGCGTGCAAACGACGAGCGCGGAGGATATCAATGCGATTGAAGAGAGCATCACTTCAGAGACGATTAGCAGAGACAACGCACTCATCGTCTCCGAAGCGCTTGACAATATGAGCGGTGTTAATCAAGACCTTCAAGGTGGACGTGGCGAGGGAACGCTCTATATTAGAGGTTTTAATGCCCAACGCATCGGTGTTTTTATAGACGGGATACCGATTTATGTGCCGTATGATGGGAACTTTGACTATGCGCGTTTTCTTACCTCTGACGTGGCGCAGATAGATGTCTCAAAAGGTTTTTCATCGGTTGTGTATGGTGGTAATACCATGGGCGGAGTCGTGAATATTGTCTCGAAAAAACCTACAAAAATATTAGAAGGAAATATCAAAACAACACTTGTTTTAGACAGTGATGCGAAAATGGCGCGCCATATAGAAAATATCAACATTGGGACAATGTCAGAGGGCTTGTATGCACAACTCGGCGCATCCTACAGCAAACAAGACCACTTCAACATCAGCGACGAGTACGAGGGGAGTGCGACACAACCCAAAGGTGAGCGTCTTAGAAGCGAAGCAGAAGATAAAAAAGTGAGCCTCAAAGTCGGCTATGTTGCGGATGATGCAAGTGAAATAGCCATCAACTACGCCAACCAAAAAGGGAAAAAACAACAACCCCCTGTGACCGACACCTCTTTTGCAAAAAACAAAGATTGGGATTGGCCTTACTGGAACAAAGAGACCCTCTCTCTTGCTGCACAAAAAAACTTTGAGAGTAGCTACCTAAAAGCGCTTGCGTACTACGACAAAAGCGAAAACTCTCTCTATTCGTACGATGACAATACGTTCACGACGATTACGAAAAAATGGGCGTTTAAAAGCCGTTATGACGACTACAGCTACGGCGCACGTTTGGAGTACGGCTTAGAGACGGGGGAGAACTTTTTAAAACTGGCTGCCAACTACAAAAAAGACGTGCATCGCGGTTACGACATCTCAAAAACCGACGATTCAGAGCTTATGAACGAGCGTTATAAAGACCAAACAATGTCGTTAGGCATAGAAGATACATACCGCATGACAAAAGCTATAGAGATACTCGCAGGCGTAAGTTACGACCGCAGAAAAGGGGATGAGATTTTTGACACAAACACAGCAAATCTCGACATGCTTTCTCTTGCCTCCGAAGATGCCATCAGTCCGCAAGCAGCACTCATCTACACGCTCGATAGCACTTCAAAAGTGCGCGCAAGCATCTCGCAAAAAACCTACATGCCAAGCATGAAAGACCGCTACTCGCGCAAACTCGGCACCGCCGTACCGAACGTAGACTTAGAGAACGAAGTGGCGACCCACTACGAACTCAGCTATAAAAAAGCCCAAGGTGCCTTTAGCGGCGGCGTAAATCTTTACTATACTCGCGTAAAAGATGCCATCCAAAACGACCCGTGGGATCAAAACACATCGCTTAACCAAAACCAAAACGTAGGAACATTTGATCACCGTGGTGGGGAGTTAGAACTCGCTTACACGCAAGACGCGACGCAAATCGGCGGTAACTACAGCTATGTCAGCATCAAAAACACCAAAGATACAGAGACGAAAATCGTTGATGTTCCAAAGCACCAAATCTTTCTTTTTGCACGCCAAGAACTCGGAGCGGGAGTTGCACTTTATGGAAATATGAAACTCAGAAAAGGGGCGTATGAAAATAAAATGGACGGAAGCTACGTGATAAACCCGACCTTTACGACCTTTGATTTGAAAGTTTCGTATGCGCCTTTTGAAGCATTGAGCGCGGAGATAGGGGTGAAAAATATCACCGATGAACTCGTGCGCTACGACATGGCGTACCCGATGGCAGGGCGTGAGTTCTTCGGCTCTTTGGAGTATAGATTTTGAAAAACGCGTTACTAAGAACGTTTGTATTATCACTTTTGGCAGTAAGTTTCACACATGCCAAAGAAGCACCGCTTAAAGTCGCCGTCATCGGCGGTATGGTGAGTAGTGGCATGTGGGAGAGGGTCGAAGCGGCGTTTGAAGTGCGTGAGGGCATCGACGTCGAGGTAGAAGTGAGCGGCAATAAAAAAGAGCTTGACGACTACGTGAGAGCGCATCAGGTCGATCTTATCACGATGCACGCAAGCGACACCATAAGTAACCTCGTCGCCGACGGGCTTTTTGAGCGTTTAATTCCGTGGACACGAAACGCCCAGATGCTTGTAGGTGCTAAGAGCAACCCCGCTCACATCGAACCAAGCGACACGCTAAATGAGGCACTCAAAAAGATAGAAAAGTCAAAATCACCTTTTTTAGTCCACCCAAGCGGTGGCACGTTTGAGGTGGTAAGTGCGTTTAAAGAGCATTATAATTTCCATCCTGCTACAATCTTTTTAGAATCCAAAAGAGGGTTTTTAAAAGAGGTCGTGCGACACAACGGCTACACCCTTTTTGGTGTGATTCCGTTTTTGCTCCAAAAAGAGCACCATGCCAAGATAGAAGGCTTTTACATCGAAGATAAAAGCTTAGAGCGCCCTTATCTCGCAGCAATCGCGCACCCAAGCAAGGTCACAAAAGAGGCACATGCCAAGGCGCAAAAGCTTCTTGAGTTTTTGACTTCCAAAGAGGCGCAAGAGATTGTGGCATCGTATCGTATGGAAGGGTTTGAGCGTTACCCGATATTTTTTTCGATTCTAAACAACCATAAGGTAGATAAATGACAGGTTTTACAAAAACAAAAAGCTTTCTAGGCGGTGCGAGTATCGGAACGCTCGGCGGGCTTATCGGGCTTGGAGGGGCAGAGTTTCGGTTGCCGTTTTTGGTGGGTGTGCTTCGCATCGATACCCTCCATGCCATCATCATAAACCTGCTTATCTCTCTTGTGACGGTGAGTTTTGCTCTCGTGTTTCGGGGGATTGACGAGAGGGTTGTAAGTGAAATGCCCATCGTGCTTAACCTCCTCGCAGGAACGCTCATCGGCGCGTGGATGGGTGCGAACTACGCCAGTCGCATTGACAAAGCGCGCCTTCAAAAGCTCATTTTTATTTTGCTTGTTTTTTTGAGTTTCGTGCTTTTAAGTCACGTCTTTTTAGATTTTGACAAAGGGTTGCATCTTGGCATGTGGCTGCAAGTGACACTCGGGTTTGTGTTGGGAATCGGTATCGGCATGATAAGCTCACTTTTGGGCGTCGCAGGCGGAGAGCTTCTCATCCCCGTAATTGTTCTTTTATACGGTGTGGATATCAAGCTCGCAGGTACGCTCAGTCTTGCCATCTCGTTTCCCACACTGCTCATAGGTATCTACAAATACCACAAAAACCGTCGTCTGCACGAGGTGTACGGATTTAAAGATATTTTGGTTTTTATGGCTTTAGGCTCGATTATAGGAGCTTTTTTAGGCTCACTTTTGGTGGGCATCGTCTCAAGTGAGGTGCTAGAGATAGGACTGGGAATCATCCTGCTCCTCTCAGCATATAAAATTTTTAAAAAAGGATAATCCATGTTTTTACACCCCCTCGATTTTGCAAAAATGTACAAAGAACATAAACAAAAAACGGTTTTCAAAGGCAAAAGTGCCGATGATTGGAACGCTAAATCCAAAGATATGGCACCGCGCGTACAAAAGTCCGCCTACGTGGATGATTTTATCTCGCGTATGACACTCACGGGCGATGAGACGGTGCTTGACATCGGATGCGGACCGGGGACGCTGGCGATTCCGCTTGCCAAAAAAGTCAAACATGTCGTCGCTATAGACTTTTCGCGTAACATGCTTGATGAACTCGAAACCTACGCTGAGCGTGAGGGTGTGACAAACATCACCACCTACCACATCGGCTGGGAAGACGACTGGAGCGCACTGCCTGCTATCGACATCGCCGTAGCTTCACGAAGTATGGAAGTAGGCGACATGAACCACGCCCTAGAAAAGATGAGTAAAATCGCCAAAAAAGCCTGCTACCTCACCTACAAAGTGGGCGGAAGTTACGTTGATATGGAGATCATCGACTACATCGGTAAAAAAATCGTCATGAAACCCGATTACTGGTACATCCCGCTCATTCTTTACACACAAGGGCATCTGGCAAAAGTCGATTACATCGAAACTACAGGAAGCATCAAAAGCCAAAATGAAGAGGATTTTATCGGTACGATTTCTTGGAGTTTAAACGGCTTAAGTGAGCAAGAAGAAGCAAAAGCGCGAGAGTATTATCACAAGTTTGTAGTAGGGCAAAACCTCCACCCTAAGCCGTTTAATTGGGCGTTTATTTCATGGCATGTAGGATAATTTACATGCCAAGATTTTTAGAATGTATCACTATTAAGCAGTTTTTTTTTCGCTCCCACGATTTCGTGGGAGTGTATATGAGAACCTCCATACAAAGATGAATGAGTCGTGCTATAATCACCCATGGGAAGAAACAGATACACAATATACGAACCTACACATCCGCACTTTATAACCTGTACTGTACTTAACTGGATACCGATCTTTACCAATCAGGAGAGTGTAGATATCATTATCGATTCACTCAAGTATCTACAAAAGAGTGACAATCTCACTATTCATGCCTATGTGGTACTCGAAAACCATCTACATCTCATCGCTAAAAGCAATGATATCTCTCTGAGTATGGCAAGATTTAAAGCACATACTGCAAGAACACTTATCAAACTTCTTATAGAAAAAAATGTCACCACGATACTCGAGCAACTGAGATTTTATAAAAAAGCGCATAAGAAGGATCGGGAGTATCAACTGTGGCAGGAGGGTATCAAACCAAAACTGATACAATCAGAAAGTATGATGCTGCGATATATAGACTATATCCATAACAATCCCCTCAAGCGCGGATATGTGGATGAGGCAAAGCATTGGAGATACTCCAGTGCGAGAGATTATGAAGGTATAAACGGTCTATTAGATATTGAGAGGGCTTGGTAGATGAAGTTGTCGTATACACTCCCACGAAATCGTGGGAGCGAAAAAAATCTTCAATCTACTTGGATAATGAAAATGTAATCGAACCCTTTTTACGGCACGAATGTTAAGAAATTAAAAGGAGAATTTGAGGGATACTACAGATACAGAGTGGGCAACTACAGGCTTTTTTACCTTATTGAAAATGAAAAAGTTTTCATACTCCTGATAGATTTTAAATATAGACAAGGTTTTTACGAGCAAACCTCATACAACCTTTTTTCATCCTTGGCATGTAAGCTACATGCCAACGATTTAGCACCCCTTAATTCGCTCCGTATTTGAGCTTTCTTAACGCATCTTCTTCGTTTTCTTGACGCATAAGCGACTCGCCTACCAAGAACGCATCGACACCCGCTTTACTCAAATCTTCAAGCTGTCCGTGCTCGTAGATGCCGCTCTCGGCTACGATGATCTTGCCGTTTGGAATCAAAGGAATCAATTTATAAGAGAGTTCCATATCCATCTCGAAGGTCTGAAGGTTTCTGTGGTTGATCCCGATGATGTCCGCACCTGCGTAGATCGCTTTAACGAGGTCGGTTTTGTCGTGTACCTCTACAAGCGCTTCCATCCCCACGTGGCGGGTGTAGGCAAGAAGCTCTTTAAGCTCCCCTTTGGAGAGTGCCGCAGCGATAAGCAAGATAAAGTCGGCTCCGTGCACGAGCGCTTCGAGTATTTGGTACTTGGTGACGATAAAATCTTTTCTCAAAAGAGGGATCGAAACATAACGGCGGATCGCGCTGAGATAATCAAGATTCCCTTGAAAAAAGTGGGGTTCGGTCAGAATAGAGATCGCACTCGCCCCTCCCCTCTCATAGCTTTGCGCAATCGAGAGCGGGTCGAAATTTTCGCGGATCACCCCTTTGGAGGGGGAGGCTTTTTTCACCTCGGCAATGATGCGATAAGGGTTTTCTTCCGTGGCACGAAGGTAAGGAAACACGTCGCGCGGTGCACGTGCGTTAAACGCCAAAGAGCGCCCCAGCCAATCAAACGAAAACTCCTTCTCTCTTTGGATCACGTCCTCTCGTGTTTTTTTGATAATCTCGTCTAGAATCATTTTTTCTTTGTATCCTTTTTGGTTTTGTTAAGACATGCCTCAACTTTTTTAATGTGCGAGAGCACTTCGGGGTCGTCGCCCCCTTCGAGTTTTTTCACCTCATCGAGGATCGCTTTGGCTTTTTTGCAGTTGCCGAGTTTGTAATACCCCCATGCCAAAGAGTCAAGGTAGTATGCCGATTTCGGCTCCTCTTTGAGCGCTTTACGCACGTACTCCATCCCTTTTTTCACGTCTATGGCATGATCGATCAGCAAATACCCCAAATAATTGTAGTACGTCGCGCTCTCCTCTTTTGTAAGCGCATCTTTGAGGGTTTTGACCACTTTTGCAAGCATCTTTTTATCGTTTTTGTTTTTCGCGGCTTCATACTCGAAAATGGCACTCTGCGCCAAATACCCCACGTCGTAGGTTTTTTCGTAAATCTTCAAAGCAAGTGCAGATGCCTGCGAATATTTTTTAAACCGCACGTACATCTGCAAAAGCAGTTCGTCGTCTTGAGCGTATTCCTCTAAAAAGCTTGAGAGTTTGGCGTACTCTTTTTGGTAGGCATATATCTGAATGATATTTTTTGCCGCTTCGTCGCTTTTAAACGTATGGTAGAGACGCAAATAGGTCTGTAAAAGCCCCTCGATATTGTTTTCGTTGCTGTAAAGTCCGATCAGGCGCGCGCAGATCGTCTCCGAACACCCGTGCAACCTCGTATGGGTTTCAAGCTGTGCGATCGCCTCTTTGGGGCGTTGCAAATTCATATAAAGGATGATCGAAATCTTATCGAGCACCTCTTCGCTGTAGTTTTTTGCATACGCGCTCTCAAGGTATTTGATCGCCGTATCAAACTTTTTTTGTTTGGCATAGATATCGCTGACCAAAACATAATCGTTCTCTTCGTTGCTTGCTTCGATGAGCTTGAGTCCGAGCTCTTTTGCCTCTTCGAGTTTCTCCTGCGCGCTGAGTGCAACGATCTTTAGGCGAATGAGCGTAAGATCGTCAAACCTGCCCTCCAATGCGGCATCGATCCTCTCGATCACGTAGGCAAGTTCTTTACCCACCAGCGCGTTTTGCAAAGAGCGGTAGAGGTACTCTTTTTTCTCCGATTTTTCGTACAATGTTTCAAACATCCCCGCCGCGGCTTTATACTCTTGAAGCTGTTCGGCGCGGAGCGCAAACATGATGTAGGTATCCTCTTCCTCAAACACTTTTTGAGAAGGGTGCGCCGCTTGGGGTGTTGTGACGTAAGAGCATCCCACAAACGCCAAAGAGATACATGCCATAGAAAATATTTTAAACATCGACGATCCCCGGGCACTCTTGTTTGAGTTCTGCTACATGGGTTTTAAAATACTCCCAAAACGGAAAGGTGCGGCACTGCGTCGGACGCGCTTGGTAGATGATGCAGCCGTTTGATTCGCTATCGTAAAAGATACACTCGTGGCTGCCGTTGATTAGCAGCTCTTTTATGGAGTATTTGTACCCCACTTTGCGCAGATAATTGGCTATGAAATCCTCCACCGAAAACCCGATAAGCGCGGCGATCGCTTCGATCTCCTCTTTGTTGACGAAGATATTGCCGCTCTCTCCCGTGCAGCAGCGCCCTTGGCATGTGGCACAAGCGGAGGGATCAAAACCGTAGGGAAACCCCTCTTTTTCTATTATAAACTGCATTTTATACTCTGTGTCGAAGCTTTTTTATAAATAGCAACAGCTTCTTGGGAAAATTCCGTTCCCTCAAAAGGGACAAGGGGCGGATGGATATTCATAAGCGATTTGGAACCGTTGCGTGCGTGAATCATCACCAAAGAAGCCTTTTTATCTATTTTCGGATGCACGAAACGTACATCGACGGCGCGCATTTTCACCCGATCGAGTGCGGCGCAAATAAGCCCGAACTGCGAAGGGTCGTAACAAAAAACAAAATGTGCATTGGGCTTT
>Ga0265294_10011140_pt1 | contig 10140 bp, 11 predicted proteins | sample MunlanPumphouse3_FD_192504 | JGI IMG/M metagenome (GOLD analysis project Ga0265294, IMG submission 192504) | Groundwater microbial communities from a municipal landfill in Southern Ontario, Canada - Pumphouse #3 | ecosystem: Environmental > Aquatic > Deep subsurface > Groundwater | place...
GTAGTAAACAGGGCCACCAAACTTTTGAGCATTAAGAGCAAAAGGGTAAAAGCAGCTACCAGAGCAATGTTATCCAGCATGCTTCCAGCATTTAAAAGCATGCCGATAGAAACAAAAAAGATACTGGTAAAGGTATCAATGAAAGGTAAAATATTGGCCATGGCCTGATGACTGTATTCAGATTCAGCAATAATCAAACCTGCCAGGAAGGCCCCCAGAGCAAGTGACAACCCCGCACTGGATGTAAGCCAGGCAACCGAAAAACAGATGAGAATGATACTCAGGAGAAACAATTCCCGGCTCTGGGTTCGGGTAATCTGATAAAGCAAGGGGGGAACAATATATAAAGCCAGCACTATTACCAGGATAATAACGCCGGCGGTCTTGGCCAGAATAAGAAGCGGTGAATGCAGCGCTGCCGCTCCGGTTCCTAGTAGCGGAGTAAATAGCATCATGGCTACAACAATAATATCCTGATAAATTAAAATGCCCAGGTTTATTTTGCCCTGGGGTGTATCCATTTCACCTTTTTCACCCAATTGTTTAAGCACTATAGCGGTACTGCTAAGAGAGATTAAGAAACCCAGAAAAATAGCCTGATTGAGGGGCATTCCCATCGCCCAGGCAATTACTGCAGTAAAGCTGATAGTAAGTAATACCTGCAAACTGCCTCCCAGCAATACTGTCTTTTTAATGTCCATGAGGCTTTTAAAGGAAAATTCCAGCCCGATACTAAACAGCAGCAGAATAACCCCAAATTCAGCAATTACTTGCACCTGTTCGGTAGATTCAATTAGAGCCAGGCCATGAGGTCCGGCCAATATTCCCGTAAGCAGGAAACCAACGATAGCCGGTATTTTCAGGCGATAACAGACGAAGACAACTCCGACTGCCAGGCCAAATATAATTGCGATATCGCCCAAAAAGCCCATTGCCGATACCAGCCCCTTTAACTAATTTCCTTTTTGTACAATTCCCTCTTTCCTGGCGGCATTAATTATTAGTGTTAAAAAGGCTGTAGCCGATACTCCTATAGCCATCAAGTAGGCATAACTCAAGTTGATATCCAGCATAAAACCACCCAGTGAAGGTCCAATTACTCTTCCCAGGCTGTCATAACCCTGTAAAATCCCCATGGCACTCCCCTGTTGCATGGTAGTCCTTTTAGATATGGCTGCCGATATAGAAGGGCGAATTAATCCTATCCCGCCGGAAAATACGCCCATAAAAATAATCAGACCCACCAGGTTGGTAGACATCAGAAAACCTGCCAGGCTTGATATCAGGATGATTATTCCCACTCCGATGGTCTTTTCTTCTCCTATGCGGTTGATAAGCCGACCCACCAGCAAACCTTGAACCAGCGCCATTATTATACCGGCACAGGTAAAAACTATACCGACATCGGTGGCGCCTATAGCTAATTTACCCTCAGCATACAAAGCAAAGGTGCCGTGGTTAGTTGATTCCGCCAGACTACAAAATAACATAACTACAAAAAGAAAGGCTAGCGGGGTTTTTAATCCTTTTAACAGGGATTCACGTCTGATTCCTTTATTAGGAATACGCTTTTCGATAGCCAAAGATTCTTTAATGAAAGCCATAATACCCAGGCTGTTAAGCGCACATAATGCTCCCGCAATGAAAAATGGAAAGGCAAGGGATATGTGGGCCAGGCCACTGCCTATAGCCGGACCGAAAATCATGCCCATACCCATAGATGCTCCTACCATTCCCATGCTGGCCCCTCGTTTTTCCTCACTGGTGGTATCACCAACATAGGCCATAGCTGTAGGGATGGTAGCACAGGAAAATATGCCTCCGGCAATACGAGACACAAATAGCATCCACAGACTGTTGGCCATGGCAAAAAGAAAAAAGGTCAGGGCAAAACCGATCATGCCCATCAGCAAAACCGGTTTTCTGCCTACTTTATCGGAATAAGCTCCCCAGACCGGGGCAAATATGAATTGGCAAAGAGCATAAACGGTCATCAAAAGTCCCAGTTGAAAAGCGCTGGCACCCATAGATTCCGCATAATAAGGTAAAATGGGCATAATGATAGAAAATCCTATCCCTACCATAAAGATGGATGCATATAGAATCATCATGCTTTGGCGATTAGTTTGATTTTCCGTTGCTAAACCCTCCGAATCGTTTTTGTCCCAGTTGAGCCAGGCCTTCAATCTCATTTACCATTTTTCTGAAATTTTCCGGAGTAAGTGACTGCTTGCCATCAGACAGTGCCTTATCCGGATCCTGGTGAACTTCAACCATAATCCCATCCGCACCCGCGGCTATCGCTGCCCGGGCAACGGGTCCTACCATATACCATTTACCGGTGGCATGGCTGGGGTCTACCATAATAGGCAGATGGGACAGGTGTTTTATCAGGGGAACCGAGCCAATATCGACAGTATTACGGGTATAGGGCTCAAAAGTTCTGATACCCCGCTCACAAAGGATAACCTTATCATTACCCCCGTTTAAAATATATTCAGCTGCCAGCAACCATTCCTCAATAGTAGCGGAAAGGCCCCGTTTAAGCAGTATCGGTTTATCCAGTTTGCCCATTTCTTGCAGCAGGGAAAAGTTTTGCATGTTCCTGCTGCCTACCTGCAATATGTCAGCAGTCTCATATAAGACCTCTAAATCGCGGACATCCATTATCTCAGTCGCTACCGGTAATCCCGTAACCCGGCGGGCTTCCTTTATAATATCTATGCCGGGACTACCCAAACCTTTAAAAGAATAAGGTGAGGTGCGCGGTTTAAATAGCCCTCCCCTTAATATATGAGCACCTGCCTCCTGCAGGATTTTAGCCATCTCAATATAGGATTCCCGGCATTCAACTGCACAGGGACCGGCAATAATAGTACAATAGCCTTCTCCAATAATTACTGGTTTGGCCGCAGTTTTAATTTCTATCACAGTATCGCTCTCCCGACATTCACGGGAAGCCATTTTAAACGGTTTCATCAAATGTCCTCCAGATAATCAAGTACCATGCCTTTTTGGACGCGAAATCCTCAGGGAATTATGCGGGGTTTTCTTTTAGTGGTTAAATAAAGAGAAATACGGAGTATTTCCACGATAATTATTAATTCTTAATTATCAATTCTTAATTCAAACCACTATCTTTTTACCCCGTATTCACTAATACGTAGTCAAATAAGGGTTTTTGTATAGCCCCGGTTTGTTATTGTACAGTTTGTTTTAGTATAACATGAGTCCTTAGAACATTTTATGATATATTATCGGTAAGAGACAAGCAGCTTTATATGGGAGGAAATTTATGCATAATATAAAAGTTGGCATCATTCAAATGTCGGTGACTGATGATAAGGACGCTAATCTCAAAAAAGCTCAAGCTATGATTATAAAAGCCTGCCAGCAAGGAGCACAGATGGTGGTTTTGCCGGAGGTATTTAATTCCCCTTATCAAACGGAGCTATTCCCCGATTATGCTGAGCCTTATCCGGGGCCAACTACCCAGTTATTGTCCCGCCTGGCAGCAGAACAAGAGGTTTTACTGGTAGGAGGGTCCATCATAGAAAAGGACGGAGATGGCAAGCTTTACAACAGCAGTTTTGTCTTCAACGAAAAAGGTCAGTTGCTGGGTCGACATCGCAAGGTTCATCTTTTTGATATTAACCTTCCCGGTAAAATTACCTTCCGGGAATCAGATACCCTTAATTCCGGGAATAGTATTACTGTTATCCGGCATCAGGAACTATGTTTCGGCTTAATGATATGTTATGATTGCCGTTTCCCGGAATTGGCCCGGGCGGCTGTGCTTGAAGGTGCCCAATTGCTGGTGGTACCGGCCGCCTTTACCATTACTACCGGGGAAGCCCACTGGGATTTATTGATGCGCAGCCGGGCAGTAGATAATCAATGTTTTGTTGTTGCCGCTTCACCTGCTCGTAATCCGCAATCTTCCTATCAGGCCTGGGGTTATTCCATGGTGGTGGACCCCTGGGGTCACATTATAGCTGAAGCCGGGGAGACAGAAGGCATTATCTATGCCGAGCTTGATTTCGAGCAATTAGAGCAAATACGGCAGCAATTACCCCTGCTTAAGCACCGCCGTCATGATTTGTATCAGCTCAATTATAGGGTAAGCGAAACATAAAGAGTCAGAATGACACAGGGGGACACAGGGGGACGTTTTTGATGTGTCATTCTTTTGACACATCAAAAACGTCCCCCTGTGTCACCTTCGTTGAATCAAATGTCTTTTATAGTTGATAGTTGTTGGTCAATATTGCGCCCACCATACATAATTCTTACGATAGCAACTGTATTCCCCTCTTCCAATACCAGGTAAAATACGAGATAATTGTTCACCGGAAGAGTTCTTAGGCCTTTGCACGCCCAGGCATTTCATTAAGACCTTCAATTGCCTCCATAATTCGCCTCGTTTGTTTTTTTGCTGTTTCCGGCACAAGCAGCTTTATTGCAATATATTCATAAATATCTACGAGATCTTGTTCTGCTTCTTTGGTATAAATAACATTATAGCTCATACATCATATTCCCGATGCATTCGTTCCGCAATACTCTGCACAGATACAACTCTACCTGATGCTAAATCAGCAAGGCCTTTTTCAATTTCTTTATTGAACTGTTCTGTTGTTAAATCGCCATATGCAAGGGGCTTATTTTGAGAAACCTTAACTTCAAAGGGAAGTCCATTTTGCAGGACAACCTGGCGCAAAAAAATATTTATGGCATTGGACATAGGAATTCCCAGCTTATCTAATACGATTTCAGCTTGTTCCTTTACTTCAGGCTCAACCCGAGCAAACACAGTTGATGTTTTTGCCATACCCATCGCCCCCTTCTTGATAGCTGTATTTTACTATTATGTATTGCTATGTGCAAGCTAAATGCAAATTGTTTTATAACATATACATACCAAACTTTATTGCCCCCTTTGGACCGGATTATCTGCACCACCGTACCGGTGAAGATAATGGTGATGCTGCTTTTCATTGAACAACCCCTCCCTGAGGAAATATCTTTAGAAGGAAAAATTGTCTATGATTTATTTTGCTTGCATTTTACAGTGCAACGATAAACCATAAACGTACTCTTTTGTCCCTTTGCATAAACTTTTCACTCCTTTTCGTCGTTACAAATAACCTACATGACGACCAATTGATATCGATTTTGTTTCATCCCTTTTATTTACTTTTTTGTCAACATTCCGTTTCTATTGTTATTTTCCTGCATTACTTTCGCTAAATGTCATGATTTTTCCGATACAGCTTAGCCCATTAGGTAGAAAATGAATCTTACCAGCAGCCTTAAAGAAATCGAAGTTAAAATAAGAGCACCTGCGAGAAAAGGCTGATATAATTATTACCAAGGGCAGGGTAATCCCGAATCGCTGTATGGGGACGGATAAATTATAAATTCAGCGTTATTTACAAGGACAGCTTTGTTGTCAGCGCTATACGGGAGGTTGAAACAGCTACCACATATGGCACAAAATGGTATAATAGTATATAGTTAAAAACGGAGGTAATCAAATGAAACTATATACTATGAAAGAAGTTATGGAAAAGTTAAATGTCACTCGTATGACATTACTGGCATGGGAACAAAAAGGACAGATACATCCAGTGAGAACTCCTGGCGGTAGGCGGCGCTACCGAGAAGATGAGATAAATACACTTCTTGGAAATGCCCCAAGTGATGCAACCAATCATGTTTTTATTTATTGTCGAGTAGCGACAAAAAAACAGCAAGAAGCTGGAAACCTACAAAGACAAAAAGAACGGCTTTTAAGCTATTGCTTTGACCAGGGCTATCAAGTAGTGGAAGTCTTTTCAGAAACCGCCAGTGGTATCAATGAGAACCGTACAGAACTTACCCACATGATGAAACGATTAACAGAGGTAGAAAAAATAATAATTGAATATCCCGACCGCTTAGCCCAATTCGGTTACAACTATCTAAAAATGCACTGTCAACAGATGGGAGTTAAAATAGAAGCAGTTGAAAACAATGAACAAAAAGAACCCAATCAGGAAATGGTTGAAGACTTAATCGCCATTATAACCTCTTTTTCCGCACGACTATACGGAGCCCGAGGCGGTCGCAAAGTAAAACAATGTTTGCTGGAATTAGAGAAAGAAAGGAGCGATTAAGTGAAGACTACCGTAAATGCAGTCCTAATCAATCTAACTCCTGAACAAGAAAAAACCATTAACCATCTCCAGGCCCTGTTTTCATCAGCTGCCCGATTTGCTTACCAACGTCTACTGCAGGGTAACAAGAAAAAAGACATACAGAAACTAATTCAAAACCAATACGGTCTTAATTCCCGGTATGCCAGTGATGCCATTGAGCAAGCCCGGCAACTAAAACAATCTCAAGAAAAATTACTTAACCTGCAGATAGAAAACTGGCAGACTAAAATCAAAATCGTAGAACAGCAGATAGCCAAAAACAACCAACCCGAAAAAGATACAGGTTTACAAGCCAAACTAAATAAACGAAAGAGGAAATTAGCCTACTGGCAAACATTCAAAGACCAGAACACATTACCTAAAATTATCTTTGGCGGTCGCAAACAATTTATTAAAAGATGTAAAGGCCAAATAAGTCAGGACGAATATCGAGCTAGTCGAGATAACCGCTTACTTTCCAGGGGAGACATAACCAAAAAAGGTAATCCTAACACCCGTTTAGTTACAGAAGGCGAAAAAGTATATTTAATCATTAATACCGACCAGTACGAAACCAGAGGGAAAGTAAAAAGATACATCCAACTCAAAACTGAAGTCTACCTACCCTGGAAGCCTTCTAAAAAAACTGGAGCTATTAATGGGCGCAACTATCGGCAGATAGTATTGGATTACCTAACAACAAGGCAACCTTACCAAATAGAATTAATCCGAAAAAACGGTCATTACTTTTGCAAAATAACGTTGGAAGAAACCGAACCAGTTAAAGCTATAACATCCACCCAGGGAATAATTGGAATAGACACCAACCCGGATGGTTTAGCATTAACCCTGATAACCAGCGATGGCAACTTCGAAAAATCCTGGTGGCTGGGAAACGGTGAACTAACCAACAGCCGTACCAAACGACGAAGAAACCTGATTGGAGAAACAGTAAAAGCTGCTATAAAAATAGCCCAAAATGAAAACGTTGCTATCGTAATCGAAAACCTGAAATTCAAAGACAATCGTGATCTAAAACCTAAAGTATCCCGAAAAATACACCAATTTACTTACACCCGTTTATTACAAGGAATAGAACGAGAAGCCCTAAGACAAGGCATAGAAGTAATCAAAGTTAACCCGGCTTATACTAGCATTATTGGCAGATGTAAATACCAAAAACAATATGGTTTATCCACTCACCAGTCAGCAGCCCTGGTGATAGGCCGTAGAGGATATGGATACTCAGAAAAACTGCCAAAAGCAGTAAGAGATATTCTTCCCCAGGAGATTAGAGGAAAAAACAAACACCACTGGTCACAATGGTATGTGGCCAATAAAACCATTAATAAATTAAGAAAGGCAGGTGAAAAACCTGCGTTTCTGGTAGCGTAGGATAACTGCCAGAGGGAGCCACCTGGAAGGAAAGGCACTGGCAGGTGACCAAAGGAGACGGGTAACCCCCGTAGCCCTGCAGTACGGTAAGGGACTTAAATTTCTTATTGGCAATGGGGTTTGTAGTCAAACACTCCAAAGGTAGCGAATCCTGTGAGCTACCCGTTCTATAGTCGATAGAACGCCAGGCTATATAGAAATATATAGTTTGGGAAACCAGGTTGATGGAATGAAGTTTCATACTGAGTATTTGTGGTTTAACACCGACAAGAGACGGGAATACATCCGCATAACTGATAAAGTAAGGGAGGCTTGTAAGAAAAGCGGCATCCAGGAAGGTATGATTCTGGTAAGTGCCATGCACATAAGTGCGGGGGTATTCGTTAATGACAATGAAAGAGGAATACTTACCGATATAGATAATATGCTGGAATCCATTGCCCCCTTCGGACCTGATTATCTACACCACCGTACTGGTGAAGATAATGGTGATGCTCATTTAAAGAGTATACTGGTGCATCACCAGATAATAGTGCCGGTAACCGGGGGAGACCTGGATTTAGGACCATGGCAGCAGATATTTTATGCCGAGTTTGATGGCAGAAGGAAAAAACGGGTAATTATTAAGGTAATGGGGGAATAAATTAATTCAGGAACGAGTAAGACGCAGAAGAACGCAGAATCTTTTTTAAAGTAAACCTAACTCCAACTGAGTCCTGGGGAACTCAGTGGTACTACAGGGTGTTAGGCTGACAAAATTTAAGGCAAAATATTTGTGTAAATCTGCGTCAAATAAACCGGTTACTCTTCGATAAGATCCTGCCTGAGGCTACGGGCTTCTTTAAGGTAAATATGTTTAATTTCCTGCTGGCTTTTATCAGTGTTCACATGAACGAGAACCCGGATACACAGAGGCAGAGATCCAGGTACCTCAATTTCCTGAAAGCACAGCAAGGGCACTTTATCCCAGCCTATAGACCGGGCCGCAGCAGCAGGAAAAACCGACCTTAGATCCGAGGTAACCGTAAAAAGTACACTGGCAACATCATCAATAGCAAAAGCGTTTTCCTGTTGCATAATCTTCAGTAACTCCCGGGTTACCTGTAGCACTTCTTCCACGCTGTCTTCTTTTACAGTTGTTGCTCCCCTTATTCCTCTCATCATCATATTATTATAACTGTCACCCCTTATTAACCCCCCATGAGTGCGGAAAACGCAACCACGGATGAAAATGTCTTTACATGCTCTTCCTGTACAGGAGCACGTAATCTGTAGGGGCGAACCCATGTGTTCGCCCGGAATAGGCAGCTCTATATGCAACGGGATTTACCTTACGGGGGTCAGTGGTCAGCCGGGCAGACACACGGGTCTGCCCCTACAAAAACTACATAAATCCGCATCCTTCAGCCCCCTTAATAGCGACCGCAGGGAGCATCTATGTGCCCTGTGGGTATGTTATTCATAGTTATCAGTGTGTTTTATCAGTGTGTTCAGTGTCTATTTTATTATTAACCGGCCATGAGTCTGGGCACACAACCACCGATGAAAATAGTTGCTATCTAATAATAAGGCTTTTTTTGACGCGGAATTCAGGGAATCTATTGGGAAATACGCGGATAAAAATAATTTTTAAAAAATCCTTAAAAAAATTCCGCGTAAATCCTTACTATTCCGCGGTTTCCGCGTCTACTAAAATTCTATTTTCTAATTAACCCTTTAAGAGACTGCCCGGTGTCCTAATCCGATAGCAACCTCATCCAGATGCAGCAGGCCTATACCCATAAATATAGCAACACTAACGTGGTCATGTTGACGGGCGATGCCAATCTTCCCTCCTACGTTTAACCCCAGTGCCTTGGGCATAATCTGGGCAATAGCTTCCCGAGCTGCACCGGCTACGGCACCCTCTTCAGCATGACTCTCCTTGATAACGTTTTCCCGTTTAGCTGCAACTACTGCCCGCTCCACAATCTTTCCTACCGAACTGATAAATTCACCACCATAATCCACCGCCACCGCCCTTACTCCTTGCTCCTCCAACAGTGCCTTTTTTAATTGCATTTCTTCTGGCCGAGAAGAGGAAAGTGCCATTTTTATTGCTGCGGTAGCAACTATTTTACTTCCTGTTTCCAAAGTAATCACACCTTTATATAGACTGTAAGTCTATTTTACTATAATTTTACCAATCATTACTATGCTCTGGTTAGCTGTATATATTGTTTCTTTTTCAGGAAAGGCCAAATTGTCAGAAGAATTCTTAATGCAGTACTTAACCGGGAAGTTATAGGCGCGAGAGTCAATCTCCACCACATCGGCAGCTTGTAGGAGAAGTTTTACTTCTTTATTATTAAACCGGGCTTTTTCACGACCATTTATAAGAACTACAGTTCGAGGTAGCGAGGAAAACTCCTCTATTTCCAGTACCAGATAGGTTTCCGGTGAAATGGCCTTCAGCTTTTCCGGCTTATCCTTTTTCACTGTTTTTATATCGCCGGCAACCGGATACTCCACCACCTGTCCTTCCAGCCTTTCACTCCAGGAGAGGTACAGGCGCAACGGGTCGTGG
>Ga0265294_10011141_pt1 | contig 10139 bp, 6 predicted proteins | sample MunlanPumphouse3_FD_192504 | JGI IMG/M metagenome (GOLD analysis project Ga0265294, IMG submission 192504) | Groundwater microbial communities from a municipal landfill in Southern Ontario, Canada - Pumphouse #3 | ecosystem: Environmental > Aquatic > Deep subsurface > Groundwater | place...
ATAAAGTTCCTGGCTATCTCTTCTACTTCTAGTAGGTGTTTCATTAGGCTCTTGTCTAGGAACATCTCCTGGAATGAATCCTCCTTCTCCTCTGCCATGAAGTTCAGTCTGGCCTTGGCGAACCTGTGGGTCTGGTAGGTCTGATCTTTCATCAGAACTTCTTCCGACACTTCCTTCATCTTCAAGATTATCTCTTCCTGGGTTTCGCATTGTCCAAAAATCATCTGATATTCGTTCTCTATCTTCTCTTCCTTCTGGTATGCTTCCAGTCTCTCCTCGAAATTCATCATCTATCCCTCCTATATTTTCTTCATCATCTCTATTCTGTATATTTTCATTGTACCGCTCTACTGGTCTCTTTGTCAGCACCTTATTTTTATCAATTTCTTTATCTATAGAAATTGTTCTTTCAAGGATACTTTCAACCATTGAATTTAATTCATCCCCAACTATTGATAAGGAAATTTCATCAAGACTTCCTAGAATACTATTAATTTTATTTCTATCTACTTCGTAATTCATATCAAGTCTACTAGCATATCCTATTTTTATAGACTCTGTAAGAAAATCATTAAATATCTTCCTACTACCAGGAGCTACTTTAAGTTCATTTAAAATATAATTATCCCTGCTTATTACTTCTGTATATGCAATATTATCGAGGATTTCATCTATTGTCATACCCTCTATTTCATCTTCATTAAAAGCACCATCAAAGCCTAAAGTTTCTCTTAGACTTTCTTCTCCATTACTTAGCTTCCATAACTCAACCTGATTTGTTACTCTTGACATTGATACTGTTTGGCTAAGGTCAAAGATGTAAGTTACTTTACCATATTCTCCATAATTCTTATATACAGGAATTCCTTTTTCTCCACGCTTTACCGTTCTATTGAATTTTTTTCTCCAAAAATCAAATTCACCACAGGCTCTTGCACTAGCATTCTTATCATAGATACTAAGTTGGCTAGTAAAATCATATTTATAGTTATTTCCAATGGTTCTCATAAGAGAAATATACTCATCACTATTAGAGATAACCCTTAACTTGATTTCTTGTATTAAATGTTCAAAATCATTTATCCTCATGTTTTCCTCCTTCTTCCATAATAAAATATAAGCTATAAGCTGCAATTATGAATCTCTTTTATTATTTCTTCTAAAACATCAACAACTATGCTATTGCCAGCTTGTTTATATAGAATACTTGACATACAGTTTTTTCTTCTTGGAAATATCTTCATAAGCTTATCAAAGTCACTATCATCAAATCCCATTAACCTAAAGCATTCCCTTTCAGTAAGATACCTATAGCTATTACCACCTAAGGCAAGTATTCCAGAATTAGGAACTCTTACTTGTTTAGTAGATATGGTATAGCAAAAGTCTTCTATTACTTGAAGCCTTCCTTGAAATTGTGGTTTATAGGATGGGTCATAGAGTATTTTTAGCATTGAAGGTTGCTTAACTAAAAATATATCTCCATATCTCTCCATTACATCACATTCAAGAAAATCTGATAAATGCTTGGCTTCTTGATGCCTTAGATTGCTAAATTTAAAAGGATTTCTACCTAAATAGCTAATAGCAAAAATCCTTTCTCTCTTTTGTGGTATACCAAAATCCATTGAATTAAGGATTTCATACTTTGTTTCATAACCTAATCTTTCCATTTCCTTTAGATAATAAAAAAAAGAAGCTCTCATATTTTTATCGAGAACTCCCTTTACATTTTCCCAGATTACCCATTTAGGTTTATCTTTTCTTTCTTCTATTATCCTTATTGTTTCAAATAAAAGACTGCTCCTTGTTCCACTTCCTTTTTCTCCCCCTTGCTTTTCCCCTACTCTAGAAAAGTCCTGGCATGTACTACCATGCATTAATAGATCTATTTCTTTATCTGGAAGGCTGTAACCACATATATTTCTTGGCTTATAGTTTTCATTATATAGTGCATTATAGCTTTTTACACTGTTCTTATCTATTTCAACATAATCTACAATCTCAAAGGGAAGCTTGCTATTGATATAGGCCTTTCTTATTGCTCCTATACCTCCGAAAAGTTCTACAAGCTTCATCCCTTTAAAAGAACTTCCTTTATTTTATTTTCTACATCTCCTATAAAATCCTTTAATTCAGCTTTTCCCTCTGAAATTTCATTTAGTTTTTCTTCCCAATCTACTGTAGTATTTGGATTTTTAAGGAAATCTGCTACAAGTGATACTAACTGCTCTCCCTTATCTGTTGAAATAAGTTTTCTTTCTTCTCTTTTTATAAGCTCTTTTTGAATTAGGTTTTCTATTATTCCAGCTCTAGTGGCAGGTGTTCCTATCCCTTTGCTATCTATATCCTCTTTTGCATCTCTCCCAACAAGTTCCATATCCTTAAGCAAGGTGTCCTCTGTGTATGCCTTAGGTGGATTTGTATATTTTTCATTTATTTTTTTATCCTTAACCTTAAGCCTATCACCCTTGTCTAATCTTGGTAGAAGCTTATCTTCTTTTTTCTTTATATATGAAGTAAGATATTTAGTGTAACCCACATCTATTACTACTGTCCCTCTACTTGTAAATTCATAGCCCTCTACATCACATATAACCTTGGTATTTTCAGTAATCAGATTTCCTGATCTTGCTGCTAAAAGTTTGACTTTAATAAACTCAAATACCTTTTCTTCTGAGCCTAGCAAACTGCTAGTATCAAAGTTTAAAGACTCACTTGTTGGAATTATGGCGTGGTGATCCTGGACCTTATTAGAATCAAAAATACTCTTGAAATTTTTTTCATCAAAATCATTACCAAAAGAATCTACATAGGCCTTAACACTAGAGACCATATCATCTGTAAGAAATCTACTGTCTGTTCTAGGATAGGTTATAAGTTTCTTTTCGTATAAACTTTGGGCATAGTCTAAGGTCTGCTTTGCACTATAGCCAAAATATTTATTACACTCTCTTTGAAGTGTTGTTAAATCAAAAAGTCTATCTGGCCTAGTAATTTTTCTTTTCTTCTCTATTTCCTTTATTTCAACAAGTTCAGGTACAGATAATAGCAATCTTTCTGCATTTTCTTTTTCATTAATACTTGATGTCTCCAAATCAATATCTTGTGCCTTTATCTGGGCTGTAAAATACTTTTCTTTAACAAAAGTTCTTATGGACTTATCCCTATCTACAACCATTGCAAGGGTTGGTGTCTGTACCCTACCTACTGAATAGTTATTACTATGAAGGCAAGAATAATATCTGGAAAGATTCATTCCTACTAGCCAGTCTGCCTGTCCCCTTGCCAGTGCAGATTTATATAAGTTTTCATATTCCTTTCCATCTTTAAGGTTATTAAAACCTTCTTTTATTGCCTTATCTTCCATTGATGAGATCCAAAGTCTTTTGATAGGTTTTTTACACCCTGCCTGATTATAGACCAGTCTAAAAATAAGTTCCCCTTCCCTTGCTGCATCACAAGCATTTATAACCTGGGTAACTTTCTTATCAGTTAGAAACTTCCTTAAAACACCATATTGTTTCTTGGTATATTTTGAAATTTCATATTTATAATTATCTGGAAAAATCGGAAGATCTGCCATATCCCATTTTCTATATTTTTCATCGTAACTTTCAGGGTTGCTCATTCTAATAAGATGTCCCACACACCAGCTTACAATATAATTATTTCCCTCAATATATCCATCTCTTCTTGAATTTGCACCTAATACCTTGGCTATACTTATTGCTACACTTGGTTTCTCTGCTATTACTAATTTCAAATTATCTCCTCCATTTCATTTTGGACAAAAAAATAGCAGCCTAGATATAATTTCTTATCTAAGCCGCTACTATTTATCTATTTACTTATCCTACCAGGATTTATTTGGATTCTTAAGGGAAAAAGTAAATACAATTTTCATCTTTCCATTTGTGGTTTCTTCATATTTTGCAATTTTAGTCTTTAGATTAAACTCCCATCCCCTATAGTTACTCTTAAAGTCTTTATAATCAACATCTTCTGTTTCCCTTATATATTTCCCATTACTTTTTATTACACGAGTAAATCTCATTTTCATACCTGTCATATCTATGCTTTCACCATCATCATAGGTCTTTTTCTCAGGTAGCCTTACTAGTTTTTCAGGATACCATTGATTAAGCTTGATACCCTCTGGAAGGTTCATATCCTTTAAATTATTTTTATCCTTTTCTTTTTCAAGACTTTCCCTCAAATCTTTTACATCATCCTCAAGATTTTCAAATTTTTCCTTGTATTTCTCATTATCCTTTTTAAGTTTGTCCTTCTCTTTACTAAGGTTTGAGATTTTATCATCTAGTTTATTTATCTCATTATTTAGCTTTTCCTTGTCCTTACTTGACTGGCTTTTTTGATTTTCTAGCTCTTTTTCCATCTCTTCCTTTGCCTTTTTCAAGGTTTCTATTTCTTTATTCATCTTATCTAGTTCTTTTCTTAAATCTGCTTCAAGCAAGTCCTTATCTTTAGATAATTGTTCAGTTTTATCTTCTAGTTCTTCCACCTTTTTATCAAAGTCCTCTATAGCATGATTTAACTTATCCTCAAGCCTTTCTTTTTCCTTATTTATTAAATCTAAGTCCTTATTTAACTCATTAATCTCCTCCTTAAGTTTTTCTCTTTCTTCCTTGGTCTTGTTTTTTTCATCAGCTAGTTCTTTTTCAAGTTCTGCCTTTTCTTTATTCATTTCTTCAATTTTCTTATCTAGGCTATCAATACTTTCTCTTAATTCATCTCTTTCTGCCTTAGACTCTTCTATTTCCTTTTCAAGTTGTTCTTCAATTTCCACCTTTTCCTTATCTAATTGGTCTAGCTTATCATTAAGGTCAGAAATCTTATTATCAAGCTCTTCTTTGTCTTTCTCATACTCAGCTTTTTCTTGCTCAAGCCTGTCTTCAAGCTCTTTAATTTTATTATTAAGCTCTTCTTCTACTAAGTCTTTTTCCTTTCTTAAATCTTCAAGACTCTTATCTAATTCTGCAATATCCTTTTCAAGTTCTTTCCTATCCTCTTCCATCTTATTTATTGTATCTTCTAGTTCTTTCTCTAGGTTTTCCCTAGCTTCATTTAGATCATCAGTTTTTTGTTTTAAATCATCTATCTCTTTTTCAAGAGCTTTTTTATCTTCCTCTGATTTTGCCTTCTCATCTGCTAATTCTTGTTCTAACCTGTCCTTAGCTTTTTCAAGTTCATCAGTTTTACCCTTCAAATCATTTATTTCCTTATTAAGCTCTTCCTTATCCTTGACTGCCTGCTCCTTCTCTTTTTCAAATTCTTTTTCAAGCTCTGCTTTTTCCTTATCTAGTTCATCAATTTTATTATTTAGATCTTCTAGTTCCTTCTCTAATTTTTCCTTTTCTATCTTATCCTTTATTTCATTAGTTAGATCATCAAAAACATCTTCTAAATCATCTGTTTCGGTATCCTTAAATTTATCCTTATCACTGGCCACATCCTTAAGGAATTCTTTTGCTTTTTCATTACAATCGACTGCTACAGTATAAATATCAAGGACATCTATATTATCACTTTTTGCAAGATTTGCTTCTGCTAAGGCACAAAATATAGCTTTATCCATATTAACATTTTGCCCAATCTTCTCGTAATAAAAACTTCCTTCCAATACTGTTTTATTGCTAGCCATATATTCGTCTAAATCTATCTTTGGCTCATAAATACGATTAGCTTCACCATCTGAAAGTAGGACTATTATCTTTTTATCCACATTAGAATCCTTAAATAGCATCCTAGCTTCGTGAATTCCACCCTGTGTAAAGGTTCTTACATCTACATCTAGATTATCTATGGCAGTTAAAAGTTTTGCCTTATCTTTTTTCTGAAAATAATCTGCCCCATCATTTTTATAATGGTCTGCTGTTGAGGCAAAAGTAATAAGGCCTATATTTGTATTAACATTATATCCACCTTGCTCTTTCCACATAGCTTCTGCCATATTTTTTGCAGCTTGTTTTGCCTTTGCTAATCTTTCACCCCTCATGGAGCTGGATATATCTATAACAAGAAGCATATCAACCTCATAAGAAAATCTATCATTCTTATCATTTGCTAATACAGGGGTTACTAGCCCACACATTATAATAAGGCTTAGTGTCCCCGCTAAGATTTTATTAAATAACCCTGTTTTTTTACCCATTATATCAAATCCTCCTTTGTGTATTCTGTTTCCTCATCTTCTTCGAAACTTTCTTCATCATCTGAACTAAAGAAATCATCATCTGGAATTTCATCATCCTCAAAATCTTCAAATCCACTATCATCAGATTTTACAACCTTAAAGTAGTAACCAGCTCCTCCTACTCCTGCTACTATAAGTAGGACAATTAAAAAAGAACCCTTAGAATCTTCTTTCTTAGGTTCTTCTGGTTCAGCTTCTTCTTTTTTCACTACTTCTTTTTTAGGTTCTTCCTTTACTTTAGTTGTCCCATTTCTTTCCTCATCTTGCTCAATCATATTTAGTAAATCCTGTTCAGACACTTCTGTTAAGAGCTGAACATTTGAATCTGGCTCATCATGATTAATAATAAGGTGAAATACCTTGCCACTCTTTGTTTGAAAGGTAAGAAATTCTCTTGCATCAGCCTTTGGTCTTTCCTTCATTTGACCACCATTAGTTTCTTCTATAATATCTGTAATCTCACTTCTCCTTGGATATTCCCTATTATCAGCTCCAACAGACTCCGTAATAGTTCCTCTTGCCTGGCTAGGATCTGTAGGCTCATAGGGATTTTCCTTTGGTATAGTTGATCCTTCCTTTGGCTTATTTACATCTATTATAAAACCATTGCCCGTTTCTGCTGGATTTAGTGAAGGACTATTAACATCAACAGTTATATTATCCTCCCTATCCTTGGTAATATCAGGACTAGTAACATCTATTACAAACTCTCTTTCAAGTTCTCCACTAAAGTCAGCTGCAAAGACTTTAGGCATATAACTACTTCCAATTGCCCCCACTATAACTAGTGCCAGTAATATCTTTATAACTTTTCTCTTCTTATTATTCTTTTCCATTGGTTACATTCTCCTTTTCAAATTCTTTAAATACTTTGTTTTCATTTTTTCTAGCCTTTTCATTTTCAGTAAAAATCTTTACTGCATCTAAAAGATTAATTTTCTGTTCATAACATATGGCCATTATTTCTTGGCCAGCTATTTCCTCTTCTTCTAATCTTAGTAGTTCCAGTTCATCTTCACTTTTTTTAATTTGCTCTTTCAACTTCTTTTGGTCTCTTTTTATTTTCTTATATCTGTTTTCTGTTTTTTTATCCATCCATTAAAACCTCCTTCTTTTAATAGGGGAATCCCCACTTTGCACTACTTCCATAGTAGGCAATCCAATCTGAAAGTTTGGTATCCTTTACAATACCAATATTTTCTCTTATGATTCCATTGCCAACATAAATACCCACATGCCCATATTTCTTACCTGCCGCAGTATGATTATGAGTAGGTACTGCTACCATCATTCCAGGCCTCAGCTCTGAAAGGTCGCTACTATCACAATACCAATAATACTGATCATTTGCGTTGCCTCCAGGTCTTGGATAACCTGCATTTACATAAACATTGCTTACCCATGCAGCACAGTAGCCACCTCCAGCTGTAGGTATCCTATAGGCTGCTAATACAAGAGCCTTTTCCTTATCTGATAAATCAGGATTATTTACAAGTTCACCAATTATAGTACTATCTGGAATAACAGGGGTTACACCACTTCCACCAAAATACTCCTCCATGTTCCCACCTGTTTCAAGGAGTGCTTCATAGTGGGCAAGATTTTCCTCATATCCAGCAAATTCCTCTCTTGCAACAGTATCCAATTCCTTTTTCGTGACTGTAACCTTTAAGATATACCAGTCATAAGGCTCCATTTCACAGTATCTATCTTCACCACTTCCATAGCATACCTGCCTATATCTGGTTTCAACTATGGTTTCATAATCAACCTTATACATCTTATTAAATAGATCTTCTAATTCTCCACCAAGGCTTGATACATTAGTTACTTCCCCATGTTTGGCAGTTATAAAGCTTAAAAGTTCATGAATATCATGGCCTATGTCAGTATTTCCGCCTACATGGTACTCATCATAGCCTGGATAATAACTTTCTATATTGGCAAGTTCATCTGCTAGTTCATACTCTAGCTTGGTAAACTCACTATTTATATCTGCAAGGGTATCTTCACCTGACAAATAGGTAGTACTCATAACTTGGCTAGTTACTGATGATATTCCAGCTAGAAAAAATGTTGCTACTTGGCTCAGGGTCATAAAACCTATAATGGCTATAGCAAGAAGAATAAGGATTTTTCTAATATTTCTTCTTATTAGTTGGGAATTTCCTTTTAAGATATTTTCCATTCCTTTTTTAAGCCTATCCTTGAAGCCAATTGCAATATTATGCTCTTCATAGATTTTCTTTTTCATCTGCCTTCTTTTAATCAATTTCTTATAGGCAGTCTTTTTTTGAAATTCTTTTTCACCCTTCAAGCCCTTAATCTCAGTCTTATATTCAGCCCTTGCCAAATTCTTCTGATGCTTTAAATCTAACTTTCTTTCAAGCTTTATAGGACTTCTTCTTTGTCTTTGAAGTTTATTTTGGGCATGTCTTGTCATACTTGCATTTAGATATAAACCTTTTTCACTTGCATCAATAGCTGCATTTTCATCACTTCCAGTCCTAATATATTCAGCCGCCAGATAGCTTGCCCCTGAAATTCCTCCTACAAATTTACCTGTCTTATCATATTTAGGCTTGTGATAAAGCTTACTTGCCTTTTTCCTTTTTTGAATTAGCTTACTTTCACTTTTTCCATATTGTTTTTCCACCTTCCCATCAAGGGTTATAGCTTGGCTTGGAGTTTTTTCACCTGCCTTATGAGCCATGCCATTTTTAAGGTCTTTAACATCATCTGTAGTTAATTTCCCATCTTTCTTCTTTATTTTTTTCTGATTATCATATAGAAGTTTCCTCTTATAATAATCTTTCTTCTTACTCTTATCTTTGAAATTATCTACACCACTGGCTCTTTCCTCAAAATCTTCTACCTTGACCTCATCGTCTTCCTTATTGGAAATAATGGGATTGTTGGCATCATCTTTAAATAGGGTATTACTTTTTGTTTCCTTATCTAAGGCTTCATATTTTGGGTCTTCTATCTTCTGCTTTAAATTGTTTATCTGTTTCTGTTTTTTTGCATTTTCTACATTTATTGATTTATCTTGTAAATTATCTAAAGAACCCTTATCATTTCCCTGTCTATCCTTGTATTCATCACCCTTCTTCCTAGTAACCTTAGTTTTCTTATGCTTTAATTTTGTTTCCTTTTTTATAATAGAATCATCAAATCTATCCTTCTCATGAACTCTTTTGTCAAGATAGTTACTGGTCTTTACCCTTTCACCTATATCAAGATTTTTTTCTTCTATTATGACTTCCTTTACTTGGCTACTTTCAGTAGTAAGCTTTTCTAAATTATTTAGATCACCAGTCCTTTCTTCCTTAGTCCTATGTTTTTCTATTTGTTTTTGAGACAAAGAAAGCCCACCTTTTTTATCAGTGGACTTAATTTCTTTCTCAAAATTATTTAACTTAGACTTCTTTTCTACAATGCTTTCTTGAAATCTTTCACCATCCTTGGTTATTTTATCCTTGTAATCCTTTGCTTTTTCACGTTTACCTATATCTAGATCTATTCTCCTTTTTACTTTCTTCTTATCTTTCATTTTAATCTACTTCCTCAGGTTTTGTTGTCATTTTTTGATACAAGATTGTATCTTTAGGGAACTTGTCAACAAAGGGAACAATAGTATTCCCAAAGAATAGAAGCCCCTCTCCTGCATTAGAATTTGTTACATAGTTTAATTGAAAAGGAGAAATTTTAAGTTTCTTGGCTAGGATTTCCCTATCTCCAGAAGCCTGGTTGAGCATAAGGACAAAGTCTGTATTATCAAAGATATTTTCAATCTCTGCACTTCCTAAAAGGTCTTTTACGTTTTGTGTTATACCTGTTGGAACTCCACCCCACTTTCTAAATCTTTTCCATATTTCAACTGAATATTGGGCAGTTTGTTGGTCTTTTAAAAGCAAGTGAA